>Ga0207639_10002989_pt1 | contig 11382 bp, 8 predicted proteins | sample KBSCornC32_FD_184299 | JGI IMG/M metagenome (GOLD analysis project Ga0207639, IMG submission 184299) | Corn rhizosphere microbial communities from Kellogg Biological Station, Michigan, USA - KBS Corn C3-2 (SPAdes) (version 2) | ecosystem: Host-associated > Plants > Roots > Rhizosphere > Soil ...
GGCACCGCCGCGCGCGCTTCGACCACCGCGTGAGACGGCAAGGCGTCGCGCAAGGCGGGCAGGTGCGCCGCGTCGAGGCGCACGCCGTCGTGGCGGAACCAGAACGGCCAGAAGCGGCGCGTGAACGCGCCGTGCTGCGCGGCGCCGGGCGCGCTGCGCGCGGGCGAGACGTGGAAGTCGACCACCGCGAGCACGCCGCCGGGCGCGAGCATCGTGATCGCGTTGGCGATCGCGGCGCGCCAGTCGGGAATCATCGTCAGCGCGTACGAAAGGATCACCGCGTCGACCGCGCGGCGCGGCCGCCACGTCGTCGCGTCCGCCTCGATCGCGTGCAGTTGCGGGAACGCGCGCCGACGCTCGCGCGCGCATTCGAGCAGAGGCGCGCACAGGTCGACGACGTCGTAGCGTGCGATGCGCGACGCGCGCGCGCCGAAGAACTCGAGATTGCGGCCGGTGCCGCCACCGAGTTCGACGACGTGCGCACCGTCGTGCAGCCCGATGTCCGCGACGAGCTCCGCGCGCCCCTGCAGGAGGCGTTCGCGGAAGCGATCGTAGTGCGTCGACTGCGCGCCGTAGAATGCGCCGAGCGCCTGCGCGTGCGAACCCGCGCGCGGCATGCCGCGCACGAGCCGCGCGAGCACGGCGACGTCGCCGCGCAGCGCTTCAAGCCGGGACATCGGCGATCACGAACCCGGCGTAGGTGTGCACGCGGTCATGCGGCTGCAGCGCGTCCGCCTCGGCGTCCATGAAACGGAACGCGTCGCGCAGGCGCTCGCGCGCGGGACCGATGCGGATCTCGTCGAGGTAGGCCGGGCGCGCTTGCGCGCTGCGCAGCAGGATGCGCGCGCCGGGCGCCGCGCGCTCGCGGATCGCCTCCCACTCCTCGATCAGCGCGGCCGGATGGTAGGAACTCATCCAGTCCATGTGGTCGAGCAGCACGAAGCGCGTGATCGGCGCGTCGTGCGCGCGCAGGAACTCGGTCACCGTGGTCGTGTGCGGCACGATGCGATCGACGAGTCCGGCCTTGAGGCGCTCGAAGTTGTCCTGCTTGAGGTATTCCGGGCAGCAGTCGCGGCGGTAGCGGCCGGTCATGTAGACGTGCCAGAAATAGTTGTCGGCGAGCGGCAGCTGGCGGAACACGTACTGCACCGCGCTGCGGATGAAGCCCGACACGCCGTGCTCGTGCTGCGCCTCGACCAGGCGCCGCTGCGGGTACGGCACGCCGAGCAGGCTCATGACGAACTGGCGCGAGATGACCCAGTTGACCGGCGTGTTCCACAGCTGCGGCGCGACGCGGCCGTCGTAGATCACGCGCTGCTCGTCGACGTCGCGCGCGAGGAACAGGTCGTCCATCGCGCGGCGCAGGCGCGGGCGCGTCGCGAAGTAGGCGCGCACGCCGCGCGCGACGCAGCCGGACAGGCCGTGGAAGTAGAAGCTGCCGCGGCGGCTGGTGAACCAGTCGGCGTGGCGGTCCCACCACGCGCGCGCGAATTCCGACAGTTCGCCGCGCAGCGCGTCGCGGTAGATCTCGGCGAAGCGTGCGTGCCAGCCCTCGCCGAAGATCGCGAAGTAGTCGTCGAAACCGAGCGTGCGGATGCCGGCGATCTTCAGCTCGAGCAATGCGTTCTGGCGCGGATTCGCGTCGACCGCGTGGATGCTGCGCGGCCCCTGCAGCGCGTAGTCGAGCGCGTTGCAGCCGGCGCTGGTGATCACCAGCACGCTGTCGTCGGGGCCGAGCGCGAGCGCGCGGCGATCGACCGCGGGATCCTCCCAGCAGGTGTTGTAGACGAGGCTGCGCGAATAGATCGCGTCGAAGATCTTCTGGTCGAGCTTGTCGCGCAGGTTCGGGATCGACATCGGGCGTTCGCGGCGGCGGAGACTCCGCACGGACGCTACGCCGGCGATGTGACACGCGTGTGTTGCCGGGCGCGGCGCGCCGCGCCGGCGCTGTCACCGCGGTGCAACCGCGGCGCAACGCGCGCGAGACGTGCGGCGCCGACACTGCACCGGGTTCCCCGCGAGGATGCGCGATGTCGCGACTCTCGTTCCGCAGCGTGTTCATCTCCGACGTCCACCTCGGCTACGCCGGCTGCAAGGCGCCCTACCTGCTCGACTTCCTGCGCTCGCTGCGCTGCGAGCGGCTCTACCTCGTCGGCGACATCGTCGATTTCGAGAACATGGCGAAGCGGCCGTACTGGCACGCGAGTCACGCCGAAGTGATCGCCGAGATCCTCGCGCTGGCAGCGCAAGGCACTCGCGTCGTCTACATTCCCGGCAACCACGACGCGGCGCTGCGCCGCTTCGCGGGCACGCGCGTTGCCGGCGTCGAGGTCGCGCTCGACGCCGTGCACGTCGGTCCGGACGGACGTCGCTACCGGGTCAGCCATGGCGACGAGTACGACGGCCACGGCGATGCGCCGCGCTGGCTGCTGCGGCTCGGCGACGTGCTGCAGGGTTTCGTCTGCGCCCTGAATCGGCGCGCGAACGCGCTGTTGCGCCTGTTCGGCCTACGCTACCGCCCGCTGTCGATCCTGCTGAAGACGCGCATCGGCACCGCGCGGCGCTTCATCGGCGACTTCGAGCGGCGCGTCGCCGCGCAGGCCGGTGCGGACGGTTTCGACGGCCACATCTGCGGCCACATCCACTACGCGAACATGCACGAGCACGCCGGCGCGCTCTACATCAACGACGGCGACTGGGTCGAACACTGCACCGGACTCGTCGAGCACCACGACGGTTCGTTCGAGCTGCTGCACTGGACCGAGCGCTGCCTCAGCCTCGCGCGCAGCGACGCCGCCGCGGCGCCGCTGCCGTTGCCCGTCGCGGCCTGACGCCCGCGAGAACATCGCCTTACGCGATCCATGAATGGACCGCCCGCGTGGGCGGCGCGAGCCGTCAATGCGGAGCCGCGTCCGGGCCTGTACCGGACACGGCGAGCGGATGCCGGGCGGGAAGCCCGGTCATTCGCACGGGAACCGATCAATATGGCGGCCGTTCGTACACGTACACGGCGATCGTGCCGGTCGCGGTGCCGCCCTTGCCGTCGGACACGGTGTACTCGAAGTAGTCCTGGCCGAACCAGCCGTGGATCGACGTGTAGTGCACGGTGAAGTCCGGATTGATCGTGACCGTGTTGTTCGGCAGCGGCCCGGTGTGGTTGACCGCGATCACGGTGAGCGGATCGCCGTCGGGATCGGACGCGGCCTGCAGCACCGGGATGTCGATCGACGCACCCTTCAGCACGCGCACCTGCAGCGGGCCCGCGGTGGGCGGATGGTTCGGCGTGGTGATGCTCACGTGCACGGTCGCGGTCGCGTTGCCGCCGCGGCCGTCGCTGATCGTGTAGCTGAAACTGTCGTCGCCGAGGTAGCCCGCGGCCGGCGTGTAGTCGACGCCGGCCGCGGTCGCGACCGCGACGCCGTGCGAGGCGGCACCGACCGTCGTCACTACCAGCGCGTCGCCGTCGGGATCGCTGTCGTTGGCGAGCACCGCGATCGGCGTCGCCGGCGCATCCTGTTCGATCGTGGCCGCGTCGTCCTGCGCGACAGGCGGATGGTTCGTGTACTGGCGCGGGCCGAGCGTGGTCGTCTTCGTCGTCTTCTCGAAGCGGTACACGTCGACGGTGCGCTTGTGCTCGGCCGGATTGCGCAACGCGCGCTCGATCCATGCCGGCGGTGCCGCGACCGGTTCCTTCACCCACTCGACCTGCGGCGACGGCGTCGGTTGCACCGGCTGCGTCGTTTCCTCGATCGTGAGGAACTCGATGTCGACACGGCGATTCTTCTGCCGGTTCGCCGGCGTGTCGTTCGGATGCGACGGGTTCAACTCGCCCTCGCCGCGCGCATCGATCTCGGCCGCGTCGATGCCGTGCGCGACGAGATAGCGCTTCGCACTCGCCGCGCGTCGCTCGGACAGCTTCTGGTTGTAGGCGACCGTGCCGACCGAGTCGGTGTGGCCGACGACCGCGACGCGGCTCACGCGGTTCGCCGACTTGAGCTTGGCGAGGAGCTCGTCGAGCGCGGCGCGCGCGTCGGCGCGCAGGTCGGCGTGGTCGAAGTCGAAGAACGCGTCGCCGTCGAGCTTGACCTCGTTGCGGATCACCTGCGGCGCGGGCGCCGCCGCAGCCGGTGCGGGACGCTCGACCTGCACCATGCGGTACGGCTCGCGTGCACGGTAGTTCTGGCCGATGTCGTAGCGCAGCAGCAGCCAGCCGCGCGTGTCGTTCTTGTCATGCTCGAAATCGCCGCCCTTGTGCAGGCTCTCGCCGAGCAGCGACACGCTGAAGCCGGTGTTGGCGAAGTACTTGTCGAGACCGAGCGACAGCGTCCACTGGTCCGAGTCGTACTTGCCGCGCTCGTAGTCGAGGCCGCCGCGCACGCGCAGCAGCGGATCGTCGAAGTAGCGGCCGACGCGCAGGCCGACGCCGTCGTCGTACGGATGCTCGAACGCCTCGGTCAGCGTGTCGATCGTCTGCATCTGCGTGTAGTCGCCGTGCTCGTCGGTGCCGACGAGCTGGGTCACGTCGGTGACGAGCGTCGAACCCGCGTCGCGCGTGCCCGAGGTCGCGTGGCTGACGTAGGCATCGATCGAGAAATCATTCTTCTCCCAGCCCAAGCCGAGCGTCGCCTTGCGGTCCTTCCAGGCGTTCTGGTCGAACGCGCCGAACGCCTTGAGCACGCTCGCGCTGCCCGCCTGCGCGCGCTCCGCGTCGGCATCGCCGCGCAGCCAGTGGTAATCGACCTGCGCACCGCCGGCGCCGCCCCGGCCGAGCCAGAGCTGGGCGAGCCAGGCGTGGTCGTCGGTCTTGCCGAGGATGCCGAGGATCTCGCCGAGCACGTCGCCGTCGTCGTCGACGCCGAGCGAGACGCGCGCGTTGGCGCCGACATAGGTGATCGGCACGACGCCTTCGGCCGGCGGCGCAGGTTGCGCGCGCGCGACGTCGACGATGGAGATGGAAGACAACGCGACCGTGGACAATGCAGCCCCGACCGCGACCGCGAGCGACTTGCGACGAACCATGACACCCCTCCCGAGCTTGCGCCGATCCATGCGGAACCCCCGGCGCGATGCCGGCGACCGCCTCGCGGCGGACGGATTCCGAGCCTGTGCTGCGTTCGATGGGCCTCGCGACCCCGCCCCTACCCTGGCCCGCCGCGCTTCCCGCGCGGCGCCTTGCGACGGCGATTATCGCCTATAAATCAGGGGCTGCCCAAACCCGCCGGCCCCTGCGCCCGGCGTATCATTGCCGACCCGCCCCACGGATACCGCCATGTCGCTCTCCCCCGCCACGCGCGCGCGCATCGAGTCGCTGCTCGCCGACCATCACGTCGTGCTGTTCATGAAGGGCACGCGCCTCGCGCCGCAGTGCGGCTTTTCGGCCGCCGCGGCCGACCGCCTCAACGCGCTGCTCGACGACTACCACAGCGTCGACGTGCTCGCCGACGAGGAGATCCGCGCGGGCATCAAGGAGTTCGGCCAGTGGCCGACGATCCCGCAGCTGTACATCGGCGGCGAGCTCGTCGGCGGCGCCGACATCGTGCAGTCGATGTTCGACTCGGGCGAACTGCATCGCGTGCTCGGCGTGTCCGCGCCCGACCGCACGCCGCCGCTGCTGACCATTTCCGACGCCGCGGTCGAGAAGGTGCGCGCCGCGCTCGCCGACGCCGGCGACGCCAAGCTGTTCCTCGTCGTCGACGGCCGCTTCCAGCCGCAGTTCCAGCTGCGCGAGCCGGGCGAGCACGACATCGTCGCCGTCGCCAACGGCCTCGAAGTGCGCTTCGACGCCGCCAGCGCGCAGCGCGCGCGCGGCGCGAGCATCGACTGGACGCGCACGCCGCACGGCGAAGGCCTCGCGATCTTCCTGCCGCAGGCACCGCAGGCGATCCGCTCGCTCGACGTGCACCAGCTGAAGCAGCGCATGCACGCCGGCGACATCACCGTCGTCGACGTGCGGCCGGAGCAGGATCGCGCCTTCGCGCCGTTCGCGGGCGCCGAACCGTTCACGCCGGAGACGCACGCGCGCCTGACCGCACTGCCGAAGGACGCCGCGCTCGCCTTCATCTGCCACCACGGCAACTCGAGCCGCAACGCGGCCGAGCACTTCCGCGAGCACGGCTTCACCAACCTGTGGAACGTCGAAGGCGGCATCGACGCGTGGTCGGTCGAGATCGATCCGTCGATCCCGCGCTACTGAAGCAACGCGGTGCCGCGGGGCGGTACGCGCGTCGCGCGTGCCGCCGCCCGGATCGGCGGGCCGCTCCGCGGCCCGACCGCCCCACGAGTCGACGACCTCATGCACAATCTCGCCAGCCTGATCCGTGCGGTGCCGGATTTCCCGACGCCGGGCATCGTGTTCCGCGACATCACGCCTCTGCTCGCCGACGCTGCCGAGTTCGCGCGGTGCATCGCGCTGCTCGCCGAGCCGTGGCGCGAGGCTCGCGTGCAGGCGGTCTGCGCGATCGAGTCGCGCGGCTTCATCTTCGGCGCCACGCTCGCGACCACGCTCGGCGCCGGCTTCGTGCCGCTGCGCAAGCCGGGCAAGCTGCCACCTCCGGTGGTCGCGGTCGACTACGAGCTCGAATACGCACGTGACCGCCTCGAAGCGCGCGACGATGCGCTGCGCAAAGGCGAGCGCGTCCTCGTCGCCGACGACGTCCTCGCGACCGGCGGTACGCTGTGCGCCGCACGCACGCTGGTCGAGCGCCTCGGCGCGACCGTCGTCGGCGCGAGCGTGCTGATCGAACTCGCCACCCTGCCCGGCCGCGCGCGCTGGGGCAACGCCTCCCCCCTGCACGCGCTGCTGTCGTACTGAGGATCGCCACCTCCCTGCCCCGCGTACTGCGTGTTTCAGGCTTTTTCCTGATTCCGTTTTTTCCTCGCGACCTTCGTGTTTCAGGCTTTCGCTTCCGCCTGGGCCCGCAAGCCGCGAATCACACCGCGACGCCGAACAGCTTGCCGACCGCTGCGGTCGCGGCCATCGCGAGCGCGCCCCAGAACAACACGCGCGACGCACCGCTGACGACCGGCGCACCGCCGGTGCGCGCGGCGACCGCACCGAGCACGCCGAGCGAAACGAGCGTCGCGGCCGCGACGACCGGCGCGATGTGCGTCGCCGGCGCGAGCGCGACCGCGAGCAGCGGCAGGCCGGCGCCGACGGAGAACGTGATCGCCGACGTGAGCGCGGCCTGCAGCGGCCGCGCGCGCAGGGTTTCGGTGAGGCCGAGCTCGTCGCGCAGGTGTGCGCCGAGCGCGTCGTGCGCGGTGAGCTGGTCGGCGACCTTCGTGGCGAGTTCGGCATCGAGGCCGCGCCGCCGGTAGATGTTCACGAGTTCCTCGCGTTCGCCGTGCGGATCCTCGTTGAGTTCGCGCTTCTCGATCTCGCGATCCGCGGCTTCCGCATCGGCCTGCGAACTCACCGAGACGTATTCGCCGGCGGCCATCGAGAACGCTCCGGCGACGAGGCCGGCGAAGCCGGCGAGCAGCACCGCGCTGCGCGTGGCATCGGCGCTCGCGACGCCGACGACGAGTCCGGCGGTCGACAGCAGGCCGTCGTTCGCGCCGAGCACGGCCGCGCGCAGCCAGCCGCTGCGCTCGCTTCGATGCGTCTCGTGGTGGCGCTGCAGCGGTTTGCGTGCGTGGCGCGACATCGCTCCCCCTCGTGGCTGTGCGGTCGCCCTCGTCAGGCGTCGTGGTCGTCCTCGAAGCGCAGGTGCTTCACGCTGCGACCGTTGCGTCGCACGAGCTTGAGCGCCTCGATGCCGACCTTGATGTGCGCCTCGACGAAATTCGCGGTGATGAGCTTGTCGCTCGCTTCGGTCTTCACGCCTTCCGGGATCATCGGCTGGTCGGACACGAGCAGCAGCGCGCCGGTCGGGATGTGGTTGGCGAAGCCGGCCGCGAACACCGTCGCGGTCTCCATGTCGATCGCCATGCAGCGCGTCTTGCGCAGGTAGTCCTTGAACGCGACGTCGTGCTCCCACACGCGCCGGTTGGTCGTGTAGACGGTGCCGGTCCAGTAGTCGTGGCCGAGGTCGCGGATCATCGTGGACACCGCGCGCTGCAGCTGGAACGCGGGCAGCGCCGGCACTTCCGGCAGCAGGTAGTCGTTCGAGGTGCCCTCGCCGCGGATCGCGGCGATCGGCAGCACGAGGTCGCCGAGCTGGTTCTTCTTCTTGAGGCCGCCGCACTTGCCGAGGAACAGCGCCGCCTGCGGCGTGATCGCCGACAGCAGATCCATCACGGTCGCCGCGTTCGGGCTGCCCATGCCGAAGTTGATCATCGTGATGCCGTCGGCGGTCGCGTTCGGCATCGGCCGGTCGCGCCCCTGCACCTCGACGCCGTGCCACTGCGCGAACAGCTCGACGTAGTGGCCGAAGTTGGTCAGCAGGACGTGCTCGCCGAAACGGTCCAGCGCGGAGCCCGTGTAGCGCGGCAACCAGTTGTTGACGATGTCGGTCTTGTTCTTCATCGGCCGATCTTCGCAGCTTCGCGCCGCACGTCGCAACGTCCGCCACCGGCACGCGGCGCCGCCGCTCCGATGCCTAGCGGCGGAACACGGTCCACAACATCCACAGCAGGAACGCCCCGTAGACGACCACTCCGATCGAGCCGAGCGTCCCTGCGGCGAACGCCCAGCGTTCGTAGATGACGTCCGGGCGTGGACGCGAACGCATCGCGCGCCAGTCGGACAACGGCGCTCGCAGCGACCACGCGAGCGCGGCGAGCGCGAGGCAGGCGGCGATCCACGGCACCGAGCGCAGCAGCGGGAACGGCTGCACGTCGCCGCCGCCCGCGACGAGCGCGCGTGCGCCGGCGTTGAACGTGGTGAACAACGCGAGCAGTACCGCGATCACGACGGAACGACCGAGCGTCGCCGCCGTCACGCACACGCCGAGCGCGGCGAGCGCCCAGGCGAGCGTCGCGCGCCACTGCCCGGTCTCGTCGAACATCTCGCGCGCGCAGGTGCCGCGTTCGAAGCAACCGCGCTCGCCCGCGCGATGACGCGCGAGCTCGGCCAGATGGTCGAGCTCGCTCGTGCGGTACTCGTTGCCGCCGCGGCGCACGGCGAGGTCGAGCGAGGGAATCGCCAGCGACGAAGCGTCCGCGACGAGCAGGAGGCGATGGTCGTCGTTGCCGGCGCCGCTGCGTATCCAGTCGACCGGCTCCGACGCGGTCTTCCAGCCGAGGTCGGCCATGCTCACGCACCAGAACGTGACTTCCCTGCCCGGTTCGAGGCGCGCGTCGCCGTGCGGCTCGCAGCGCACGCTCTTGTCGCGCTCGCCGTCCCACGACATCACGAGCCGCAGCGGCGCGAGCGGAGTGCCGTCGATCGGCGCGTCGGCGAGATTGCGCACTTTCACCGCGACGCGAAAGTCGTGATAGCGATCGATGTCGATGCTCCACAGGCCGGGCGCGACCGCATTCAGCACGCGTCCGCGCGACATGTCCTCGCCCGCGGCGAACACCTCGAGCAGCGCGGGCGCGAGCGCGGTGTCCACGCGCACCGCGACGACGCGCGCGAGCACGTCCGCGCGCAGCGCCGCGAGCTCCGCCTCGCCGTCGCGGCCGGCGTCGATCGCCGCGCCGGTGTCGGCGAACACGGGCTCGTCGCGGCCGAGGAACGCGCGCCAGGCGCGCGCCTGCATCCAGCGCGCGTAGGCGGTCGCGTCCGCGGTCTGTTGCAGTGCGACCAGCTCGACGAGGACGTCCGCGCGCGCGGCCTCGTCGCCGGGCAGTGGCCGTGCGCGCAGCACACGCATCGCCGGGCTGTCCGCCGCGGCCGGCGGCACGTAGCGCGGCCCTTCGTAGCGTGCCGGCCAGCGCAGACCCGCGGCGAAGTACAGCGCGAGGCCGAGCAGCAGCATGGAGACGATGCGCATTCGATTCCCCCGATCGATCGCGCATTCTACGCAGGCGTTCACCCGCGGCGGGGGAGCGCAACAGGCATAATCGCCGCTCCGACCGGAGGTGGCGACATGATCTGGATCGTCCTGCTCCTTGCGCTCGTGCTGTTCGCCGCGCTCGCGTTCCGCGGCCTCGGCTTCCTCGCCTGGATCGCCGCGACCGGCGTCGCCCTCGTCGGCTGGCGCCTCGCCGGCGGCGCGCACCCGACGCTGTTGGCTGCCTGCACGATCCTCGCGCTCGCGCTCGCCATCGTGTTCGGCCTGCCGCCGCTGCGGCGCCGGCTCGTCTCGCGCTTCGTCATGCCGGTGTTCGCGAAGGTGCTGCCGCGTCTCGGCGACACCGAGCGCATCGCGCTCGAAGCGGGCACGGTCTGGTGGGACGGCGACCTGTTCGGCGGCATGCCCGACTGGCAGAAGCTGCTCGACTTCTCGCCCGCACCGCTGAGTGCCGAAGAACAGGCGTTCATGGACGGGCCGGTCGAAGAACTGTGCCGCCGCCTCAGCGACTGGGAGGTCTACCAGCAGCGCGACCTGCCGCCGGAGATCTGGCGCTACATCAAGGAACAGCGCTTCCTCGGCATGATCATCCCGAAGGAACACGGCGGCCTCGGCTTCTCCGCGATCGGCCACTCGCGCGTGGTCACGCGCATCGCCAGCCGTTCGGTCACCGCGGCCGTCACCGTGATGGTGCCGAACTCGCTCGGCCCGGGCGAATTGCTGCTGCACTACGGCACCGATGCGCAGAAGCAGAAGTACCTCGCGCGCCTCGCGCGCGGCGAGGAGATCCCGTGCTTCGCGTTGACCGGCCCGGAAGCGGGTTCGGATGCCGCCGCGACGCAATCCGAAGGCATCGTCGAGAAGCGCGTCATCGACGGCGTCGAAGTGCTCGGCCTGCGCCTCGAGTGGAAGAAGCGCTACATCACGCTCGCGCCGGTCGCGACGCTGATCGGCCTCGCGTTCCGCCTCAAGGACCCGAGCAGGCTCATCGGCGACCAGGAAGACCGCGGCATCACCTGCGCCCTGATCCCGCGCGCGACGCCGGGCATCGAGATCGGCCAGCGCCACGATCCGATGGGCGTGCCGTTCATGAACGGCCCGATCGTCGGCAAGGACGTGTTCGTGCCGCTCGACGACGCGATCATCGGCGGACGCGAGCAGATCGGCCACGGCTGGCGCATGCTCATGGAATCGCTCGCCGCGGGCCGATCGATCTCGCTGCCGGCGCTGTCGATCGGCGCGGCGCAGCTCGCCACGCGCATCTGCGGCGCGTACGCGACCGTGCGCGAGCAGTTCGACACGCCGATCGGTCGCTTCGAAGGCATCGAGGAGCCGCTCGCGCGCATCGCCGGGCTCACCTATCTCATGACCGCCGCGCGCACGCTCACCTGCGGCGCGCTCGACGCCGGCGAGAAGCCCGCGGTGATCGGCAACATCTGCAAGGCCTACCTCACCGACAGCATGCGCCAGGTCGTCGCCGACG
>Ga0207639_10002990_pt1 | contig 11380 bp, 10 predicted proteins | sample KBSCornC32_FD_184299 | JGI IMG/M metagenome (GOLD analysis project Ga0207639, IMG submission 184299) | Corn rhizosphere microbial communities from Kellogg Biological Station, Michigan, USA - KBS Corn C3-2 (SPAdes) (version 2) | ecosystem: Host-associated > Plants > Roots > Rhizosphere > Soil ...
TAAGCAATGGCCTGCTTCGCTACGCCCTACGGGCTCCGCTGCGCAGGCCATTGCTTACCCCGCGCTCAAGCGCGACAATGATGCCGAGACTCTAATCGCAACCGGATGAAGGTTGGGGGTCACGTCACCTCGCATGCGGGGATCGCCTTGTTCCTGTTTGGAACCAAGCAAACCGACGACGGCGTGATTCCGGCGGATGGCATGGAGCGTGAGTTCGAGGTAGCTCGATCCCAGCAACTCGCAGTCATACCAATCGGGTCTACCGGGGGTACTGCAAAGACCCTTTCCGATCGAGTGATCGCCGAACCGGACAAATACATTTGGGAGCTTGGAGCAGATGGTCAGGCACTTATCGAAAGGCTTGCCCAGCCACTCGAAAATCTGTCCGAACTCGTCGACCCCATTATGAATGTGATCCACGAGCTTCAAGGAGGAAATGTTGAGTAATGCGCAAGGTGTTCTTCAGCTTCCACTACGAGCGCGACGTGCGACGCATCCAACAGGTTCGCAATTCTTGGGTAGTGCGCGAACGGGGCGCCGCTCAGCCATTCTATGATGCGGCTGACTTTGAGGATGCTAAACGGCGCGCCGGCGGAATACAGAGGTGGATCGACGAACAGCTCGCTGGTTGTTCGGTAACAGCCGTTCTCTTCGGCCGTGAGACGTACAATCGAGAATGGGTTAAATACGAGATTAAGAAAAGCTTTGAGCGCAAGATGGGAATTCTCGCGATTGACATTCACAGCATCAGGGACCCTCTCAACGGCACGGATATCGGCGGCCGAAACCCGCTAGAGCATTGGAAGGCCGGAGATAAACCATTCACTGCTTTGTATCAAACCTACGATTGGGTCCGAGACGACGGTTACAATAACATTGGAGCATGGATTGAACGCGCGGCGAGAAGGGCTGGGCGATGAGCACCGTCGGCTACATGCGGCACGCCCGCGCTCTAGGTCACGTACCCATAAACGGGATTCACAAATTGGCCACATCGTGATTCAGTACTCCCGAGGGAGATTGGCATGGCACGGTTTGATCTGACGGATTTCGAGTGGTCGGTGATCGAGCCGCTGCTGCCGACGAAGGTACGGGGCGTGAGGCGAGTTGACGATCGCCGGGTGCTGAACGGCATCTTCTGGCGGCTGCGGACGGGCGCGCCATGGGCGGACATTCCGGCGCGCTATGGTCCTCACACGACGTGCGTAAACCGCTTCAACAGGTGGCGTCGCGCAGGTCACTGGCAACGGATATTGGAGGCGGTGTCAGCGGCTTACGAAGGCGACGTGCAAATGATCGATAGCAGCTCGATCCGGGTTCACCAGCATGCTGCCAACGGCAGTAAAAAGGGGGACCCGGTTGCATGGGTCGCTCGCGCGGCGGCCTGACGACCAAGATCCATGCCTTGGTGGATGCCAACGGTTTGCCGATCGCGCTCAAGCTCACCGCCGGACAGGCGCATGATGGACGCAGCGCCATCGACATGCTCGACACTCTTGGCGATGGCGACGTCCTGCTTGCTGATCGCGCCTATGACTCCGATGCGCTACGGATCAAGATGGCGGCACGCGGCGCGTGGGCCAACATCAAGCCCATGCCGAACCGCAGGCGACGTCCCACCTTCAGCGCCTTCCTCTATCGATACCGCAACCTCGTCGAACGCTTTTTCAGCAAACTCAAACAGTTCCGAGCCGTCGCAACCCGATACGACAAGCGCGACGACAACTTCCTCGCATCAGTCCAACTGGCCAGCATACGGATTTGGTTGAGGCATAATGAGTCGGTGGCCTAGCCCGTAGCTGATCGCGCTACCATCGCACGCTTGCCGGATTTCCCATCACTGACGCCTCCAACGGAACAGGCTGAAATCGGCCAGAACACGCTGTCGCCACCAACCTTGCGCTACTTTGAAATAGGAAGCCCGTAAGTCCCTTCTCAAACAGGTATAGCGTGGGTGACCCCATTTCCCTACCCAAAGCGCCCCACGTAGGACCCAAACGCGCCCCCAAGCGAAAGCACCTTCCGCAGGAAACCGCGCATTTCCTTTGTTTATGGATGGTGCCGCTTACAGGACTCGAACCTGTGACCCCCGCATTACGAATGCGATGCTCTACCAACTGAGCTAAAGCGGCATCTCCCCGTGATGGGGCCTGTGCGGCTGAAGGAGTGCAGCCGTGTGTTGCGGGCGCTTATCAGGACCGTTCCTGCCATGCAAGCCCCTGGCGCACGGGACGAGCGACAGACTTGCCCGCGCCGTCCGTCGCCGCCGTCCCGACTTTACAGGAAATTTACCATTGCGGCCCAGAATGCAGCCCACAATAGAGGCAAAAGGCCGGGTCATGGACGGATTGGGACCGCATCAGCAGCTCGACGGCGAGTCGGACGTCGCTATGGAAGCGCCGCCCATGGTGGGGTTCGACGAGCGCCGGATGCATGTGCGCGCCTATAATTACTGGGCCTCGCTGCTCGGCGATCGCAGCTTTCCCTCCATCGAAGACCTTAATCCCGGCGAGATCGAGGATTTCGGGTCGCACAGCGTGCTCATCGATTTCACCAGCGGCTTCAAGAACCCGCATATCGCCTTTCTGGGGACCGCGCTGAGCCGCGAATGCGGCATCGAGCATGGCATCGAGTGGGTCAGCGAAGTGCCCCCCCGAACGCTTCTGTCCCGCCTCACCGACCATTATCTCCAGATCATCGCCAATCAGGCGCCGATCGGCTTCGAGGCGGAGTTCACTAACCAGCGCGGCGCGGAAATCCTCTATCGCGGCATCATGATGCCCTTCTCGACCGACGACGACAGCATCGATTTCGTCTATGGCGTCATCAACTGGAAAGAGGTGGCGAGTTGCGCGCTGACCGACGACATCCAGCGTGCGATATTCGACATGGGACCGGACGCCGCGCCGACACCCGATATCACGTCGATCTGGGCGGATGGCCCGTCGAGCGCCGACTTCGCGCCGCTGGCCGAAGCGCCGCCGCGACCGACCGGCGTCTTTGCGTTCACGGAGGCCAGCGTAGATGCCGCCGCTGCGCCAGATGACGGCGATTATCTGTCCGACGACCTGTGCCGTTCGCTAGCCGATGCCCAGGGCGCCGCCGCCGACGCCATCACGACCGAGGGGCGCACGCGCCATGCGCTGTATCGCGCCGTCGGCCTGGCGCACGGCTTTGCCCTGCTCGCCGCAACGTTGCACGACGATTATGCCGTGCTGCTCGACGAGGCCGGGATCAAGCCAACGCCGCGCAGCCCGATGACCGCCCTCGTCAAGCTCGTCTTCGGCGCGCATTATGACAAGACGCGCCTGTCCGAATTCGCCATCGCCATCGACCATGCCATCGCGAGCGACTTGCCCGCCGGCACGCTGGCCGAATGGCTGGCGCACTATGAGGGCGGCCTGAAGAACTGGGTCAGGGATGCGCGCGCGGCCCGGCGCGGCCCCGCCATGCCCAAGACGGACAAGCTCGCCGCAGCGCGTCAACAGCTGACCATCGCGCCGGCCGTGGAACTTGACGGGATCGCGACGGGTTCGGACGGACTCGCGGTGGTCGTCGTGCGCCGGATGCCCGATGGCGGCTTTGCCACGCTGGGCGGTCTCTCCGGCGATGACCGACGCGTCGGACAGTTGCTGCGCGCCGTCGCGGCACACACTTAACGTGCGTGCCATAATGGAGCAATAAGAGAGGGCGGCGACCGTCCCGGCCGCACCGCCACCCAAAGGGAGAGGTCGATGGAAGCCCGGAACGATGTCAGCCGCGCGGTCAGCGCGGCGCTTGGCACTGCCATCGAGGATTCGCTGGCGCGCACGGAACCCGACCTGCTGACCGGCGCCCGGCTGAAGGCGGCGAGCCAGTTCCTGGCCGAAGCGATGCGCGAACGCCAGCCCGACCAGCCCATCGTCCATCTCGACAGCGCCGCGGAAGCGCCCGACGAAACTGTGCCGGAGACCGCGCGGCGGATGCGCATCGCGATCGTCAACGCCGACATGCCCTTTCTGGTCGACAGCGTGTCGGCCTGCCTCGTGCAAGCCGGCCTCGCCATCCATGTCATCGTCCATCCCGTGCTGCCGGTGCGGCGCAACGCGCAGGGTCATATCGTCGCAATCGGAGACGGTGCGACCGCGCAACGCGAATCGATCATCTACGTGGAGACCGACCGCGCCGACTCGCGCGGGCGCCACGGAATCGAGACCGCCCTGCGCCAGACGCTGGAGCAGGTGCGCAGCGCGGTTACCGACTGGCGCGCGATGATCGCGGCGATGCTGGCCGACGCCACGCGGCTGGGCACCGGCGAGGACGGCGACCTGCTGCGCTGGTTCCTGCGCGGCAATCTCACCCAGCTCGGCCATGAGCGGCGCGACCGGTCGGGCCGCGCGCATGGGGCGCTCGGCATCTGCGGCACGGCGGACGAGCCGGTGCTGGCGGACAGCACCATCGCCGCCGCCTTCGCCTGGTTCGATGCGGGCAATGCCGGGCCGCTGATCCTGAAATCCAACCGCCAGTCGCGCGTCCATCGGCCCGTGCTGGTCGATCTGTTCATCGTGCCCGAGCGGGACGGCGACCGGTTCGTCACCCTTTCCATCCATGCCGGCATGTGGACCAGCGCCGCGCTCGCCGCGCCGCCGACGGAGGTGCCGATCCTGCGCGCCACGCTCGACCGGCTGATGACCCGCTTCGGCTATGATCCTGTCGGGCATGCGGGCAAGGGGCTGGTCCACGCGCTCACCTATCTGCCCCACGACCTCATGCTGGGCCTCGATCCCGCCGACCGCGACCGGCTCGCGCTCACCGCCATGTCGCTGGCCGACCGGCCGCGCCCGCAACTGGAACTGGCGGCGGGCGCGTTGCAACGGCACCTGTTCGCCTTCGTCTGGCTGCCGCGCGACGACATGACGACGGCGCGACGCAAGGCGATCGAGCAGATGCTCTCCACCGCCGCCAACGCGCCGCTGCTCGGCTGGTCGATGGCGCTGGACGAGAGCGGGTTGGCGCTGCTGCGTTTCGTCCTCGACCTGCGCGGCGACGGGCATATCCCCGATGCCGATGCGCTCGATGCGAAATTGAGCGAGATGGTGCGCGGCTGGGCGCCCGCCGTCGAAGCGGCGCTGGGCACCCATGTCGAGGCGCGGCGCGCGGCCGTGCTGGCGCTGCGCTATGCCGCCGGTTTTCCCAACGGCTATCGTCAGGGCGCGGGCGCGGCGGAAGCGGCCGTCGACATCCTGCGTCTGCATCGACTGGCGCGGCCCGGTGCCCGCGATGCCCGCCTCTACCGCAATGGCGAGGACCGCCCCGGCCATCTGCGGCTGAAGCTCTACAGCATTGATGCCATCACCCTGTCCGACGCGGTCCCCGCGCTGGAGAATTTCGGCTTTCGCGTGATCGAGGAGATGACGACGCCGCTGGGCGATACTGGCGCGCTCGGCCATATCCAGAAATTCGTGCTTGCGCTGGATGAGGAGGCCTTCGCCGAGGCCGTGCTGGCCCGCGCCGCCACCGTCGAGCGCGCCATCGCGGCGGTGCTGGAAGGGCATGGCGAGAATGACAGGTTCAACGACCTGCTGGTCAGCGCCGGCCTGGAGCCGGAGGGTGTCGTGCTGCTCCGCGCGATCTTCCGCTATCTGCGCCAGACCGGCAGCGCCTACGGCTTGTCGACGGTCGTCGCGGCGCTGCGCCGGGCGCCCCGCATCACTGCCGCGCTCATCGACCTGTTCCGCGCGCTGCACGACCCGGCGCATCAGAATATGACCGACCCGGCCCGGATCGACCAGACAATCGAGGACGGGCTGTCCGGCGTCTCCGCCATCGACGACGATCGCATCCTGCGCCTGATCCGCTCGGTCATGCAGGCGGTGCTGCGGACCAACGCCTTTGCCCCGGCCGGGCAGGGCGCGCTGGCCTTCAAGATCGACAGCGCGCAGGTGCCGGGCCTGCCATCGCCCGTGCCATGGCGCGAAATCTGGGTGTATAGCCCGCGCGTGGAGGGCATCCACCTGCGCGCCGGGCCGATCGCGCGCGGCGGCCTGCGCTGGTCCGACCGGCGCGACGACTTCCGCATCGAAGTGCTCGGCCTGATGAAGGCGCAGCGCGTCAAGAATGCGGTCATCGTGCCGACCGGCGCGAAGGGTGGCTTCTTCCCCAAGCAGCTTCCCGATCCCGCCACCAGCCGCGACGCCTGGCTGGCGGAGGGCACGGAAAGCTATCGCATCTTCATCCGCGCCCTGCTGTCGATCACGGACAATGTGGTGAAGGGCACGGTCCGCCATCCGCGCGGCGTGGTCGTGCGCGACGGGGACGACCCCTATTTCGTGGTCGCCGCCGACAAGGGCACGGCGACCTTCTCCGACATCGCCAACGGCATTGCGCTGGAACATGGCTTCTGGCTGGGCGACGCCTTCGCCAGCGGCGGCTCCAATGGCTATGACCATAAGGCGATGGGCATCACCGCGCGCGGCGCCTGGATATCGGTGCAGCGCCACTTCCTGGAAATGGGCGTGGACGTGCAGGCCGACCCGGTGACGGTGATCGGCGTGGGCGACATGTCCGGCGACGTGTTCGGCAACGGCATGCTGCTGTCGAAGGCGATCCGGCTGGTCGCCGCCTTCGACCATCGCCATATCTTCATCGACCCCGATCCCGATGCGGTCGCCGCGCATGCCGAACGCGAACGGCTGTTCCGCCTGCCCCGGTCGAGCTGGGACGACTATGACCGGGCGCTGATCTCCAACGGAGGAGGCGTCTTCGCGCGTAGCCTGAAGACGATTCCTTTGTCGCCGGAGATGCAGGCGTTGATCGGCACCACCGCCGTCAGCATGGACCCCGCGCAACTCATCTCCGCGCTGCTGACGGCACAGGCGGACCTCCTCTGGTTCGGCGGCATCGGCACCTATATCAAGGCGGCGGCGCAGGCGAATTCGGACGTCGGCGATGCGTCGAACGACCGGGTGCGCGTGGATGCCGAGGCGATACGGGCGAAAGTGATCGGCGAAGGGGCCAATCTGGGCATCACCCAGGCCGGGCGGATCGCCTACGCGCTGGGCGGCGGGCGCATCAACACCGATTTCATCGACAATAGCGCGGGCGTCGATTGCTCCGACAATGAAGTCAACATCAAGATCGCGCTGGGCCGCGACGTGGCGGAGGGCAGCCTGACCCCCGACGACCGCAACAGCCTGCTCGCCAGCATGACCGACGGCGTCGCGCATTTGGTGCTGGAGGACAACCGACTACAGGCGCTGGGCCTGTCCATCGCGCAGGCGGGCGGCGCGGCGGACATTCCCGCCTATGTCCGGCTGATCGGCAGCCTCACCAAATCAGGGCGGCTCGACCGGCGGGTCGAAGGCCTGCCTTCCGACCAGGAACTGATGCGCCGCGCACAGGAAGGCCAGGGTCTCACCCGGCCCGAACTGGCGGTGCTGCTCGCGACCGCCAAGCTGAGCCTCCAGCAGGCGATCGAGGAGGACGACCTGCCCGACGATACGGTCGTCCAGCCCGATCTGTTCGCCGCCTTCCCGCCGGAGATGCGCGACACGCACCGCGCGGCCATTCGCGACCATCAGTTGCGGCGGGAGATCATCGCCACCAAAGTCGCCAACCGCGTTGTCAACCGGCTGGGCATCATCCGGCCGCTCCTGCTGTCGGAGGACGAAGGCTTTACCCTGTCCGACGTGGCGAGCGGCGTGGTGGCCGCCGAGATCCTGTTCGACCTTCCCGACCTGTGGGCGCGTGCAGACGCGGCGGCGATGACGGAGCCGGTGCGGATCCTGTTTTTCCGCCGTCTGTCCGATGCCACCGCGGCCCATGTCGGCGAACTGTGCCGGCTGGGGGCGGGCACGCAGCAACCGAGCGAGACCGTCGCGACCCTGCACGCCGGCGTCATCGCCCTCCTCCCCATCGCCGAGGCCCCGGAGGCGGCGGCAGCGCTGGCCGGGGCGGGTGTGCCGGAGGATCTCGCGGCCGCGCTGGCCCGGCTCGAACAGCTGACCGGCGCGGCGGGGATCGCCGACCTGGCCAAGCGGCGCGGCGACGATGCCGCCCGCGTGGCGGAAGCCGCGATCGCGCTGGGCCGTGCGCTGGGCCTCGACTGGGCGCAGGCGGCGGCGGCGCAACTCGACCCCATCGACCCGTGGGAGCGCCTGCTGGTCGCGGGCGTGGAGCGCGACATACAGGAAATGCGCCTCACCTTCCTGGCGCGCGCCGGGGACGTGCCGCTGGGCGACCATGTCGAACAATGGCTGGAACGGCACGCCATCGCCCTGGCGCAATATCGCGAACTGCTCACCCGCGCGCGGGCCGGTAGCCCGAGCAGCCCGATGCTGGCGGAAGTGGTGGCGCGGGCGCGGGCGTTGCTGCACCGGAGTTGAGGGGATTGTGGGTCCGTGGAAGAGCGGAGGCATGTCCGAGTGGCCCGATGCTGGTTTGGCGGACACCAAGACAGGCTGAATCAGGCTACACCAGCTTCCAGTTCAAAATCTATTGGACTGAGATAGCCAAGGGTCGAGTTGAACCGCGCCGGGTCTGCGGGAAACGTAGGGTTGTGAGTCGCGCAGCCATATCGATGTTGTTCGCGGCAGCATAATATTGCTCTTCGGCTTCGGCAGGCGGATGTTGCCGATAGGCCCCGGCAGCGCACCATCGTTGAACCAGTCGACCCATTCGAGCGTGGCATATTCGACGGCTTCAAAGGATCCCCGCGGCCCACGTCTGTGGATCACCCCCGGCCCCTTCGACACGCTCAGGACAGGCTTGTAGAGACCTTTGATGGTCTCAGCCAAAGCGTTGTCGCAGCTGTCGCCGACACTGCCGATCGACGGCTCGATACCGGCTTCGGCGAAGCGCTCGGTGTACTTGATGGACGCACGTATTACGACCCGCGATCGCTATGATGGATGAGGCCGCCCCGATGGACCGGCCGGCAATCGTGTAACGCCTGTTCCAAAGCATCGAGAACGAAGCTGGCTTGGGCCGTCCTGCTGGCCCACCAGCAGACGATGCGCCTGGCGTAGTTGTCGATGACACAGGCGACGTAGACGAAGCCTGCCCAGGTCGCGATGTAGGTGGGCACCTCCATCAACCCGCTGCGCGCTTGATGCCAATGGTGCGGATGAACAGTCCCATCTTGGCCTTCTGCTGCGCGAACACGTGTTCGACCCGGGCGCGAACTTTTGACTTTGTGGCATTCCCGCGCCGGACATGATCCGGCATTGACTTGCCTCTTGGCTTCTTGCGATGGATGCGGCTGACTCGACCCTGCGCTTTGAGCCACTTCTCGTTGGCCTGGCTGCGGTAGGCCGTATCGGCCCAGACATCCGATGCGGTATTGTCGCCCGTCACGACTCACGAAGCATCCGGCCATCAAAGCGCGCGCCATCGGTGACCTTGCCCTTGCGGATGAAGCCGAAGGCCTGGCAGATTGCGATGCTGCTCTTGTAGCCAAAACTGGGGATGGCGATGTCGATCTGCGGCTTGCCGCCCGCCGCTGGGCGACCCTTGGCAAACTTCAGCGTCCAGCGCGCATCCGTGTCCTTCTGCGTGGCACGGGCGGGTTCGTCGGGCCAGATCTCGGCAGCAGTCTTGCCCTCCTTGATCGCGGACTTCTCCGGTTCGGTGTTGCGCTGCTTGGGCGCGGCCACCAGCGCTGCATCGACAATCTGCCCGCCCATAGCAAGGTAGCCCCGATCTTTGAGCCGCCGGTCGAAATCGGTGAACAGCCCATCCAGCGCTCCCGCCTCGGTCAGTTTCTCGCGAAACAGGCTCATCGTGTTGGCATCCGGTGTCGCCGCACCGAGATCGAAGCCCAGAAAACGCAACCAACTCAGGCGGTCGCGGATCAGGTATCCATCCGCGCATCGCTGACATTGTTCTGCGCCGCCAAAATCAGCACCTTGAGCATCGCCACAGCTCTGAGCCGGTCTCGAATGCATGGAGATAGACGCATTCGTACTTCAGGGATCGCCACAGGCGTTCGATGAAGACGTTGTCCATCCAACGGCCCCGGCCATTCCCATACCATTCCATCAGGTCGGGTTTAGCTTAGCACCCTGTCCAGAAAACCGGCACCACCTCAGTCAGCCCGCTCCTCGCAGATGCGTACAATTGCCCTTGCGAAGGGCAGCTTCTCGATCTTGGCGTCTTTGGCCGCGAGCACCGCAATCAGGCGGTCGAAGACGCCGGTCCCTTCGGCCGCTTCGATCTCCCCAGCCTTGACCTTCGCCGCGCTGCCCGCGCGATACATTGCGAGATCCTGAAGGCAGGCGTTTTGCAGCCGCCGCAGCCAGATCCACGGGATAAGATCCTCGATTTCGCTAACACCGCCGACTTCGTGCGGTGCCTTGCCGAGCTGCAGGACCAAGTCCGACGCGAGCATGCCGCTCAACGGCTTTCGCTTCAGCACCTTCACCGCTTCGTCGCCAGCAGTGTCGGAGTCCACAAGAACGACTACGGGGGGCTTTTCCGCGTCCCGACCACGCACGAGATGAAGCGCGCGAACACCATCGAAAGCCGCATTGTGATCCCCCCTAAAAGCTGAACACCGATATGCCCGATGTTCCATTCCCGTTTAACTTTTCAGAACTCACTAAATGTCAAACCGTGCCTCGTGGCGTGCCGCCGTCAGCTGCTGGCGGAGGTGCAGCGCATGCTTCGACGTTTTCTATTTCGTCTGCCTCTTGATCACGTCGCCTAGGCTAACAGCCCATAAGAGATTTGCCACCTGGAAGCGACGGGATGTGAAGTCATATGCTGTCGACTATGGGAAACGGAAGCGCGCAGCCTGTTATCATCGACAAGCCGCGAAAGCCGCCATTGAGGTAGCGATATGCAACGCGGCCACTTTCGACCAACCAAAGTCGTTCAACTGTGTTCGCGCAATCGTCCAGATCTGACGAAAGCCGCCGTTCGGCTGTCAGATTGCCCGGTAAGCGAACATGCTGGTCACATAAGGGAAGGCGACCTCCCGGCTTCCGCCCAGTTCCGGAGTTCCGTCAATCAAGTCCCGCACTTCCCGCTCGACCGCATGCCGTTCGATCGCGGGCAGACCGGCGATGAAGCTCACCGACATTGTGCGTTTGAGGACGACCTGTTCAGCCGAACCAATGTGGTAGTTGCGCACATGCCGATCGCCGATGAACTCGAAGCCCGGAGCGGGGAACGCCTTCCGCCAGGCGCCGGTACGGTATCGCGGCGTGTCGCCTTCGCGGCGATCGGTGATCCGGGAGAGCGCGGAAACCCACGGAACGCTCTCGTCCCGCCCATTCCAGATGAGACCGAGCGTCCCGCCCGGCACCAGCACGCGACGCATCTCCGCGACCGCTTCGACGGTCGCAAACCAGTGAAATGCCTGCGCGCAGACGACTATATCCGCCGAGGCGTCCGGGAGGGG
>Ga0207639_10002995_pt1 | contig 11371 bp, 10 predicted proteins | sample KBSCornC32_FD_184299 | JGI IMG/M metagenome (GOLD analysis project Ga0207639, IMG submission 184299) | Corn rhizosphere microbial communities from Kellogg Biological Station, Michigan, USA - KBS Corn C3-2 (SPAdes) (version 2) | ecosystem: Host-associated > Plants > Roots > Rhizosphere > Soil ...
GTGGAGCAGCACCGCGCTCTCCGTCCCGAACGATGAGACGATGGCGACGCGGCCCAGCAGCCCTTCCGCAAACACCGTCTTGAGCATCGTCGGCGTGTCGACGCCCGCGAAACGCGCGTTGAGCGCTTCCGCGTCGGCCTGCGTGAAGCGGGGCGCCACGTCGATCACGTCGATTCTGCGGGCGGCATCAGCCATGACGCAGGGACCAGATCGGCCGCTCGCTCTCCGCGACCTTCTGATAGACCTCCGGGTAGCGGGCGAGCGTCGCCTCCAGCACGGCGGGATCGACCGGCGCGCGCGGTGCGAAGCTGTCGAAGCCACAGCGGCGCATCAGCGGAATATGGTCGGCCAGCACGTCGCCAACCGCGCGCAGTTCGCCCTTGTACCCCGCCTCGCGCAGGATGCGCGCCGCCGAATAGCCGCGCCCGTCGCCGAATGCCGGGAAGTTCACTTCGACCAGCGACAGCCGACCGAGATCGGGGAGCAGCACCCGCGCATCCTCGCCCGGTTCGATCCGGACGGCGGTGGCGTTGGTCTGCCCCGCGAAGCAATCGACGCTGACCGCCGGCTCCTCGCTGGCAACATCGTCGTGGAAGGTGATGACATCAGCCATAGATGGCCTCCTTGAACGGATTCATGCCGATCCGGCGATAGGTGTCGAGGAAACGCTCGCCGGTCTGGCGCTGTGCGAGATAGACGTCGGTGGCCTTTTCGACCGCATCGACGATGCCGTCCTCGTCGAAGCCGGGGCCGACGATCTTGCCGAGGCTCGCGTCCTCCGCGCCCGATCCGCCAAGCAGCAACTGGTAATTCTCCGTGCCCTTGCGGTCCACGCCCAGGATGCCGATGTGCCCGGCATGATGGTGGCCGCAGGCGTTGATGCAGCCGGAGATTTTCAGCTTCAGTTCGCCGATGTCGCGTTGCTTCACCGGATCGGCGAACCGCTGCGCGATCTTTTGCGCGACCGGGATCGAGCGCGCATTGGCGAGGCTGCAATAGTCGAGGCCGGGGCAGGCGATGATGTCGGTGACGAGGTCGAGGTTCGCCTCGCCCAGACCCGCGTCGTGGAGTTGCTGCCAGATGGTGTAGAGGTCGGCCTTCTTCACCGATGCCAGCACGATATTCTGCGCATGGGTGACGCGCAGTTCGTCGAAGCTGTATTTTTCGGCGATGTCGGCGATCAGGTCGATCTGCGCCGACGACGCATCGCCGGGGATGCCGGCCAGCGGTTTCAGCGAGATATTGACGATGGCATAGCCCGGCTGCTTGTGCGCGACGACCTGGCTGTCCACCCACAGGGCGAAGTCCGGGTCACTGCGATCTATGGCGTCCGACAGGCCCGTCTCATAGGCGGGGTCCACGAAATGGGCGCGGATGCGGTCGAGTTCGGCGGTGGGCGGATCGATGCCCAGCGTCTTCATATGCGCCCATTCTTCCTCGACCTGGCGCTTATACTCCTCGACGCCCAGTTCGCTGACGAGGATTTTGATCCGCGCCTTGTACTTGTTATCGCGGCGGCCATAGCGATTATAGACGCGCAGGCAGGCCTCGACATAGGAAATGATCTCGTCTTCCGCCACGAAGTCCTTGATTTCGGGGCCGACAATGGGCGTGCGACCCATGCCGCCGCCCGCGAACACCTTCGCGCCGATGACTCCATCGCGCTCCACCAGTTCGATGCCGATGTCGTGCAGGCGCATCGCCGCGCGGTCCTCCGCGGAGGCGATCACGCAAATCTTGAACTTGCGCGGCAAATAGCTGAATTCGGGGTGAAAGCTCGACCATTGGCGCAGCAGCTCCGCCCAAGGGCGCGGATCGGCGACCTCGTCGGCGGCGACGCCGGCATATTGGTCCGAACTGATGTTGCGGATGCAGTTGCCGCTGGTCTGGATGGCGTGCATCTCGACGCTGGCGAGGTCGGCGAGAATGTCCGGCGCGTCCTCCAGCTTGATCCAATTGTACTGGATATTCTGGCGCGTCGTGAAGTGACCGTAATCCTTGTCATATTTGCGCGCGATATGGGCGAGCATCTTCATCTGCCTGCCCGACAGCGTGCCATAGGGGATCGCTACGCGCAGCATATAGGCGTGCAGTTGCAGATAGAGGCCGTTCATCAGCCGCAGCGGCCGGAACTGCTCCTCGGTCAGTTCACCCGACAGCCGGCGCCTGGTCTGGTCGCGGAAATCGGCGACCCGTGCATCCACCATCGCCTGGTCATATTTGTCATAAACATACATGGGTTCAGGCCTTTACGATCGGAATATCAGTATTGACGGCAAGGTCGGCGCGGACCGTGGGGCCGGACGCGCGGATACGCTCCTTGATGTGGTGGGGCAGCGGACCATCGGGGGTTGCGTCCGCTTCGACCAGATAGGCGACGTTGACGCGGCGCGCAGCCGCCTCGCGCTCGATCAGAGCCTCGCCGTCCGTGCCCACGTCCACGGCTTCGCCGATATGGCGCGACCAGCCGCTGCCGGTCCACCATATGACATCGCCGCTGCCCAGGTCGTTACCCGTCGCCACTATCATGACAGTCCCTCTTGTCCCTTCATATCTTCAAGCATCTCCAGTCCCCCGCGCGCACCGAGCCGATCGACGGCATCGGCAAGCCCGGCCACCTGACCGACCACGATCACCGCCGGGCTGCGAACATCCTCGCGCCGCACCATATCGCCAAGGTCCGCCAGCAAGGTACGCAGTGCGCGCTGTTCGGGCAGCGTACCGTTTTCCAGCACCACCACCGGCGTGTCGGGCGAAAGGCCGTCCGCCATCAGCTTGTCGGCGATGTCGTCCGCCGTCGCGACACCCATATAGATGACGAGGGTGCGGCCCTTGCCGGCCAGGCCTGCCCAATTCTGGTCGGTCAGGCCCTTGCACTGGCCCGCGACGAAGGTGACGGCGCTGGCGACGTCTCGGTGGGTCAGCGGCAGGTTGGCCGCCGCCGCGCAGCCCAGCGCCGCGCTGATTCCGGGCACGACCTCGACAGGGATGCCAGCGGCGCGGCAGGCTTCCAGTTCCTCGCCGCCGCGCCCGAAGACGAACGGGTCGCCGCCCTTCAGGCGAACGACGGTCCGGCCGGCGCGGGCATGCGCCACGAGCAGCGCGTTGATGCCGTCCTGCGGCACGGAATGGCGGCTGCGCTGCTTGGCGACCGAGATGATCTCGGCGGCCGCAGGCGCCAGGTCGAGAACGCCCTCGCCCACCAGCCCGTCATGGACGATAACTTGGGCAGCCGCGATCAGCCGCGCGGCGCGGACCGTCAGCAGGTCGGGATCGCCCGGACCCGCGCCGACCAGATAGACCGTGCCGGCAGGCGTAGCGGCTGAAGAGAAAGTCGTGGTCATGATCGGGCATATGGCAAGCGCGGCCCGGCGCGCCAAGCGAATATGCCTTGGGGATGGGGTAGCAAAACTTGTGGGCTGATTTCCGCCCGGCCGCAAGCGTCACCGATCCGCCAGTATCTCCACCGCTTTCAATCCGACGCCGACGAAGGCCCGTGCCTGCGCCGTCTCGCTCGACGCAACGGGATAGGCGCAATGATCCGCCATATAGCCGCCGCCGGGCCGGTGATTGCCGGACAGTCCGACGCCGCCCGATGGCAGTCCGATCGGGGAGTTGGTGGTGGGCCGGTTCCAGTTGACGAGACCCGCGCGACTCGCCGCCCAGAAGCGCTCATATTGCACCTCGGACCCGCCGAACAACGCGGCGGCCAATCCAAAGCGGGTGGCATTCGCCTCCACGATCGCGGCGTCGAAATCCTCGACGCGGCAGATTTGCAGGATCGGGCCGAACAGTTCGACATCGACGCGCTTGTCCATCGCCGTGACGTCGATGATGCCCGGCGTCACGAAGGGCAGTCCCTCCCTTGGCCGCCGCATATGGGTGATCGGCTTGCCGCCGTTGCTCATCAGGTAGAGGAAGCTCTCGGTCAGCCCGTCCGCCATCTCCATGTCGATGATCGGCCCCATATAGGGCGCGGGGTCCGCATGGGGTTCGTCGATCAGCAGGCGCTGGGTCAGATCGCGCAATATCTCGACCAGGGGATCGGCGAGGCTTTCCTTGACGATCAGGCGCCGGCCGGCGGTGCAGGTCTGCCCGGCGTAGAGGAAGGCCGACTGGATGACCAACGCCGCCGCCGTGCGCAGGTCGGCGGTGTCCCAGACGATCATGGGATTGTTGCCGCCCATCTGCAACGCAGCGATCTTGTCCGGCCGCGTCGCCAGCGCGCGGTTGATCGCGATGCCGGCATGCGCCGAGCCGGTGAACAGGATGCCGGACACGGAAGGATGCTGGACGAGCGCCTGCCCCACCTCGGCTTCGCCGATCAGGCAACGCAGCACATCCTCCGGCACCCCGGCTTCGTGCATCAGCGCAACGATGAGGCTGGCGGTCGCCGGCGCCTTTTCCGACGGTTTGAAGACGACGCCATTGCCCGCAAGCAAAGCGGGGGCGATCTGCTCCACCGGGATGGATGCGGGGGAGCAATAGGGGGTGATCACGGCCATGACGCCATGCGGCTTGTGCCGCAACGTCGATCGTGCGCCCATCGCACCGTCGAGACGTTTCTGCCCGGTGCGCGCGCTATAGGCGGTGATGGCCTGCTCGACTTCTTCGAGGAGCGCGGCCACCTCACCCTTTGCATCCCACAGCGGCTTGCCGACTTCGCGCGCGATCAGGTCGGCAAGTTCGGTTTCCCGGCCCCGGACCAGATTGGCGAACCGGCGCATCGCTTCGATACGAAAGGTAAAGGGGCGCGCGGCCCAGCCCGGCCAGCCCGCGACGACGCGCGCCACCTCCGCATCGGTATCTCCCTGCTCGCCCTGCCACAGGCGCAGGCCCGTCGCGGGCTCGATGGAGACGATGGTGGACATGGACCCTCGGGTTGCGACGCCTCTACGGATAATGGTCCCTTATCCGTTGCAAGCCTTAAGATTGCATTGCCTGTACGGGTGTTCCGTGCGCCTCTCCCATCGCGCGTATCGCCTGAACCTTGGTCATCAGGGGCTGCCAGTCGTCGGCCGTGTCGATGGAGGACCAGAGCGCCTCCACCTCCTCGATCAGCATCGAACAGGGGTCCGAGCCAGACCAGTAGGGATGGTCCAGCGCGCCCGGCGCAGGGTCGCACCGCGCTACATGCCCGGAAAGCGCGCCCCAGCTTGCGGCGGGATAGACATCGGCGGACCCCGCCCTTCCCCCGCGCCAGTCGAAGAAGAAACGGTCGATCGGAATGCCGCTCTCGATCATCGCGTTGACGGACGCGCCGCTGATCTCGCGCGCCAGAAGGGCGTCGTCCGTCCCTAGCCCCAGCCGCCACAGGAAGCGATGGTCGAAGCGGGCGCGGAACTGGTCCGGATAGCTGTGGAACGCCTCGACCAGCGCTTGCTCCCCGGTCATCCCCGACAGCGAAATGGCCAGTTGCGCCAGATCCCACTGGATCGCTTCCGCCTGCCGGCCGAAGGAATAGAGGCCCTGATGATCGAAATAGGCCGCTGTGAAACCATTGTCCCAGCGCGGGGCGAACCGCCACGGGCCATAGTCGAAGCTCTCGCCGGTGATCGCGATATTGTCGCTGTTGAGCACGCCATGCACGAAGCCCGCGATCATGTAGCTGGCGGCAAGGTCCGCGCAGCGCGCCACCACCAGCCGGTAGAGTTGCAGTGCCGGATCCTCTCCCGGCTCCTCTCCATAAAGGCGGCGCAGGCTGTAATCGACGAGCCGGCGAAGGTTCGCCCCGTCTTCAAGGGTGACGAGACGCTGGAAGCTGCCGATGCGGATATGGCCGTGGCTGAGCCGCACCAGCACGGCGCCGCGCGTCGGCGACGGCTCGTCATGCCGCTCCAGCGCCTCGCCCGTCTCGATGAGCGAAAAGGTCCGCGAAGTGGTGACGCCCAGCGCCTCCAGCATCTCCGTCGCCAGTATCTCGCGCATCCCCCCTTTCAGGGTCAGGCGTCCGTCGCCGAAGCGGCTGTACGGCGTCTGTCCCGAACCCTTGGTGCCAAGGTCCAACTGGCGCCCGCCATTCCGTGCCGCTTCCATCAGTTGCGCAAAGAGAAAGCCGCGCCCGTCGCCGATGTCGGGATTGTAATTGCGGAACTGATGCCCGTGATAGCGCAGCGCCAGCGGTTCCGGCAGCGATCCCTCCAGCGGGGCGAACCGTCCGAAATGCGCGATCCATTCGGCATCGCTCAGGCCATCCAGGCCCACGGTCGCCGCCGCACGATCGTTGCGGAACCGAAGTATCGTTTGGGGAAAGTCGGCGGCCTTCACGGGAACGCCAATGAAATCAGCGATCTCCGAAATGGCATTGATGGACGGCAGGGAAGTGTCCGCTTGCGGTGGCAGGGTCATGGGGCGATAGTGGGGGCGGGTCAGCGAAGGATCAAGTGTGGCGGCGTACAAAGACAGTTATTGGTGGTCGCGCGACGGCCTCCGACTCCATTTCCGCGACTATGCCGGTCCTGCCTCCACCGATCGGCCTCCCATTCTCTGCCTGCCCGGCCTCTCCCGCAACGCCCGCGATTTCGAGCCGGTGGCGGAGCGGCTGGCGGGCGCGTGGCGCGTGCTGGTCGTCGAACTGCGCGGGCGCGGCGAGAGCGCCTATGCCAAGGATCCGATGACCTATGTGCCCTTGGTCTATCTGCAAGACCTGCACGCGCTGCTGGAAGAAACGGGGATCGACCGTTTCGTCGGCATTGGCACCTCGCTAGGCGGTATCATGCTGATGTTGCTCGCCGCCACCGGTCCCAGCCGTGTCGCGGGCGCGATCCTGAACGACATCGGCCCGAAGATCGAGGAGGCGGGCCTCGACCGCATTCGCCAGAATGTCGGCACCGGCGGCGGCTGGGCGACCTGGGTGCATGCCGCGCGCGCGCTGGCGGAGCAACAGGGCTTGATCTATCCCGACTATGGGCTGGAGGAATGGATCGCCTATGCCAAGCGGCTCTACCGGCTCAACAGCAAGGGGCGGATCGTGCTCGATTATGACACCCGCCTCGCCGAGCCCTTCAAGGTGCCGGGCGGCGAGGCCGGCGTGGACCTCTGGCCCGCCTTCGACGCGCTGAAATCCTGCCCCATGACGCTGATCCGGGGCGAGTTTTCCGACATATTGTCGGAGGAGACCGCCGCCGCGATGCAGGCGCGCCACCCCGACTGCGAACGCGTCACGGTTCCTCGTGTCGGCCATGCCCCCACCCTGTTCGAGCCGGATTGCGTCGGCGCGATCGACCGGCTGCTGGACCGCGCGCTTGCCGCCGCGCCCGCCCTGCAATCCGGCCCATGAGCCAGCCGCTCCATATCCTCCACGTCCAGGGCAGCTTCGACCTCGGCGGCAAGGAAGCGCGCACCGCCCGGCTGATGAACATCTGGGGCCACCGGGCGCGGCACAGCCTGTTGCTCGGTAATCCGCACATGACCGGAGCCTGCGCCGCGATCGAGCCGGATATCGACGCGCGGGTCGTCACGGACGGTCCGTCGATCGGTGGGTCGCCCTCCTATGCCGGGCTGTCTGCGCTGGCGCGGTACATGAAGGGCTTCGACCTCATCCTCAGCTATAATTGGGGGGCGATGAACGCGGTGATGGCGCATCGCCTGTTCGGGCGCGCGCTACGCCTGCCCGCGCTGATCCACCATGAGGACGGCTTCAACGCCGACGAGGCCGCACGGCTCAGCTGGAAGCGCAACCTCTACCGCCGCATCGCGCTGGGCGGCGGCGGCGCGCAGGCGCTCGTCGTGCCGAGCACCCAGTTGGAACGCATCGCCATCTGCGCCTGGGGCCAGGGTTGTGGCAAGGTCCACCACATCCCCAATGGCATAGACGTCGCCGCCTATGCCGCCCGCCCCTTCCCCGACGCCATTCCCGGCCTTGAAAAGACCGATGGGCGGATCGTGGTCGGCACGCTGGCCGGGCTGCGACCGGTCAAGAACCTGACCCGTCTCGTTCGCATCGCCGCGCCGGTGAAGGACCGCATCACCCTCGTCATCGTCGGCACGGGACCGGAACGGGAGAGGATATATGCGGAGGCCCAAGCGCTCGGCCTCGACTCGATCGTCTTGCCCGGCTTCCTCCCCCGGCCGCAGGATTTCATCGGCCTTTTCGACATTTTCGCGCTCACCTCCGACAGCGAGCAGTTTCCCATCTCTCTGGTAGAGGCGATGGCGGCGGGGCTACCGGTCATCTCGACCGACGTCGGGGACGTCAGCGCGATGCTGGCCGGCGCCAACCGGCCCTTCCTGTTTTCACCGAACGACGAGGCGGGAATGGCGCGGGGCCTCGCGACACTGGTCGAAGACGCCCTGTTGCGCGCCCGGCTGGGCGCCAATAACCAGCAGCGCGCGCGTGAAGCCTTTGACGAAGAGCGCATGGTGGCGCGTTATGCGGCGCTGTACGGTGCGGCCGCGCGCAGCAACGCCCTCTCTGAAAGCCTGACCTGAACCCGGCCATGCCGCCGAAAACAGGCGCGTCGGACACAAATTCTTGCTATAAAAGCGCTTTCCGTTGGCGTATTGCCGGGCGGAAGCGCTGCCATTCGCGGTAGGGGATATTGATTGTTCAAGGGTTTGAAGCCGATCGTTTACGGTGGGCACGAAGTATGGCCGCTGATCGAAGGCGGGAAAGGCGTCGCCGTATCGAACCACATGAGCTCCGGCGCATGGGCCGCGGCAGGCGGCATCGGCACTGTATCGGCGGTGAATGCGGACAGCTATGACGCGGACGGCAATCCCATTCCCCAGATCTATCATGGCCGCACCCGCGCGCTGCGCCACGAGGAACTGATCCAATATGCGGTCGATGGCGCCGTCGAGCAGGTGAAGCGCGCCTTCGAGATCGCCGGGGGCAAAGGCGCGATCAACATCAACGTGTTGTGGGAAATGGGCGGCGCCCAGCGCATCCTGCAGGAAGTGCTCTCCCGCACCAAGGGCATGATCGCCGGCGTCACCTGCGGCGCGGGCATGCCGTACAAGCTGAGCGAGATCACCGCTTCCCACGGCGTCAGCTATCTGCCTATCGTCAGCTCCGGCCGCGCCTTCCGCGCGTTGTGGAAGCGCGCCTACTCAAAGGCGGCGGAATGGCTGGCGGCGGTCGTCTATGAAGACCCCTGGCTGGCGGGCGGCCACAACGGCCTGTCCAATGCCGAAGACCCGAACAAGCCGGAAGCGCCCTATGCGCGCGTCAAGGCGCTGCGCGATACCATGCGCGAAGGCGGCATTTCCGACGAGGTGCCGATCGTGATGGCGGGCGGCGTGTGGTATTTGCGCGAGTGGAATGACTGGATCGACAACCCGGAACTGGGTTCCATCGCCTTCCAGTTCGGCACGCGGCCCCTTCTCACCCAGGAAAGCCCGATCCCGCAGGGTTGGAAGGACGAGCTGACCCAGCTGGAGGAAGGCGACATCCTCCTCCACAAATTCTCGCCGACGGGCTTCTATTCCTCGGCGATCCGCAACCCATTCCTGCGCGACCTCGAATCGCGGTCGGAGCGGCAGATTGCTTTCTCGCTGGAGCAGGCGGGCGACCATACGCACCAGCTCGACGCCGGGGTGAAGGGCAAGAATTTCTGGGTGACGCGCGGCGACCTGCTGCGCGCGCGCGAATGGGTCGGCCATGGCTATACCAGCGCGCTCAAGACGCCCGACAATACCGTCATCTTCGTGACCGACGAGGATCGCGCCGTGATCCGCAAGGATCAGGCGGATTGCATGGGCTGCCTCTCACACTGCGGCTTTTCGGCGTGGAAGGACCATGATGATTTCAGCACCGGCCGCCTCGCCGACCCGCGCAGCTTCTGCATCCAGAAGACGTTGCAGGACGCGGTGCATGGCGGCGACGTGGACAAGAACCTGCTGTTCGCGGGCCATGGCGCATACAGGTTCAAGAAAGATCCTTTCTATTCCAACGGCTTCGTGCCTACCGTCGGCCAACTGGTCGACCGCATCCTGACAGGCGACTGAGGCCATGCGCGCTCCCGATCAGCCCGGTCTCGCCATCCTCCACTACCGCGCGTCGGACTATGAGATCGTGCGGCCCGGCCGCTTCGTGCTGTGCGCCGTTACGGGTGCACCGATTCCGCTGGGGGAACTAACCTATTGGAGCGGCGCGCGGCAGGAAGCCTATCGCGGGCCGCAGGAGGCGACGAAGGCGTTGTTGGGGTAGGCGGCTGTAAGCGCCTCTATCGGCTAGTTTTGGGCATCAAAATCCTCCCCTTCAAGGGGAGGGGGACCGCTGGCCGCAGGTCAGTGGTGGAGGGGTGTCACCCCATCGTGAGAGAGATACCCCTCCACCATTTGCTGCGCAAATGGTCCCCCTCCCCCGACGGGGGAGGATTAGGATGTCCGCTCCCCACCCCAGAACCGCCCTCACTCAAACTCCCACGCCCGCGCGCCATGGCTGGACATATCCAGCCCCTCCGCCTCCGCGTCCGCAGACACGCGCATCGGCAGGAACACCGCGACGATCAGGCTGATCGCCAGCGTCGCGACCGCCGACCACAAGGCCACCGCCCCTACGCCGACCGTCTGCGCGACCAGCTGCGTGACGGCATTGACGCCCTCGTCATAGCCGACCCCGCCCAGCCGCGCGCCCGCAAAAGGCGCCAGCAGGAGCGAGCCGACGATGCCGCCCACGCCATGCACCGCGAACACGCCCAGCGAATCGTCGAGCTGCCATCGGCCGCGCAGAAGGCCCAGCGAACCGAAACAGACCATCCCCCCGATAAGCCCCATCGCCATCGCACCCAGCGGCCCGACCATGCCCGCCGCCGCGCTGACGCTCGTCAGGCCCGCGATCGCGCCGGTCGCGACGCCGATCGCGCTCGACTTGCCGCGCATCAGCCGTTCCAGCGCCAGCCACGCCAGCGCGCCCGCGCAGGCAGCGAAATGGCTGTTGAGGATCGCGCTCGCCGCCCCGTCGCCAGCGCCCAGCGCCGACCCGCCGACCAGCCCGAACCAGCCGACCCACAGCATGCCCGCTCCCACGAGGGTCAGCGGCGGGCTGTGCGGCGTGGCGACCACCTGCGGAAAGCCGCCGCGCTTGCCGATCAGCAAAGCGATGACCAGTGCGGAAACACCCGCCGTTACATGCACCACGATCCCGCCCGCGAAATCCAGCGTGCCAAGTTGCGCGAGCCAGCCACCGCCCCACAGCCAATGGGCGACGGGGGCATAGACCAGCAGCGACCAGAGCGTCACGAAACCGACCAGCCAGCCGAACCGCACCCGCTCGACGAAGGCGCCGATCATCAGCGCCGGTGCTACCACGGCAAACATCATCTGGAACAGCGCATAGGCCGATTCCGGCACCGTCATCCCCTCGCGCAGCAGGGCGAGATTGGCGAGGCCGATGTTGAGCGCCCCGCCCGTCCACGGAGTGCCTGGC
>Ga0207639_10002999_pt1 | contig 11361 bp, 14 predicted proteins | sample KBSCornC32_FD_184299 | JGI IMG/M metagenome (GOLD analysis project Ga0207639, IMG submission 184299) | Corn rhizosphere microbial communities from Kellogg Biological Station, Michigan, USA - KBS Corn C3-2 (SPAdes) (version 2) | ecosystem: Host-associated > Plants > Roots > Rhizosphere > Soil ...
GGTCAGCGACAGATGCACCTGGTTGCCGTCGAATTCGCGGTCCGAGGAGGCGCCGAGGTGGTACTTCACGTCGCCCGAGCCTTCGACGTCGTCGGGGTAGAACGCGCCGCCCTTGAATTCGTGGAAGAGGGCGCGGTGCGGCTTGTGCATCACCTGGGTCAGGACGTTCAGCCGGCCGCGATGCGCCATACCGAGGACGATGTCCTTCACGCCCAGCGCGCCGCCGCGCTTGATGATCTGCTCGAGCGCCGGGATCAGAGATTCCGAGCCGTCGAGGCCGAAGCGCTTGGTGCCGGTGTACTTGACGTCGAGGAACTTCTTGAAGCCGTCGGCCTCGATCAGCTTGTTGAGGATCGCCTTCTTGCCCTCGGCAGTGAAGCGGATTTCCTTGTCGGCGCCTTCGATGCGCTCCTGGAGCCAGGCCTTCGCCACGGGGTCGGAGATGTGCATGAACTCGACGCCGACCGTCGAGCAATAGGTGCGCCTGAGGATCGCGACCATCTCGCGGACGGTGGCGAATTCGAGCCCGAGATAGTTGTCGATGAAGATCTTGCGGTCGTAGTCGGCTTCGGTGAAGCCGTAGGTGGCCGGGTCGAGCTCGGGCGCGGGTTCTTCCGGCTTGAGCTTCAGCGGATCGAGATCGGCGTGGAGATGGCCCCGCATCCGGTAGGCGCGGATCATCATCAGTGCGTGGATGGAATCGCGCGTCGCCTGCTGTACGGCTTCGGGGCTGAGTGGCGCCGTACCGGTTGCTTCGGCCTGCTTCGTCAGCGCCTTTTCGGCGCGCACCGCGATGCCGGCAACGCCCCAGTTGCCGTCGAGGGCGGACACGAGCTCGCCGTTTGCGGTCTGCGGCCAATCCTTGCGCGCCCAGCTTGGCCCTTCGGCGTTCGCCTCGGCGTCCGCGGAGCTGTCCTCGAGCTTGCCGAAATAGCTCGCCCACGTGGGATCGACGCTCTTCGGGTCAGCTTTGAACTGCGCGTAGAGGTCGTCGATATAGGCCGCGTTCCCCCCGTAAAGGAAGGAAGTGAGCAAGAACTCTTCGTTCTTTTCCTGTCGTGTCATGATGTTTTGCGGGGCCTTCGCGCCCCGGCTTCCCTTCATCGGCCCCGGACGGTGCCGCCCGGGCTAGCGCGGCGCGGAGTATCGCCGCCACGTGCTCAATATGTTGTTAACAAAGGCGCGGTTTGGAAGCCATTCAACTAAGGTTGTTTTGCGGCCAAAGCGCCTTCCCGGAAGGAAATTATCCCCCGAGAACCTCCTTGAGGGTAACCCCGATCCTGGCAGGCGATTTTGACACCCGGATGCCAGCCCGCTCCATCGCTTCGATCTTGCTTTCGGCGCCACCCTTGCCGCCGGAAATCACGGCGCCCGCGTGACCCATTGTGCGACCCTTCGGCGCGGTGAGCCCGGCGATGAACCCCGCCATCGGCTTCTTGCGGCCCTTCCTGGCCTCATCGATCAGGAACTGCGCCGCATCTTCCTCGGCCGAGCCGCCGATTTCGCCGATCATGATCATCGATTTCGTCTGCTCATCGGCAAGGAACATCTCGAGCACATCAATGAATTCGGTTCCCTTGACCGGATCGCCGCCGATGCCGACAGCCGTTGTCTGGCCGAGCCCCGCATTGGTGGTCTGGAACACCGCCTCATAGGTCAACGTCCCGGAGCGGGAAACAATCCCGACCGAGCCCTTTTTGAAGATCGAGCCCGGCATGATGCCGATCTTGCATTCCTCGGGCGTGAGCACGCCGGGGCAGTTGGGGCCGATGAGGCGCGACTTCGATTTCTTCAGCGCCGACTTGACCTTGACCATGTCGAGCACCGGCACGCCCTCGGTGATGCAGACGATCAGCGGGATTTCCGCGTCGATCGCTTCGAGCATGGCATCCGCCGCACCGGCCGGCGGGACGTAGATCACCGACGCGTTGGCCCCCGTCTTCGCCTTGCCCTCGGCCACCGTCGTGAAGATCGGCAAACGCGCCGAACCCTCGACACCCGACGTCCAGAACTCGCCGCCCTTCTTGGGGTGGGTGCCCCCCACCATCTTGGTGCCGAAATAGGCGAGGGCCTGCTCGGTGTGGAAGCTGCCGGTCTTGCCGGTCAGCCCCTGGACGAGCACGCGGGTATCTTTGTTGACGAGGATCGACATCCGTTACAGCCGTTCGAGTTCAGTGACGGTGAGTTGGCTCTGGGCATTGCCCGTATTGAGGGTAGTCGCCGGCTCGAACATCAAGACGACGGGCTCCTTGGTGAGCGAGCGCGGCCGATGCTCAAGTCCCCGCGGCACGACAAGGAACTCGCCCTCGCCGAGCTCGACCGGTCCATCGCGGAAGTCGATGGCGATGCGGCCGCGCAGCACGAGGAAAGCCTCATCCTCGTTTTCGTGCGCATGCCAGTCGAATGCCTCGCCGAACTTGGCGATCTTGACCTGCGACTCGTTCACGTCACCGGCGACGAAGGGCTGGAAGACCTTCCGGATCCGCTGATCCGCCGCGGCGAGCAGGTCAATCTTGCGAGGTGCCATTCTGATGCTTCGACCTCAGTTGCTGGCGTTGGTGCCGGCATCGCTGTTGTCGGTGTTATCCGCGCCGCCGCTGTCGTCATCGCCACCGCCACCATTGTCGTCGGTGGCATCGGGCTGAACGAAGGGGATTTCGGCCGAGGGTCTTTGCATCAGCGTCGTCACGTCGAGCAGGAAGTAGAGGTCCTTCTTGTGCTGGTCGGCCTGGATGAAGGTCGTGGCGTCGGCCTTGTTGTCCTGCCAGGTCGAGGCGACGCCGTCATCGGTCTCCTTGTAGAGGCCCTTGAGCTCGCTCATCTTCTTGAAATCGGCGATGCCGATCTTGCGCTCGGCGGTGTCGATCGAGAGCGAGCAATAGCCCTCGGTCATGGTCGGATAGACTTCTAGCGAATAGGTGATGTCGACGGTGCCGACGCCGTCAAAATCCTTCTCGCCGTTGAACGCCTGGTAATAGGGCGTCTGCGTGTCGCCATCGACCGAGAGATTCCAGCCCGCGTCCTGAAGCCGCTGGAAGGTGCCCTTGTCGCCCGACGCGCCATCGCGGCAGGTCTTATAGACCTCGGCGAGGAATGGGTCGGGCACGGGTGCTTCGGCCGGTGGCCCGCTGCTCTGGGCAGGTTGGTCGGTCTGGTCGGAATTGTCCGTGCCGGCCGACGGCGCAGCCGGAGCCGCAGCGCCCGCCTGTGTGGCGGCGGCCGCGGCGGCCGTCTCGGCGCCGAACGCGGGCGTCAGGGCGAAGGCCAGGGCGGCGATGGACAGAGAGGCGAGAGACGAGGCGACGAGCTTCAATTCTTCCTCCTGATGGCAGCGACGATTCTCTGGGCGGCGTCATCGAGGTCATCGGCAGGGATGACGTCGAGCCCGCTCTTGGCGAGGATTTCCTTGCCTTCCTTGACGCGGGTGCCCTCGAGCCTGACGACCAGCGGCACGGCGAGGCCGACCTCTTTCACCGCCTCGACCACACCTTCGGCGATGATATCGCATCGCATGATGCCGCCGAAGATGTTGACCAGAACGCCCTTCACGTTGGGATCGGCGGTGATGATCTTGAACGCGGCCGTGACCTTTTCCTTGCTGGCGCCCCCGCCCACATCAAGGAAGTTGGCCGGCTGCTCGCCATAGAGCTTGATGATGTCCATCGTCGCCATGGCGAGGCCTGCGCCGTTGACCATGCAGCCGATGTTGCCGTCGAGCGCCACATAGGCGAGGTCGTATTTGTGCGCCTCGATCTCCTTGGCGTCCTCTTCCGTCTCGTCGCGCAACTCGACGATGTCGGGGTGGCGGAACAGCGCATTGTTGTCGAACGACACCTTCGCGTCGAGGACGCGCAGATGCCCGTTGGCCATGACGATCAGCGGATTGACCTCGAGGAGGCTCATATCCTTCTCGACGAACGCCTTGTAGAGGGTCGGGAACAGCGTTCCTGCATCTTCGCGTGCGGCGCCATCGAGGCGGAGCGCGCTGGCCAGCGTCTTGACGTCGTCGGCGGTGACGCCGGTGTCGGGATTGATCGCGACGGTGCGGATCTTCTCGGGCGTGCCATGGGCGACGGTCTCGATGTCCATGCCGCCTTCGGTCGACACCACAAAGGCGACCTGGCCAACCTCACGGTCGACGAGAAGCGAGAGGTAGAGCTCGCGAGCAATGTCGGCGCCGTCTTCGATGTAGAGGCGGTTGACCTGCTTGCCGGCGGCACCCGTCTGTTTGGTGACGAGGGTATGGCCGAGCATTTCCTTGGCGTTCGCCACGACATCGGCGACCGACTTCGCGAGCCGCACACCACCCTTGGCGTCGGCGGCAAGCTCTTTGAACTTGCCCTTGCCGCGCCCGCCGGCGTGGATCTGCGACTTCACCACATAGAGCGGACCGGGCAGCGACTTGGCGGCGGCCTCGGCTTCTTCCGGCTTGAAAATCGCGACGCCCCTGGCGACCGGCACGCCGTAGGTGGCGAGAAGTGCCTTGGCCTGGTGTTCGTGGATGTTCATGGGTCTGACCGCCTCATCTATTCCACGGCGTCATTCCCGCGCAGGCGGGAATCCAGTTCCGTGCCACAACCAGCAAGCCTGCGACTGCATTGCCGCCGTCAAACTGGATTCCCGCTTTCGCGGGAATGACGGCGGCTGGGCGGGCCTGCACCGGGAACTACGCCAGCTTCGGCGCGATCTTCTTGCAGGCCTCGATCAGCCCGTCGACGGCCGCAACCGATTTGTCGAACGCCTTCTGCTCGGCGCCGTTGAGCGAAATCTCGACCACGCGCTCGGCGCCGCCGGCGCCGATGACGATCGGCACGCCCACATAGGTGCCCTTGACGCCGTACTCGCCCTTGAGGAAGGCGGCAGCGGGCATTACGCGCTTCTTGTCCTTGATGTAGGCCTCGGCCATGGCGATGGCTGAAGCGGCCGGAGCGTAAAAGGCCGAGCCGGTCTTGAGCAGGCCAACGATCTCAGCGCCGCCATCACGGGTGCGCTGGATGATGGCATCGAGCCGCTCCTTGGTGAGCCAGCCCATCTTGACGATGTCGGGCAGCGGAATGCCGGCAACGGTCGAATAGCGCGCTAGCGGCACCATCGAGTCGCCGTGGCCGCCGAGCACGAAGCAGTTGACGTCCTCGACCGAAACCTTGAGCTCGTCGGCGACGAAATGCTCGAAGCGCGAGCTATCCAGCACGCCCGCCATACCGACGACCTTGTTGGTCGGCAGGCCCGAAAACTTCTGCAGGGCCCAGACCATGGCGTCGAGCGGGTTGGTGATGCAGATGACGAAGGCGTCGGGGCAATACTTGGCGACGCCGGCGCCAACCTGCTCCATGACCTTGAGATTGATTTCGAGGAGGTCGTCGCGGCTCATGCCGGGCTTGCGCGGCACGCCGGCGGTGACGATCACGACGTCAGCGCCGAAGAGGTCCTTGTACTCGGTGGTGCCCTTCAGCGTCGATGAAAAGCCTTCCACCGCACCGGACTGACTGAGATCGAGCGCTTTACCCTGCGGCACGCCGTCCTGCACGTCGAAGAGGACGATGTCCCCCAGATCCTTGAGCGCTGCCAAATGCGCCAGGGTGCCGCCGATCTGTCCCGCCCCGATAAGGGCGATCTTCTTGCGCGCCATGCCTCGTCAATCCTGTTCGGTGGTTGAGTTGGCGCAAGCTATTAACCCTCAAGCGGTAGGGGCGCAAGTGAACCGTTTGTCGTAAATGACGCATCGGCGCAGGTGATGGTTTGATCAGGAAATGTCGGCGTTCGCGGGAATTTTTTCAGCAGCTGTGAAAGACTTGCGCGGGGCGGAGAGGTAGTCGTCCGACTGCATCTCGGCGAGGCGGGAGGCAGCGCGCTGGAACTCGGCGGCCGTCTTGTCGTCGGCGCCGAGCTGATCGGGCGGCACCGCAAAGCTGGCACCCAGTTTCACGCCGGCGTCGTAGAGCGTATCGATCAGCAGGATGAAGCGCTTGGCCGCGCTCGACTTGGTCCGGTCGAACTGCGGCACGCCATCTAGGATCAGCGTGTCGTAGGCGTGGGCGAGGCGGAGGTAGTCGCGCGCGCCGAGCGGCTTTTCGACGAGTTCGGTCGCTGGAAAACGAGCGATTCCCATAGCAGCTTCCGGCACGCGGATGGTGCGCCCGAGGAAACCAATGTCCTCAGCTTTTCCCGCGACGCCGCCGGTCAGCCGGTTCCATAGATGGTCCATCGCTGCCTTTGCCGCCGCGCCGGTGCCGACGAAGAACACCTGCTGGCCTTCGAATTTAAAGCGGCGATAGTCCGTCGGTCCGTCGAGGGCGAACACCGTGGTGCGCGCTTTGAGCAGCTCGATGAAGGGCAGGAAGAGCTGGCGGTTGAGGCCATTTTCGTAGAGATCGTCGGGCGCGATGTTGCTGGTGGCGACCAGCACCAATCCACCGGCGAAGAGCTTTTCGAACAGCCGGCCAAGCAGCATGGCATTGGTGATGTCGTCGACCCGGAATTCGTCGAGGCACAGAAGGCGCGTCTCACCGAGCACCGGTTTTACCACCGCCGCGACGGGATCGGCATTGTCACGCCGGCCGCGCGGCGATTGCCGGAATTTGGCGATGGCCGCGTGCATCTCGTCCATGAACTCGTGGAAGTGCACCCGCCGCTTCTCGGCGATCGGCACCGCGTCGTAGAAGAGGTCCATCAGCAGGGTCTTGCCGCGGCCAACCTGGCCGTGGAGATAGGCGCCCCTGGCCGGCTGCTCGCGATTGCGCAACGGTGCAAGCAGGCGGCTGCCGCGGGCGCGCGCCACCACTTCCTGCGCGATACCGTCGAGGAGGTGGGCCGCCTCGAGCTGGCGCGCATCCGCGGTCAGTGCGCCTTCGGCGACCAGCCGGGACAATGCCGTGCTGACTGGTCCGGCGTCGCGGCCGGCCTGACCCCCGGAGCCGCGCAATCGTCAGCCGACCATCGAGACGGCCTGTCCGCCCACCAGCGTGCCGACAAAACGGTTGCCGGTGAGAAGCAGCGTGCCGACCAGCGTGCCGCCGTCGTTGAAAAGCTGGACCTGCGTGCCCGAGAGCTGCCAGGCGGAGACGCCGGCAAGGGCCTGAATAGCGCAGCCCGGCGCCGAGGCCCGATAGCGGTCGGCCGCATTGGCGGCGGTGTAGGTGAGGTTCAGGCGGCACTGCTGGTCGCCCGAGACGACGGTCCAGCCACCGAGCAGTTTTTCGATGGTGAGCCCACCCGACAGATCGCGGCCGGGCGTGGTCGAGACGCGGCCCACATCGTTGAGCGACACGAACGATCCCTGGCCGGCTGGTGGCATGGCTGCCGCGGTGCCGGGGGCGGCGGGCGCTCCGGCCGTGACCGTGCTCGCCGTGAGGCCGGGATCGGCTGTATCGCCGGGTGCGCCGGGCGGATTGGTGGTGTCGGAAGACCCTGCGTCCGCGTTCGCCACTTGGACGCTGCCATCGGCGCCGCCAATGGGCGGCAGGCTGGAACTCGCCACGGCCGAGTCCGTCACGGGCGCCACTTGCGTCGATTGGCTCGCGAGATCGTCGCCCGTGGTGGCGCAGCCGGCCAGCAAGCCCGCGACGAGCAACGCCAAGGCGGGCCATGCGCCGGCCTTCATGTTCGCCATGGCCTGCTCCGTGACGCCACGCGTGTGCTCCGCGGGTGTGGGAAGATCGAAAACGTCGGCATTTACCCCAACGTCCGGACGCGTTTCAACCGTCGCGCCGGCCTCATCCCCCGCAAAATGCCGGGGTTATGTGGCCGATTTGCGACCCCAGACGGCGAGTTAGGCCTGTTTCATCATGTCGCGCAGTAAGGCATTGGCGAGCACACGGGCGTCCGCCGCCTCATGTTCGGGCACTTCGATCGGCGCGCCGCCGGTACCCGTGAGGACCGGGATGCCGAAGACGCCCTCGTCGTCGCGGTTGAGCGGATGGAAGCCATAACCCCGGAGCGCGGCGACCAGCACTCGCACCATGGAAGGGTCTGCGACCTCGGCGATCGTCTCGTAGATGATCTCGGCCACGTCGCTTCTCCGCTGCTCCGGCCTGATGAAGATGGCGGCTCGGCAGGCCGAATGCAACCGGCGTGGTCGTCAGGCGACCTTGCGCTCGACCATCAGCTTCTTGATCTCGGCAATGGCCTTGGCGGGGTTCAGTCCCTTCGGGCACACATTGGCGCAGTTCATGATGGTGTGGCAGCGATAGAGCTTGAACGGGTCATCGAGGTTGTCGAGCCGCTCCTCGCGCGCCTGGTCGCGGCTGTCGATCAGCCAGCGATAGGCCTGGAGAAGCGCCGCCGGTCCGAGGTATTTTTCGCCGTTCCACCAATAGCTTGGACAGGAGGTGGAGCAGCAGGCGCAGAGGATGCACTCATAGAGCCCATCGAGCTTTTCGCGGTCGACCTTGCTCTGCAGCCACTCCGTCTGAGGCGTCGGCGTCGTCGTTTGCAGCCAAGGCTCGATGGCCCGGTGCTGCGAGTAGAAGGTCGTGAGGTCGGGGACGAGGTCCTTGACCACCGGCATGTGCGGCAGGGGGTAAACGCTGATCGTGCCCTGGAACTCGTCCATGCCCTTGGTGCAGGCGAGCGTGTTGGCGCCGTTAATGTTCATCGAGCAGGAGCCGCAGATGCCCTCGCGGCAGGAGCGGCGAAGGGTCAGCGTCGCATCGACCGTGTTCTTGATCCAGAGCAGGGCGTCGAGGATCATCGGGCCGCAGGCCGAGGTATCGACGAAGTAGGTGTCGATGCGCGGATTGTCGCCGGTGTCGGGATCATAGCGGTAGATGCGGAACTCGCGAACATTGGCGCTGTCGGGCCGCGGCCAGGTCTTGCCGGCCGTGATGCGGGAGTTCTTGGGGAGGACGAATTCAACCATCTCAGTACTTTCCGCTAACGCAGCCGCGCTTCACGCTGTTCGAGGCCGTAGATCCGGTCGTTGACGTCGTCGAGCGACTTGGCGAACACCGCCTGCGCGTCGGCGAGGCCCTGATTGTAGTAGTAGGGTCCTACCGTTTCGGTGAAGAAACCGAAGAGCATCTCGGCTGGAATGGCGCCAATCTCCTGCTCGAGCTCATCGGCGAAATGGCGCTGAATGCGCGCCACGAGCTCGGCCCGCGTCTCCTTGGAAAAGGTGACCTTCTTCACCGCAACCGCCCGACGACCGTCAGATGTCCATGCCGCACTGCTTGTTCCCGGCGACGTCGAATTTCTCCCAGGCCTGCATTTCCGGCCCGTTGTTGGGAACGTGCGGAGCGCGGGTCGAGCGGTATTTGTCTGGGTTGGCCATCGACATGATCATGTCGGCGCGAAGCTGCGGATCGGCGGTCATGGCGAGGTCGGCGAGGCAGCCGCAGAGCTTGGTGTTGCCCGACTGGTGCACGCAGGCATTGTAGTAGGTCGTCCGGTCGCCCGCGGGCGCCGCCGACATCATGGCGGGCTTGGCGGCCATCACGGGACCAGCGCTGGTCGCGAGCACTGCCAGCACGGCGATCGTCTTCCACGCTTCACGCATGTCCTGCCTCTTTCATCTCAATTCTTTGCGGATCACGAGCTTGAGCCCCGACCAGATGTCGTCTACCGCCGCGACCTTCACGTCCACAAGCCCCGTCGGCAGCAGCACGGTGCGGATGACGTCCTCGGTGATGTCGGTCGGCACTTTGCTCGCCTTCTTGGGCCACGAAATCCAGACCATGCCATCCTTGTCGATCTGTTCGCGCAACGCGGTGGCGGCTGTCTCGAGGTCGGCGCGCCGGCTGGTGAAGCCATGGATGACATCATAGCCCGGATCGCCGTCGGTGAATGTCTCCCAACCTGCCTGGGCCATCTCGACAAAATGACGGGAGGTGCGCAGCTCATTGAGCGTCGGCGGCAACGAAATGAAGAGAATGCGCTGCCCATCCTTGTAGCCGAGCTTTTGCGCCAGCGGCGTCGCGGAGTAGCCGGCGGAGGCGAGGGCGGGACTCAATGCAGTGCGCCCTTTTCACCGCCCCGCACCGGCATCGGCAGCCGCTTATCGCGCGGGGCAAGCGGGCACACCCAGCGCGGCGAGTAGTAGCAGGATGGATTATAGGCAAAGTTGAAGTCGAGGATCGTCTTGCCCGTGGCAGTGGTGCCGTGATCCGCGCTCTTGATGGTGTCGAGCAGGTAACGGCCACCGCCATAGGTTTCAGTCCCGGACGTCGCGTCGAGGAACGGCAGGAAGACACCGCCGCCGTAGCCGGTGACCCAATAGAGCGTGAGCTCGCCGCCGAGCGCCGGGCGCAGCCCGGCGGTCTCGGCGAAGGGCAAGAGCTTCACCTCGCCGTCATTGCCGGCGGGCATATACATCGGGTTGGTGGTGGCCGTCGGGACGAGGTGGACCTCGAAGCGCAGGGCAGGGTCGTAGTCGAAGTACTCGGGCAGGGCGCTGCCCGGATCGAGCGGCGTTTGCGGGTGGCGGGCAAAGAGATCGGCCCGCGTCGCCTTCCACAAGCGCCAGCCGACCCTAGGCGTCTCGGCGGCGCGGATATCGTGCCACATGTCGGCAACGCGCCGCCGCCAGTCCCAGAGCGTCGCGGTCGCGGCGACGGGATCGGCGGTCGGCGCGGCGTCGCCCATCGGCTACTTTGCGCCTTCGCACTGATGCGGGGCGTTCTTCATGAAGTTGTCGATCTTGTTGCGTTCGCTGACCGACATCTGCTTGGACATCGCGGCCGAGTGCGTCACATCGAGGGCCTGGAGGCTGAGATAGGCGATGCCTTCGGGGCCGATGGCCGTCACCGCCTTGTCGGCCATGCAGCCGCACACCGCCTCGGAGTAATACATCTGCGTCACGCAGGATTTGATGAAGCCGGTCCGGGCGTCCGGCGCCTTCGCGGCGATGACGGGAGTGCCTCCGATCGCTAGCGCCGCAACCAAAATTCCTGCCGTTAGCAGATGCCGCATGTTTGTCCTCTCAGTAGACGCGTGCCTTGGGGGCAATTTTCTTGAGCGAGATGCCGCCCTCGGATTCGGGCGTCAGCGGTTCGACGTGGACCGGCCGATAGCCGAGCGTCACCTTGCCGCCGTCGTCGATCCAACTCAGCGTGTGCTTGCGCCAATTGACGTCGTCGCGATTGGGAAAATCCTCGTGCGCGTGCGCGCCGCGGCTCTCGTGGCGCGCCTCGGCGGAGACCACCGTCGTCATCGCGTTGGCCATCAGGTTTTCGAGTTCGAGGGTTTCGACGAGGTCGGAGTTCCAGATCATCGAGCGGTCGGATACGCGGAGGTCGGAGAGCGCGCCCCAAAGGTCGCTCATGCGCTTGACCCCGCTCTGCAGCGACTCTGACGTGCGGAACACGGCGGCGTCTTCCTGCATGATGCGCTGCATACGCTCGCGCACCTGCGCCGTCGGCGAGCCCC
>Ga0207639_10003001_pt1 | contig 11360 bp, 9 predicted proteins | sample KBSCornC32_FD_184299 | JGI IMG/M metagenome (GOLD analysis project Ga0207639, IMG submission 184299) | Corn rhizosphere microbial communities from Kellogg Biological Station, Michigan, USA - KBS Corn C3-2 (SPAdes) (version 2) | ecosystem: Host-associated > Plants > Roots > Rhizosphere > Soil ...
GGTCCACCGCCTCGTCGCGGTTGTCCAGCGACGTCAGGTTCATCCGCGCGTTCCACGCGCTCAGGAGCGTGAGGAACTCCGCGTGCGCGGCGGTCTGTTCGGGCAGCAACTCGAGGTTGGCGCGTGACCGAATTTCTGATTGCTGGTGGGCTGATGGCGGGGATCGGGGTGCTGCTCGTCCATTCGGCGGACGATTACCCGCTGCGCACCGAGGCGCTCTCCACCCTGTTCGCCACGCTCTGCGTCATCCTCAATCTCGCGCGGGAGCCCGTGTCCGCCGCGATCCCCGACCTCGCATTTTCCGGAGGACAGCCATGCACCCCATCCGCCTGATCGTTGCAGCGGCGCTCGTGCCGCTCTCCGCCTGCGCCGCGCATCCCGCTGCCCCCCTCGACGCCGCTGCCTATGCGAATTTCCCGCCGCCGGGGGGCGATGCGCCGGTGCAGGATTACCGCATCGGCCCGGGCGATACGCTGAGCATCACCACCTTTCAGGAAAAGGACCTGACGCTCGAGCATGTCGATGTCGACGCCAGCGGCAATATCCTGTTCCCGCTGGTCGGGAATGTGCATGCCTCCGGGCTGTCCTCGGCGGCGCTGGCGAAGGAGCTCGAGACCCGGCTCGGCCAGCGCTATCTGCGCGATCCCCAGGTCTCGGTGATCGTCACCTCCGCGGTGTCGCAGAAGGTGACGGTGGAGGGATCGGTGATCCAGGCCGGGGTGTTCGAGCTGCGGGGCCAGACCACGTTGCTCCAGGCGATCGCGCTCGCCAAGGGGCCGAACCGCACCGCCCGGCTCGGCAGCGTCATCATCTTCCGCACGATCGACGGCAAGCGCCAGGCGGCACGCTTCGACATCGACGCGATCCGCAACGGCACCATGCCCGATCCGCAGATCCGCGGCGACGACGTGGTCGTCGTCCCCTTCTCGCACGGCAAGGGCGTGTTTCGCGACGTGCTCACCGCACTGCCCTCGCTGGGCGTGTTCGCGGTGTTCGGCGGCTTTTGAAGGAAACGACAGCCATGTTCAGGCGCGATCTAGCACTCACCGCAGACGGCAGGGCGTTCGTCACCCGGGCGAAATGGGACATGGCCGACCCCGCCGCGCCGCCCTTTGCCGGGCTGCGCGGGTTCGACGTCGCGCGCGCCAAACTGGTGATGTGGCGAAACCGCTGGCTGATCCTCTTGTGCATGCTGGCGGCGATCGCCGCGGCGATTGCCGTGACCGCGATCGCGCCACGGATCTACAGCGCCACCGCTTCGGTCCAGCTCGAACAGCAATCGACCCGCGTCATCAAGGACGAAGGTCTCCAGCCGGAAGCCAGCGTCTACGATTCCGAACGCTTCCTCCAGACCCAGATCGATATCCTCCACAGCCGCGCGCTGGCGATCCGCGTGGCGGACCGGCTCCAGCTCTTCCGCGACGGCCGCTTCCTCGCGGCGATGGGCCACCCCTTCGAGGCCGAGGGCGGCCCGGCGGACCAGGCGCGCAAGCTGCGCGACCAGGTGATCCGCACCCTTGCCGACAACTTCGCCATTTCGCTCCCCCGCAGCTCGCGCATCGCCGCGATCTCGTTCAGCAGCCGCGACCCCGATCTCGCCGCGCGCGTCGCCAATGCCTATGCCGATGCGCTCATCACCGACAATCTGGAGCGGCGCTACAAGGCGTCGTCCTATGCGCGCGACTTCCTCCAGGGCCAGCTCGCGGGCGCCCGGGCGAAGCTCGAAGCCTCGGAGCGCGCGGCGATCGCCTATGCGCGCGGCGCCGGGCTGATCGACACCGGCGCCGATCCCAACGGCACCGAGCATAGCCGGTCGCTGGTCACCTCCAGCCTCGTCTCGATGAACGACACGCTCAGCGCGCTGACCGCCGAGCGGCTCCGCGCCGAGCAGCGCTGGAACCGTGCGCAGGCCACCCCGGCGATGAACCTGCCCGAGGTGCTGACCAACCAGGCGATCCAGGAGCTCGCCCGCACCCGCGCCGAGCTCGCCGCCAACTACAAGCGCGAGACCGAGACGCACCTGCCCGATTTCCCGAGCGTGCGGCAGGCCAGGGCCCAGCTCGACGAGGCCGACGCCCAGATGGCGGAAGTGGCGAACGCCATCCGCGCCTCGATCCGCGAGACCTATCAGGTCGCGCTCCAGCAGGAAGCGGCGGCCAGGGGCAAGCTTTCCGGGCTCCGCGCCAGCACGCTCGAGGAGCAGCAAAAGGGCATCCAGTACGGCATCCTGCGCCGCGAAGTGGATACCAATCGCGAGCTCTATGAAGGGCTGCTCCAGCGCTTCAAGGAAGTCGGCACCGCGGCGGGGATCACCGCCAACAATCTGACAATCGTCGACGTCGCCGAACCCCCGCTGCGCCCGGCCTGGCCCAAGCTGATCCTCAACCTGCTGGTCGCGATCGTGCTCGGCGCGATGGCGGCGGGCGGGCTGATCTTCCTGCGCGAGGCGACCGACGACACGATCCAGGGGCCCGAGGACGCCGAGGCCAAGCTCGGCCTGTCGCTGCTCGGCACGATCCCGCGGGTCAAGGACGGCGTCCCGCCGCTGGAGGCGCTCGACATCCAGCATTCCGCGCTCAGCGAGAGCTATTCCTCGTTGCGCACCGCGCTCGAGTTCACCGGCGATGCCGGCATCCCGAAGCGCCTGCTGGTGACGTCGAGCCAGGCGGCCGAGGGCAAGAGCCTGACCTCCTACGCGATCGCGCGCAGCCTCGCGATGCTGGGACGCCGCGTGCTGCTGATCGACGGCGACCTGCGCCGCCCGTCGCTCGCCAAATTGCTCGGGATCAAGCAGGAAACGGGCTTCACCACCATCCTCGCCGGCAGCGCGCAGCCGAGCGCGGAGGTGGTGGCGCTGCCCCAGGCCAATCTGTTCTTCCTGCCGAGCGGACCGCTGCCCCCCAATCCGGCCGACGTCTATGGCCGCGCGCGGTTGCGTGAAGCCACGACCCGGCTGGCGGAGGAGTTCGACGTGGTCGTGATCGACGGTCCGCCCGTGCTCGGGCTCGCCGATGCGCCGCTGCTTTCGGGCGCGGTCGACGGGATTGTCTTCCTCGTCGATGCCGGGCGCTCGCGTCGCGGGCGGGTCAAGACCGCGCTCCGCAGGCTCCAGCGTGCACACGGGCAGGTGCTCGGCGTGGTGCTGATGATGTTCGATCCGCGCGCGGCGGGCTATGACGATTACGGCTATAATTACGAATATGGGCGCGACGAGCGGCGGATGCCGCGCCGCGTGCTGGCGGCGATCGCCGACCGCTTCTGACGATGAGGCGCCGCATCCGTCAATGGGCCTCAGCCGTCGCCGCAGCGGCCGCCGCCTGGCTGGTCGCGAGCAACGGCCTGGCGGCGCACCTCGCCCGCGCGGGCGATCCGGCGTCCGCAGTCGCGCTGGCGCCCGACGCCGATCGGCTGGCCCGCCACGCCGAGCAATTGCTGAGCGCCGGGCACCTTGTCGAGGCCGCCGGTGCCGCGCGCCGCGCGCTCGCCCTGTCGCCGCTCCAGACCCGCGCCGCGCGCGTGCTGGGCCAGGTCGAGCTTGCGCTGGGGCATGAGGACACCGGCATCGCCGCGATGAACGCCGCCGCGCAGGGCGGCTGGCGCGACAGCCCCACCCAGGGCTGGATGATGCAGGCCGCGCTCGCCAGCGGCGACTATGCCGAAGGACTGCGGCGCGCCGACGCGCTGATCCGCCGCGAGGCAGTGTCCGACCAACTGTTCGGGGCATTCCGCGACTGGTTCGCCGAGCCCGAATTCCGCGTCGCGCTCGCCGCGCGGCTCGCCGACAAGCCGATCTGGCGGGGGAAGCTGTTTCTCGACTGGCGCCACGCCAATGCCGACCAGCTGCCCGGGATCGAGCAACTGGTCGCCGACATCGATCGCGGCGCGCAAGCGGCCACCGACCTCGAGCTTTTCCCGCTGATCGAACGCATGCTCGAGCTCGGCCAGGTCGCGCAGGCGCGCGCGCTGTGGCAGGCCAAGGCGCCGCGCACGGGCTGGTCCAAGGGCAATCTGCTCTATGACGGCCGCTTCGAAGTCGCCGGGTCGCGCGCCTGGGGCGAGGTCTCCCCGCGCTTCGAATGGTGGGTGGACCCGGATCGCGCCGGCCTCGCCACGGTCGGGCCCGCGCCCGATGGCCGGGATTCCGCGCTTCGCATCGCCGGCAGCGCCGACCCCGCCGCGGTCTATGCGCGGCAGACGCTGCTGCTCGCCCCCGGCCGCTACCGGCTCGTCGCGCGAATCTTCGCGCTGCCCGCGCGCGACGCCGCCAGCATCACCTTCGCGCTACGCTGCTATCCCGACGATCGCGACGTGCCGCTCGGCGATGCGCAGATCGACCCGCTGGGCGGCGACCGGCTGCGCTACGCAAGCGCCGTGGCGGTCCCCGCCGGCTGCGCTCGCCAGGATCTGATCGTCAAGGCGAGCGGCGCGTCGGTCGCCGGCACCGTCTCGATCGGCGAAATCGCGATCGTGCCCGCGCCATGAACGCCGTCGCTCCCTCCCGGTTCGACCTGGTCGAATTCAACAACATGGTCACGCCCTATACCAGCCGGCTGTTCAACCGGCTGGCCGAGGATGGCGTGCGGCTGGGCGTGCTCTCGTGCACCGCGTCCGAGAGCAACCGCCGCTGGGGCGAGCCGGGAGCCAAGCTCTACGCGCACGAAATCCTCCGCGGCATCGAGCTATGCGTCGCGCCGCGCCGCTATGCCCATCTCAACCTCGGCATCTGGCGCGCGCTTGGCCGGATGCGGCCGCGGCTGCTGGTGCTGAACGGCTTCTATCCCTCGATGCTGATCGCCTGGGCCTGGGCGCGCTGGACGCGGACGCCGGTCGCGCTCCGCGTCGATGGCGGAGCCGACGACATGCCCATGAGCCTCTATCACCGGCTGGTGCGCCCGCGCATGTTGCGCAGCTGCCGGGCGGTGCTGACCAGCGGGGTCAAGGGCACACGCTATTTCGCGGCACAGGGGTTCGGCCCCGACCGGATTTTCGAGATGCCGCTGGTGCCGGCCTGGGACGCCCCCGCGGACCTGCCCGATTTCGGCGCACGCGACACCGATCTGCTCTGGGTCGCCGAGATCGACGACGCGGTGAAGAATGCGGGCTTCTTCGTCGATGTGGTTCGGCGCGTGCATGCGCAGCGCCCCAGGCTCCGCGTCCGCATCGTCGGCGAGGATCGCGGCTTCGGCCTCGCAGGGCGGCTGCACGCGCTCGGTATCGCGGGGCGCCACGACCCGGCCATCCCCTGGCACGACATGGCGGATATATTCGCGGGGGCGAAGCTGCTGCTGCTGCCCTCGCGGCGCGAGGCCTGGGGGCTGGTCTGCAACGAAGCGATGCAATGCGGCACGCCATGCATGGTCTCCACGCAGGTCGGCGCGGCGGACGATCTCGTGCGCGACGGCCTGGGCGGCCATGTCCTGCCGCTCGACCCCGAACGCTGGGTGGCGAACATTCACGCGCTGCTCGACGATCCCGCCGCCTGGACGGCCTGTTCCATCCACGCGCGCGCCGATGCCGGCCAGCGCACCGTGGCGGGGTCTGCGGCGATCTATCGGCGGATGGCCGCTTTCGCCACGCGCGGCGCGGTGGCAAGCACGGCATATGCCTCGACGCTCGCCGCCTCTCCCGGAGGGCGCGAGTGAGCACGGTCTTCGCTGATATCCGCCCAGCGGCCGGGGACGTCGAGCGCCGCAAGCTGATCTTGTCGCTCGGCGCCAACGTCCTGACGCGCGTGCCCGGGCTGCTGCTGATGCTGGTCGTGCTCCCGCAATTCTACCGGGGCCTGGGGCCGGCCGCCTATGCGGCGATGTTCGCCGCGCTGGCGTTCGGCGGGCTGGGGGTGTTCCTGCTCGGGGGTGCCGCCGTGCTGGGCATGCGCGAGATCGGCGCCGCCAGCGCCGAAGGGCGGCAACAGGACGAAGCCGACGCCTTTGTCAGCCTGGTCGCGGCAAATTTGCTGCTGACGGCCCTGCTGATGGCGATCGTCGTCGCGGCCGGATGGATCCGGGGCGACGGCGTGGCGCTGATCTGTGTCGCGCTGATGCCGCTGATCCAGGCTGGATTGACCACCACGATCGACAATTGCCGGCTCGCGCACAACGAGCATTATTACGCCGCGACGCTGAGCTTCGCCTTCCAGCTCGCCTGCTACGCATTGGTCTTCACGCTGCCCGCCTATTCGAGCAACGTCCTGCTCGCCGCGACGATCTTCCACGCCCCGATCGCGCTGGCGAGCGCGATCAACGCGGTGCTGCTGATGCGCGCGCGGCCCTATCTCTGGCGCGGCCGCGCCAACCAGGTTCGCGCGATGCTGCGCGCCGCGGTCTCGTTCGGTGCGGCCGATGGCATGCTCACCGCGAGCCTCGGGCTGACGCTGATCGGAGTCCAGGCCTGGACGCCCGCGGAGACCGCCGCCTGGCTAGCGACCCAGTTCCGCCTGTTCCAGATGTGCCTCAATCCGGTGATGACCGTGATGGTGCCCGTCGCCAGCTTCCTGCGGCTGCGCTGGTCGCATGTCGGCGCCGGCCGCCAGCAAAGGATCACCCAGCTCGCCTTCGGCGCGGGTGTGCTGGCCTGCATCGCGCTGGGGGGCGGGCTCGGCATCGCGGGCCCCTTCTACGCCGATCGCCTGCTCCATTTGCCCAGGCCTGACGACGCGCTTTGGCTGGCACCGGTCTTCCTGTTCCTCGGCGTCTCCGGCTTCTACCGGGTCTATGCCAGCGTCGCCAATCTCGTGCTCGATGGCGAGCGGTTGGCGCGCGGCATCATCGTCGCGATCCTGTTCGCCGCGCTGGCGGCAGGCATCGCGCTGGCGATCGTCCCGCCGCTGCGCGGCTTCGCGCTGTTCGCCGCGGTGGCGTCGGGGCTGATCCTCGTCCAGCTCACCTTTTCGCGGCAGCGCCATGCCGCCGCAACCCTCGACGCCGACCGCATCGACATCCTCGGCACGCCGATATCGCTGACCGATCATCACCGCGCCGCCGAGCGCATCGTGTCGCAGGTGCGCAACCGGGGCGGCGGCTATGTGTGCGTCCGCGACGTTCACGGCATCATGCTGGCGCGCGGCGACAAGGAACTGCGCGACATTCATCATCAGGCGCTGCTCGTGCTCCCCGACGGCATGCCCATCGTCCATGTCGCGCGCCTGCGCGGGCATCGCGCGATCGCGCGCGTCGCGGGTCCGGACTTCGTCGATACGCTCGCCGATCGCGGCCGAAGTATCGGCATCAGCCACTATTTCCATGGCGGCACGCCAGGCGTCGCCGAACGCATGGCCGCCAATCTCGCGCGCGCCCATCCCGGCATGCGCATCGCCGGCTGGTCGAATCCCGCGTTTGGCGAGTCGAGCGAAGTCGAACGCGAAGCCGAGCTGCGGCGCATTCGTGATGCGGCGCCCGATATCGTCTGGCTCGGCCTGAGCACGCCTAAGCAGGAGCGCTGGATGCACCGGAACTGCCCGGCGCTGCCCGGCATCGTCGTGATCGGGGTGGGCGCCGCGTTCGATTTCCATGCCGGAACGGTGAAGCGCGCGCCGGTCTGGATGCAGCGCATGACGCTCGAATGGCTGCATCGCCTGCTGTCCGAACCCCGGCGGCTGTGGCGCCGCTATCTCGTCATCGCCCCAGCCTTCGTATGGCACCTGCTCCGGGATCGCGGCGCGTGACCGCGGCCGTCCTGAGCGGCCCGTCTCTGCCCGCGCAAGGCGCCGCCGCGGCCGAGGATGCGCCGGTGCTCAGCTTCATCTGGTTCGCGGTGCCGTATCTGATCGCGATCGTCTATTTCTTCACGATGATCGACGACGGCTCGCACGTCCTCGCGCCCGCACTGCCGATCGCGGTGGTGCTTGCGGGGGCGTTGGTCACCGCAATCGTCGCCCGCCGCCCGCCCCAGCTCAACCGCGACGTCGCCGTGCTAGCGCTCGCCTATTGCGTGGTCTGCCTGGTCGCGATGGCGATGCGGCAGACCAGCGACGTCTTCGCGCTGCGCAAGCTCGGCCTGCCGCTGGTCGGCATGGCCCCTGCGATGTTCCGCTACTATGTCACGCCGCGCCAGATGCTGGCATTCATGATCGTGCTGGCGCTGGTCGCTTTCTTCTACACCACCGAGACGCCCGACGTGGTTTCCGACGGCTTCTTCTCGACCGATTCCCCCGACGAATCGATCCTCGGCGTGGTCTTCGGCGCGCTCGCCGTGTGGCTCGCCGCCTCGAACCGCTGGGCCCTCAGCGCGGTCGCCTATGCCGCGTGCCTGGTCTTCTTCAAACGCAACGCCATCATCGCCGCGCCCTTGGTCGTGGCGCTGGTCGTCGCGGTCCAGCTGCTGCGTCCCCGTTGGCCCGAGCGGACGCTGCGGCGCATCGCGGTCGCCACGGTCGCCGGCATGGCGGTGCTGGCCTTCTATCTCGGCGACCTGTTCGATCTGATCGCCAACCAGTTCCTGCGCGGATACAGCGCCGAGTTCCTGAGCGTCGGGCGCGAGCCGCTCTATGCCGCGATCCTCGGCAATTTCGAGCGAAGCGGGCTCGACGAGCAGCTGCTGGGCCATGGTCCCGGCGCGGTCGAGCATGTCGTCGCCAATCTCGTCTTCCTCCACGTCGACCTCCAGCTCGCGCACGACGAATATCTGAGCTGGCTCTACGATTTCGGCCTGGTCGGCCTCCTTCTCTTGATGTTCTTCTTCGCCCGCCTCGCCCGCAGCGGACTGCCCGCCGCGGCGGTGCTGATTTTCGTCGCGACGACGATGGTCGCTGAGAATTATTTCCTCGTCTCGTTCAATTGTCTCGCCGTGTTCGTGCTGCTCTCCACGCACATGGTGGGGCGGAATCCCGCCGCCGATGCATGAGGATCCTCGTGCTGCACAATCGCTATCGCGTCGGTGGAGGCGAGGATGTCGTGGCGGCCGCCGAGGCCGCGCTGATGCGTGCGCGCGGCCACGAGGTGACGCTGATCGAGGTCGACAACCACGCCATCCGCGGCACGATCGGCGCTGCCCGCGCGGCGATCGGGACCGCGTATAATCCCTCGCGGCGGCGGTGGATCGCCCGTGAGGTGCGCCGCATCCGCGCCGAGGTCGTGCACGTCCACAACTTCTTCCCGCTGCTTTCGCCGGCGGTGCTCGACGGCGCGGCCGATGCGGGCGCTGCGGTGGTCCACACGCTGCACAATTACCGCACGATCTGCGCGGGCGCGACGATGCTCCGGAACGGGGCGGTGTGCGAGCAATGTCTCGACGGGTCTCGCTGGGCCGCGGTGCGCCACCGTTGCTATCGCGGCTCGCTGCCCGGCACGCTCGCGGTAGCGGCGATGCAGCAGACCGCGCAAAGCCTGAACCTGTGGGACCGGCCGGGCCGCCAGCTGATCGCGCTCTCCCGCTTTGCTCGCGACAAGCTCGCCCAGGGCGGGCTCCCCGCCGCGCGGATCAGCGTGAAGCCCAATTTCATCGACCTGCCCGATACCCTGCGGCGCAAGGCGAGGAGCGGCGTGGTGTTCGCCGGCCGGCTCGGCGCCGAGAAAGGCGCCTCGGTGCTGATCGAAGCCGCGCGCCTTCTGCCAGATATCGATTTCACCCTGATCGGCGACGGCCCGGAGGCGCCCCGGCTTCGCGCGCTCGCGCCGGGCAATGCCCGCTTCGCCGGCGCCTTGCCGCGCGAACAGGTCCGCGCGGCCATTGCGGGCGCCCGGCTGCTCGCGGTGCCGTCCTTATGGTACGAAGGCCTGCCGATGACCCTGCTCGAGGCTTACGCGGCAGGCACGCCGGTAGTCGCGTCGCGGATCGGTGCGCTGGCCGAATGGGTCGAGGACGACGCGACCGGCATCCTCGTCGAGCCCGGCGACGCCTCGGCGCTGGCCGCGGCGATCCGGCGCGCCTGGGACTATCCCGAGACGACTCAGGCGATGGGCGACGCGGCGCGCGTTCGTGCGGAGACGCTTTTCTCGCCCGGCGCCGCGGGCATGGCACTCGAGGCGATTTACGGCCGGGCGCTGGCGGAGATCGGACGTGGCTAGAGCTATCGCCCTCGCGATCGCCCCGCTCCTGCTCGCGAGCGCCCAGCCTGTCGTCGACGACGCCGTCACCGAGCTCCACCACCTCCAGGCGCTCGACCAGCGCGTGGCGTCGATCGGCTATCGCCTGGCCATTGCCGGCACCTGCGCGGCACCGGTGCCGCTTGCCGGCATCGGCCTGCGGGACCTGACTCTCTATGGCGGCGATGGCCGCGAGGCCGCCCGCCGCGCCTTCGGACTGGATGACGCACCGCAATTGAACGCCGTCGCGGCCGCTAGCCCGGCGGCGCGTGCCGGGCTAGCGGCCGGCGACGCGCTGCTCGCGATCGGGGGCGTGGCGGTTCCAGCGCCTGACGCGGCCACCGGCTATGACCGGATCGAACGCCTCGATACCGCGATCGAGGGGGAAGCCAGCGACGGCATCCTCGACCTGACGGTGCGCCACGACGGCGTCAGCCGCACGGTACGCGTCCCGCTGGAGAGAGGCTGCGCGTCGCGCTTCATCGTGCGGGTTGCCGACGACACCCAAGCCGAGGCCGACGGCCGCTACGTCGCGATCACCAGCGCCTATGTGGAGCAGGCGGCCGACGACCCCGCGCTCGCCATCGTGCTCGCCCATGAGCTTGCGCACAACATCCTCGGCCACCGTGCGCGGCTGGAGCGCGAAGGCGTCCGCTACGGAGTCGCGCAGCATTTCGGCCGCAACGCGCGCCTGATCCGCCAGACCGAGATCGAGGCGGATCGCGTCGGGCTCGATATCCTCATCCGCGCGGGGTTCGATGCCCGGGCGGCAATCGCGTTTCGCGAACGGCAGTGGCGCGGGATCGCCTATACCGTGCTGCGCTCGCCCACCCATCCGCCGTCGAAGGAACGGCTCGCGTTGCTGCGCGCCGAATATGATCGGGTCGTGCGCGCCGCCCTCGGTGCCGACTGATGCCGGCCCTGCGCGAAATAACCGCGCTCGAACAGGCCGTGGATGCGGCGCTGACCGACCGGCGAAGCGTCGGCTATTTCGATTTCGCTTGGGAATCTCCCGCGCGGCGCTGGTCCGAAGCCGTGTGGCAGGCTGCCGAACGGCTCGGCCCGCTGCCGCTCGCCGCCACCGACCGGGCGATGGCGGCGCGGATCGGGCAGGCGCCGATCTTCGTCTGCGGCGCGCCGCGCAGCGGCACGACCTTGATGCGCGACTTGCTCGATGGTCATCCGGCGATCTCGCCCCTGCCGTGCGAAGGCCGTTATTTCGGGAATTGGGAAAACCGCCTGCGGGGCTCCGCCGATTGGGTGGCGCCCTGGACGCGCGAATGGCTCGATCGGCTCGCCAATCCGATGAACCAGCCGCCCTACTGGTTGCTTGGCCGG
>Ga0207639_10003008_pt1 | contig 11345 bp, 9 predicted proteins | sample KBSCornC32_FD_184299 | JGI IMG/M metagenome (GOLD analysis project Ga0207639, IMG submission 184299) | Corn rhizosphere microbial communities from Kellogg Biological Station, Michigan, USA - KBS Corn C3-2 (SPAdes) (version 2) | ecosystem: Host-associated > Plants > Roots > Rhizosphere > Soil ...
TTTTCTCTATTGCGGCGTCGCTGCCTTGTACGAACGCGCGTGGCGGAAGCTCGGCGCGCTGTGCGTGCTCGGCGTCGCGCTGGCGTTGCCATTGCTGATCGCGCTGCTACCGCCGCTGCGCAACGACTGGGGTGCGCTGGCCGGAAAATCCGGCAGCGATGCGCTGACGCTCGAAACGTTGTACCGCAGCGTGCTGCTGTGCGTGGGCAGCGCCAATCCCGGGGTGCTGGCCGTCGTGCTGTTGCTGGCGGCACTCGGCATCGGCGCATGGTGGCGGCGCGATGCCGGCTTCGTCGGCTATGTCGCGACGATCGTCGTGGGCGCCGGCGCCGCGATCGCGCTCGCGCACCCGGCGTGGGTGCAGCATCCCGGCACGTTCGCGCGTTACATGCAGCCGGCCATTCCGTTCCTGCTGCTGTTTGCCGCGCAGGGGTTTGCGGTGGCGATGGCGCGCTGCGCGCACACGTTGCAGGCGATGCTAGCGGCGGCGCTGGGGGGCGCGCTGTTCCTCGCCGGGCCGATTCCCGAATATCTGTATGTTCCAAACCAGTTCATGGGGCATCCGTATTTCCAGTTCGACTACGACGCCGCGCACAATCCGTATCGCACGCAATTGCCGGATGGCCCGATCCCGGATTTCTACCGGCGCCTCGCAGCGCGGCAACCGCGCTCCCTGACCCTGATCGAGGCGCCGTGGTCGCTGGAAACCAACCACGATCCGCAGCCGCTGTACCAGCGCCTGCATCGGCAGTTCGTGCGCATCGGGCTGACGTCGCCGCTGTGCGGCCTGCGCGACTACGGCGACTATCCGCCGGGCGAGCGCGGCATGCAGCTGTCGCAATTCGTGCATCTGGACACGCTGCTGCAGGGCGGCGGGGGCGGCGCGGATTTCCTCGTCATGCACCTTCACCCGTGGCCCGCGAATCTGCCGGCGGCACCGCAGTGGCCGGACGTGGCGACGTGCCTGCCGCAACTGGAGCAGCATTTCGGCGCACCGGCGTACCGTGACGATGAGGTTGAGGTGTTTGCGTTGTCCGCCGCGGGGCGGGCCGCGCTGCAATGAGTTTTGCCAGCGCCCACGCAATGCTGTAGCGTGAGCGCCAGGCGATGCGGAGATCCGGGTGAGAGTCGTCTACGAAGCGGAAAACATCATCGATGCGAATCTGCTCAAGAATGCGCTCGACGACGCGGGCATCCATGCGTTCGTGAGCGGCCAGTACCTGACCGGCGCCGCCGGCGAACTGCCGCCGCTCGCGCTGGTCAAGGTGATGGTGGCAGACATCGACTGGCCGCGGGCGCGTGCGATTGCCGAAGCGCTCGACGCCGAACTTGCCGAGCATCGCGCCGCGCCGGAATCCGACGACGGCTGGCTGCCGGACCCGGCGTGAAAGGAGCGCAAGCGCACACGGAATGACGTCATTCGCGCGTAAGCGGGAATCCATCGTGATCCTGCGCTTGGAAAGATGGACTCGGAGTCAATTGTTCCCGCAGCTAATGATTCTGGCGTAGCGCCTGTCGAGAATAGTTGACCCTGAACCTTTCAGCCTCAAACCGCCGCGCGTGAACAATTGACTCCAACGCCATTTCCCACATGACGCATCCCGTACCGCGCCGCGCGCTGCTGCAGATGATCGCCGGCGCGACGCTGATCAGCACCACCAGCATCTTCGTCAAGCTCGCGCATGTCGGCCCGACGATCTCCGGCTTCTACCGCATGGCATTTGGCGGCGCGATGCTGCTGGCCGGCCTGCTCGCACTCGGCCAATGGCGCCGGCCGCGCGCCGCCGACGTGCTCTGGCTGCTCGTGCCGGGCGTCGCGTTCGCGGTGGACCTGATGCTCTGGCACCGCAGCATCCTGTACGTCGGCCCGGGGCTTGCGACGCTGCTCGGCAACTTCCAGGTGTTCCTGATGGCGCTGGCCGGTTTCGCGATCTACCGCGAACGGCTGGGCTGGATGTTCCTGGCCGGTGTCGCGCTCGCATTCGTCGGCTTGTATCTGCTGGTCGGCCTCGACTGGTCGCAGGTCGGCGCGCAGTACCAGCTCGGCGTCGTGCTCGGCATCGTCACCGGCGTGGCCTACGCCGCGTACATGCTGTCCACGCGGCACGCGCAGCGCGGCGGCCACGTGCAGCTCGCGCCGGCGCAGCTGTTGTGCGTCAGTTCGCTGCTCAGCGCGTGCGTGCTCGCGATTGCCGTGCTCGTGGAGGGCGACAGCTTCGCGCTGCCGGATGTGCAGGCGTGGGCGTCATTGCTGGGCCTGGCGCTGTTCGGCCAGGTGTTCGGCTGGGTGTTGCTGACGCGCGCAATGCCGCAGTTGCCGGCTTCGCTGATCGGCCTGTTGCTGTTGTTGCAGCCGGCGCTGTCGTTCGTGCTCGACGTGATCCTGTTCGCGCGGCCGACGCACGCGTTCGACTGGCTCGGCGTGGCGCTGTCGCTCGCCGGCATCTTCATCGGTTCGTACCGGCGTCCCGCGCCGGTGGCCGAGCCCACGTAAGCTGCGTGCCGGCAAGCGGCATCGTGCCTTCCACGAGCGGCCGCGCGGAGCAAGGCGCGCTGACGCATTTGGACGTCTAGACGTCTTGACATCCGTTTCCACTGAAGCTAACCTGCGCCAACTCATCGAGATCGGCTGAGGGACAGGCCCTTTGACGCCGAGGCAACCTGACTCGGTGCGGTCGCGGAATGACGAGCGCAACCTCCCTTGCGTGACTCACGTCCGGGCCGCACCGAGTGCATGGTGCCAATTCCTGCAAGGCCCGCCGCGTGCGGAATTCTTGGCAGATGAGGCGTCGGCGCATTGCGTCTGCGTCTCGTATTCGGCCCGAACGAATGGACAACGAGACGAGCATGAGCGCACAACCCGGACGCCAGCACTTGCCGCCCAAGCCTGCGGAACACGTTGCCGCAAACTTCCAGCAGGGCGAGCTCGCCTTGCCCGATCCGTTCCCGCTCGAATCCGGCGCGCAGCTGCGCAACGCCACGCTCGCGTGGCAGTGCAGCGGTCCGCTCGACGCGCCGCTGGTGATCGTGCTCGGCGGGATCTCCGCGCACCGCCGCGCATGCGCGCCGGACGGGCGTGGCTGGTGGGAGGCGCAGTGCGGTGCGGGGCGCGCACTCGACACCGTGCGCTATCGCGTGCTCGGCATCGACTGGCTCGGCGGCGTGGACGCCTCGAGCGGCCCGCGCGGCGACAGCGGGTTTCCGGACATCTCCAGCGCCGACCAGGCGCGCGCGCTGTTGCTGCTGCTCAACCGGCTCGGCGTGCGCCGCGTGCACCTGCTGGTCGGCGCGTCGTATGGCGGCGCGGTCGCGCAGCACCTGGCGCGGCTGCTCGGCGGCGAACGCCTGCGCCGGCTGGTGCTGCTCAGCGCGGCGCACCGCAGCGCGCAGTTTGCACTCGCGCTGCGTCACGTGCAGCGCGCGATCCTGGATCTTGGCGGCGACGCACGCGCCGCGCTCGCGCTGGCGCGTTCGCTGGCCGTGCTCGGCTATCGCACTCCGGAAGGCATCGAGCGGCGCTTCGGTGCGGCCTGCGATGAAGACGTGCAAGGCTGGCTTGCGCATCACGGCGAACGCTTCAGCGCGCGCTTCTCGCCATGCGCCTACCGTTGTCTCGGCGCGTCGCTCGACCGGCATGTGATCGATCCCGCCGCGATTCGCGTGCCGACCACGCTGTACGCTGTGCGCGAGGACCTGATCGTGCCGCTGTCGCTGCTGTGCGAATATGCCGCGCGCGCCGGCGGATCGTGCGAGCTGGTCGAAGTTTCCTCAGGGTACGGCCACGACGCTTTCCTCAAGGAAGAGGCGGGCGTCGGCGCCGTCTTGCGCGCCGCGCTGGAGGCCGCGTCGTGAGCCGGCGCATTGCCACGATTGCCGCGCGCGCCGGGGTCGATGCGGATGCCGCGCACGGCGCGGTGATGCCGCCGCTGTACCTGTCGAGCAACTACAGCTTTGCCGGCTTCGCGCAAAAGCGCAAATACGACTACACGCGCTCGGGCAATCCGACGCGCGATTCGCTCAGCGGCGCGCTCGCCGAGCTCGAAGGCGGCGCCGGCGGCGTGGTCACCGCGTCCGGCATGGCCGCGATCGCGCTGCTCACCGCGCAGCTCAAGCCCGGCGAGCTGCTGCTCGCGCCGCACGACTGCTACGGCGGCAGCTACCGGCTGTTCAAGGCGCAGGCCGAGCGCGGCCTGTACCAGATCGAATTCGTGGATTTCGGCGACAAGGCGGCGCTGTCCGCCGCGCTCGCGCGCAAGCCGAAACTGCTGTGGATCGAGACGCCGAGCAATCCGCTGCTGCGCATCACCGACATCGCCGCGACGACGCGCCTGGCGCATGCCGCCGGGGCGCTCGTGGTAGTCGACAACACGTTCCTGTCGCCGGCATTGCAGCAGCCGCTCGCGCTCGGCGCGGATCTCGTCGTGCATTCGACCACGAAGTACCTGAATGGCCATTCCGACGTGGTCGGCGGCGCGGTGGTGTGGGCCGACGCGGCGCTCGGCGAACAACTGGCCTGGTGGTGCAATTGCCTCGGGCTGGCCGGCGCGCCGTTCGACAGTTACCTGACGCTGCGCGGCTTGCGCACGCTGCAGCCGCGCCTGGCGGTGCACCAGGCAAACGCGACGGCCGCGGCCGAGCTGCTGCTCGCGCACGAGGCGGTGGAAAAAGTATACTTTCCCGGCCTGAGCACGCACCCCGGCCACACACTGGCGCGCCGCCAGCAAAGCGGCTTCGGCGCGATGCTGAGCTTCGAGCTGGGCGGCGGCGAAAGCGCGGCCGCCGCGTTCGTCGACGGCCTGCAATGCTTCACGCTGGCCGAATCGCTCGGCGGCGTGGAAAGCCTGATCGCGCATCCCGCCACGATGACGCATGCCAGCATGGATGCCGCCGCGCGGCGCCGTGCCGGCATCGGCGACGGACTGCTGCGCCTGTCGGTCGGCATCGAGGCGCACGAGGATCTGCTCGAGGACCTCGCGCTCGGACTGCAGCGCGCCGCGGCGGTGGCCGCGCCGGCACGGGCCGAACTGCGACGCTGAAGCGGCCTGCTGCGTCGGCATGGTAGGGTTCGACCATGTCGCCAGTACTGATGATCTTGTATGCCGCCGCGGCGGCAATGCCCGGCGCCGCGCTGGCGCCGGCGGGCGGGCATGTGGTGACGGAAGGCACGTTCCGCGACGCGACGTCGCCGGACTGGGACGCGCGCACGCGCTTCGAGGCCGACATCGCCGTCGCCCGGTTCGCGCGCGACGGCATGCCCGGCGTGCCGAAGGCGCAGGCGCCGGTCGCCGACCTGCAGTGGCCGCTCAAGCCGGCCGCCGGCTTCGACCAGTACGACTACCACGGCACGCTGAATTTCGTCGACCACGACCCGCGCTTTCCGGAATTTGTACAGGATTATACTTGTGGAACACGCACGTATGATCTGGCCGGCGGCTACAACCACGCCGGCACGGACTACTATCTGTGGCCGTTCCCGTGGCTGATGATGGACGAGGGCCAGGTCGCGATCGTGGCGGCGGCGCCGGGCGTGATCTCGGGAACGGACGACGGCCATTTCGACCGCCAGTGCTTTTTCGACGGCACGAGCCAGCCGAACTTCGTGCGCATCCTGCAGGACGACGGGCTGACCGCGATCTACCTGCACATGCGCAACGGCTCGGTGACCACGCTGCCGCTCGGCGCGCGCGTCGCGGCCGGCGACTATCTGGGCCTGGTCGGCAGTTCCGGGCAGTCGAGCGGCCCGCACCTGCATTTCGAATTGCGCGATGCGGCCGGCAACGTGGTCGATCCGCGTCACGGCCAGTGCAATGCGGCGCCGGATCGCTGGGCGGTGTTCCAGCCGTACGAGGATCCGCACATCGACAGCCTGAGCACGCACGCCGCCGAGCCCGAACAGGCCGGCTGCGGCTTCGCCAACGATGCGAACGTGGACGACGCGCCGCACTACGCCGACACGTTCGCGCCGCGCGACGTGCTGTGGGTGTTTGCTTCGTACCGCGACCAGCGCAATGGCGAAGTCACGCAGTACAGCATCCTGCGGCCCGACGGCAGCGTGTTCGCGCAATGGGATTTCGATCTGGCCACCCAGGGATTCCCGCGGCCGTTCTATTCGGGCACGGCGTGGGACTGGAAATTCGTGTTGCCGGCTGCCGTGCCGCGCGGCGCCTGGCAGGTGCGCGCGGTATTCGAAGGGCAGACCTACACGCACGATTTCGTGGTCGCGGACGCGCCCGCGTCGGGCGATGCCGGTGCAGTGCGCGCCCGCGCGCAGAACGCGGCCGCTGCCACGCGTTGCCGGCCACACGTGGGCGATCCGCTGCCGTATACCTGCACGCCGCCATAAGCAGCGCTGCACGGCGCGCGCTGTAGGGCGCGCTTCAGCGCGCCGCCTCGATCGCGAAATGCTCCACCCACACCAACTCGCAGGCGCCATCGCCGGAATCGCTGCGCGTGAGCGAACTGGTCCAGGTGTAGCCGTTGGGACCGTTCGCGCGCACCAGGTAGCCGTCGAATGAAACCACGTCGCCGACGCGCGTGCGCCCGATCGCGCGAGCGATCGCATCATCCGCGGGGATAAGGTGCATGTTCGCGCTCGACTCGACGATTTCACGCTCCGGAATCGGGAACTCGCGCACCTGCCAGTGATAGAAGCGAATCGATTGCGAAATGTCGACTTTTTCCAGCACGGCGCTGTCGGACATGCGGCCCCAGCCAAGCGCCAGGTCCACGGGAGCGAGCTTTGCGCCGTTGTCGTAATGGTAGTCGGCGCGCCCCAGCACGCGTGCCGACATCGAGAACCGCGCCAGCGCCGCCAGCGTGAACCCGGCCTTGGGCGGCAGTGCGACGGCGGAATCCAGCGCGCTTTGCGCCGGAGCGTCCGGAACCAGCACGCCGGGCGGATGCGTGCGCGGGCGTTGCGAATGGTGCCACGCCACCGCGGCCAGCACGATGACGACCTGCAGCAGGGTGCGGCCGGGTTTCAAGCGCAAGCAATCAGTCGAGGTCGGCGCCCAGCGCGGCGCGTGTCTCCGGCGTCAGCGCGACGCGCGCCGCGTACGCCGGGTGATCGACGCTGAGCGCAACGTCGGCGCCGGCACGCATCGATGCGGCCAGCGCGGCCGACAACTCGAAGCGCAGGAAATGCACGGCGGAGGTCTTCTGCGCGGTGCTGCGATCCAGGTCGTCGTCCGCATGCGCGAACGCCGGCGCGTGCTCGGCCACGCACAGCGCGATGCGGTGCTCGATGCCGTGCAGCTCGACCAGGCGGCGCGCACGTTCGTCCGCGTCGGCGTATTCGATCAGCAGCGTGGCCTTGAGGTTGCTGCCGTCGGGGATCAGCGGATTGTAGGCGTCGAGCTCCTCCTGGATGCCGGCGGCCTCGAAGATGCGCTCGATGCGCAGCATCTCCTGCACCTGGTACTGGATCGTGAGCCGGTCCTCGAACGCCAGCGTCAGGTGCGCGCCCAGATGCACGGTGCGCGCGCGCTTGTGCGCCAGCACGCGCGCGCGGAACGCATCGCGCTCGCGCGCGTACGCCTCCAGTGTATACAAATCGCTTTGTGCAAGTTTTTGCATTGTTCCTTGTCCGTGACGGGTGCTTCGCGCTGCACGCTGGTTGGCCAGCTATCCAGGTATCCCGGCCGAGTGCGGATCTTCACCTCTCCCGCTGGCGGGAGAGGTCGCGCCGCAGGCGCGGGTGAGGGTGGCGCCCGGTCAGGCGATTTCGCCCCGTAGACGCGCCACCCTCACCCAACCCTCTCCCGCCAGCGGGAGAGGGGTTTTCAAGGCAGGGTCCCCTTCGCTCTTCGTCGATGTTCAGTGCTTCATTCAAATCCCATACGCCTGCCGCAGCAGGCTGATCGGGCTCTCCGCGCGCGGATTGTCGCCGAGTCCGTGCGCGATGTGGCTGCCCGCCATCGGGCAGTCGCTGGCGAAATGCGCCGGTGCGATCTGCTGCACGCGCGACTCCACCGGCTTGGCGATCTTGCGCGACAACGCGTAGGTATGCACCTTCACGCCGTAGGTGCCGTCGTGCCCGGAGCAGCGCTCGATCGCCTGGATCTGCGTGCCCGGCACGAGCGCGAGCACCTCGCGTGTCTTCGGCCCGATGTTCTGCACGCGCTGGTGGCAGGGCGCATGGTAGGCGATCGTGCCGAGCGGATTCGGGAATTCCGTGCGCAGCTTGCCGCCCTGGTGGCGCATCCACAGGTACTCGAACGGATCGAACATGTGGCGGCGCACGAGCTGCACGTCCGCGTCGTCCGGAAACATCAGCGGCAGCTCCTGCTTGAACATCAGCACGCAGGAAGGAATTGCCGCGGTGATGTCCCAGCCGTCGCGGATCGCGGCGGCCAGCACCGGGATGTTCTGCTCCTTGAACCTTGCCACCGCATCAAGGTCGCCGAGTTCGAGTTTCGGCATGCCGCAGCACACCTCGCGCTCGACCAGTGTGACCGCGATGCCGTTGTGGCGCAGCACCGCGGCGAGATCCTCGACCGGCTCGGGCGCGGCGTAGTTGCAGTAGCACGTCGCGAACAGCGCGACCTTGCCGCGCGTGCGTCCCACCGCGATCGCGTCGCCCGCGCCATCCAGATTCCTGAGGCGCTTGCGCGCCGTGCGCTTCGTGTACGCCGGCACGCGCGCGTCGCGATGCACGCCGAGCGTCTTCTCGAGCAGCTTGCGCGCCGCGGGGCTGCGATTGAGCGCATTCACCGCGTTCACCACCACCGGAATGGTCGACAGCTTGCCGACCGTGGTCGTGGACGACAGGACTTTCGCGCCGAAGGTCGTTGTGCCGCGCCGATGTTCGACGGCCTTCGCGCGCAGCATCAGATGCGGAAAGTCGACGTTCCATTCGTGCGGCGGCACGTACGGGCACTTGGTCTGGTAGCACAGGTCGCACAGATAGCATTGCTCGACCACTTTCGCGTAGTCGGATTTCGCCACGCCGTCGACTTCCATGGTCTTCGATTCGTCGACCAGATCGAACAGCGTGGGAAACGCCTGGCACAGGCTGACGCAGCGCCGGCAGCCGTGGCAGATGTGGAAGACCCGCTCGAGTTCGGCGTCGAGTGCCGCCTGGTCGTAGAAAAGTGGATTTTTCCACTCCAGCGGATGACGAGTCGGCGCGTCGAGGCTGCCTTCGCGGGAGGAGGGTGGCTTGGCAGTCGGCGAATCACTCGACATCGGGAAGCCTCGGCAAATCGTTTTCCGTCCGGCGGAGTGGACGGTACGCCATCGAATCATCCCTGGTGCGATCGTCCGCTCGCCGTCCTGGCTCGCCCTCGAATGGCGCACGCGATGCGTTACTTCGCATCGCGTGCGCCGTTCTCGACCTCATCCGTCGCTGCGCGCCACGTACACTCGGGCCATCCATGGCCCTCGCCCCTCGGGCGGCTCCGCCGTGCACTTTGGCAATCCTGCCAAAGTGTCTCCCGAGGGGAAGGAAGTCATGTCAGACCAGCTCGTTCAACGCCTTCGTGAAGCGGTTCGCGTGCGAGCGCTCCGCCTTGGCCAGCGTTTCGAACCAGTCGGCGACTTCGTTGAAGCCTTCGTCGCGCGCGGTCTTGGCCATGCCCGGATACATGTCGGTGTATTCGTGCGTCTCGCCGTGGATCGCGGCCTTCAGGTTGTTGCGCGTGTCGCCGAACGGCAGGCCGGTGGCGGGATCGCCGCTTTCCTCGAGATATTCCAGATGGCCATGCGCATGGCCGGTCTCGCCTTCGGCGGTCGAACGGAACACGGCGGCCACGTCGTTGTAGCCCTCGACGTCGGCCTTCTGGGCGAAATACAGATAGCGGCGATTGGCCTGCGACTCGCCGGCAAACGCGGCCTTGAGGTTTTCCTCGGTCTTGGAACCCTTGAGCTTGCTCATGACGCACCTCGTGCAATGGCGGGAACGTGTGTGGATTTCGACAAACGGATCGCGCCGCATGCGCGGCGGACTGCGCCAGCGTAACGCGCCGGGGCGCCGGATTCAAAATTGATTGTTCCGATGAAACCCATTGATGCGCTCTATGCCCAGGCCAGCATGGGGCGAAACGGCCCTGGCGAGCGCGCAGCGCCGCAAGACGTCATCCCCGTGACCACCTTCGTGATCAAACTGCGATAGAGTTGTGTAGGACGGATGAAAGGAACCCCATGCGCAGAACGGTGAAAGGCAGGTTATGTCGCGGACCACTGACTGTGTGTATCGCCATGACGATCGGGACAGCGTCCGCAAACAAGATCCCGGTGACGGACGGCGGCGACGAAGGCAGCTCCTCGACGTGCACGCTTCGCCAGGCAATTGCGTCGGCGAACGCGGATACCGCCGTTGGCTCCTGTCTGGCCGGCAGCGGAGCGGATACGCTCGCGTTCGTGCCCAGTCTCGCCAACGCGACGATCGACCTTACCCACGGTCAGTTGGTTGTCACCACGCCACTTACGATCGTCGGCAGCGGCCAAACCCTCGATGCACATCGTACGTCACGCCTGCTCTACATCGACGGCTCCGCCGACGCCAATGGAATTGCATTCAACGCCTCTGATTTGCGCCTGGTAAATGGATCTGTGTCTGGCCACGCCAACGGCGACAACGGTGGCGGGGGCTTGCGCCTCTTCAAGACGACAGCAGTGTTGACGAATGTCGTCGTTTCCGACAATTCCGCAGACTACGCCGGCGGCATCATGGCGTTCTTTTTTTCCAACGTCACTTTGACGCATTCGAGCGTAGTGTCGAACACGGCGGCCTCGCAGAACGCCGGCGGTGCGCAGATCATGGAATCGACCCTGACGTTGAACGCATCGAACATTTCGGGCAATAGCGCGGCCTCGCGCGGTGGCGGCGTGGAAATCGATGCGTTGAGTACGATGACGAGTCACTCATCGACAATTGCCGGTAATACTGCCAACGGTCCGAGCTCCCAGGGCGGCGGTGGTATTTATGCGTTGTCCTGCTATGGCGTAACGCTCGTCGACACGACAGTTTCAGGAAACATGGCCGCATCGATCGGCGGCGGCATCGAGATTTTTTCACAAGTTGAGCCTTGTCCGCTGACCTTGATCAATACGACGGTGTCAGGAAACCATGCGATAGACAGTGGCGGCGGTATTTACGCCGGATTTGTTTCCGCCACACTCGTAAACGCGACGATCTCCGGCAACACTTCGCAGCAGGGCGGCGGCGTGACGCTGGCAGGCGCTACGGCCAGTCTTTCCAACACAATCGCGGGAGCCAACATTGCGCAGGCCGGCGCATCGACCGGCGATGTGGCGTTGACTTTCTCGGGTACGCTAAGCGCCCAGTACAGCCTTTTCGGCAGCGCACTCGATGCGCCTCCGCTGAATGCCTCCGCCAACCACAA
>Ga0207639_10003009_pt1 | contig 11345 bp, 9 predicted proteins | sample KBSCornC32_FD_184299 | JGI IMG/M metagenome (GOLD analysis project Ga0207639, IMG submission 184299) | Corn rhizosphere microbial communities from Kellogg Biological Station, Michigan, USA - KBS Corn C3-2 (SPAdes) (version 2) | ecosystem: Host-associated > Plants > Roots > Rhizosphere > Soil ...
CACCTCGGGCGGAGTCGATTCGATCGTTTGCGCCGAGCTCACCGGCGGTAGCAGCGCAGCCGCCGAGGGCGGCACAGCTGTGGGTTGAGATGAAGGCCCGGCAACGGTCGCGGGCCGCCACGCAGCCAAGGTGAGATCGAAGCTCTTCTTGGCGGGTGGATAGCACAAGCCCTTTTCGCTGCAGCCCTGATAGCGGGCTTCGACGGATACGCGAGTGGCATCGCGGGCGCCGCTACGGTTCAGCATGATGACCGCTTGTACCGGCCTGTGGAATACTTCCGTATCGCCGAAGTTGGGATCAGACTTCTTATCCCCGCGAGGCAATACGACTTTGGCGATCGAGACGCCGGATTCCCTGGGCACCGCGAACGCAATCTTGTCCCGATAGAGGTAGTACGTGTCTGCAGGCTTGAGCTCAGCGACCAGGGTTTGTGCATCGCGCACGTTTACATCGACCTGGAACGCCTTCTCCACCGGGAGAAACTCTTCCTGACCGTCGCCACCCGTCAGAGCACGCAGCTTGGACATCACTCCACCCGGGTCGCTTGGAGGGGCAGTTTGCGTTGTGTCGGCCGCCGCTAAAACCAGTTGCGCAGACTGTTTCACGGGCGTATAGCACACGCCCACGTCGGCACAGCCCTGGGATTGCGCCTGCAGCGTGAATGGGCCTTCCGCCTTCACCGGCACGCGTACGACGACCTCATCGCGATAGGTCTCGACCTTGCCAAAGAACTCGTCCTCCTTGATCTTGCCTGCAGGAAACTCCGGCTTGCCCAGAGCCACCGTCGCAGGTTGCGCCGAGAAGCGGAACTTGTCGCGATACATGTAATAGCCATTCGCGATATGCCAGCGCAGCTCGACGTTCCCGGCATCCACGGTACGCGCCGAGAACTTGAATGCCTGGTCGGGCGGCAGAAGATCGTCCTCGGCCGGCGCGAGGCCCGCTCCGAAGGCACCAAATAAGGCCACGCAGACCGCCAGAGCGCGCGAGGAAACGAGGTTCAACCGGGCTTTCATGTCTGTTCCACAACGCGTTGTAGATCCGGCCTTGTCTCTTCGGCAAGCCACGCCAGATAGGAGGCAAGCCCGGTATTCAGAGGCAGCGCGATCACCTCGGGCAGCTCATAAGGATGGTGAGCACGGATGAAGGCCTCGACATCCGGATACAGGGCAGCGCGAGTCTTGATCAGCATCGGCACTTCCGGGGCCGATTCCACCGCTCCCTTCCAGCGGTAGATCGACATGCATTCCGACATCACGTTTACGCAGGCGGCCAATCCCGCGCCGACCAGCCCGTCCGCGAGTTTGCGGGCAGTCTCGCGATCCGGCAGGTTGGTCAGGACGAGAATGACTGGTTCCATGGCACGCACTCCGACTTCAGGGGGCGGATGATGCCATATACGACCGGCCTCGGCGGATAGATGAGTAGGTCATGGTACTCGGCTGCAGGAGACGCAGTGGGCTTCCGCGAGTCCATGCTGTACTGTCGGATAGCGCAGTCGCACACGAAGTTCCGCTTGCAGCCGTCGATTGGACAGGCGGCGCGATTCCCGCATGAACGAAAGCAACGCCGGCGGGATACATCGCTCCGCTTCTTCCCGCGAAATCCTGGGCGGCAGCGGCAACCCGAAGCGCTCCGCCACCAGATCGAAATAATCACCCATCTTCAGCCACGAGCCGTCGGCGGCGTTGTAAGCGCGCCCCGCGCGCCCGCGCGCGAGAGCCGCGAGCACAATGCGTGCAAGGTCATCGGCATGGATGTGATTGGTATAAGAATCCTCCGGTTGTGCGAGGGCCGGCGTTCCTGCTCGAATGCGCTCGAGCGGCAGCCTGTCGGCGGCGTAGATGCCGGGAACGCGCAGGATCATGACGCTTACGCCACTGGCACGACCCCAAGCTCGCAACAGGCGCTCAGCGTCCACGCGCCGGCGTGCTCGATCGCTCTGCGGTCGCAATGGCCGGCGCTCATCGACCACGTCGCCCCTGCAATCGCCATACACGCCGCTGGTGCTTATGTACACCAGGCGCTGTGGTATGCTCCGGCTCCTTCTGAGCGCCTGGATCAGATTACCGGTCCGCGAATCGAGCGGCCCCTGGCTTGGCGGCGGCGCAAAGTGCAGAATGTCATGCGGAAGTCCGGCCAGGCGCGCGAGGGTATCGGGCGCGTCCAGGTCGCCGTGCAGCGGTACGATGCCGTGCTCGCGCAGCATGTCGTAGCGCTGGACCGTATGAGACAGCCCGTACAGTCGGTAGCGCCCGCGCAATAACCTCGCCATGCGCAGGGCCACATCGCCGCAGCCGACAATCAGGAGTCTTCTCATCCTGTAATTCTAGTGGAACTGAGGGGAAGCGCTGGCCTCGAGCCGCAATCCCCGGTGGAAGGTTATCGCATGTCCTTTCAGGTCACGATCAAGCCTAGCAACCGCACGTTCACCTGCGAAGACGACGAAGTCGTGCTCGAAGGAGCGCGGCGCAACGGGATCATCCTGCCGTACGGCTGCCGCAACGGCGCCTGCGGCTCGTGCAAAGGAAAGATTCTCCAAGGCGAGGTGGATTACGGCCAATACGCCGCGCACATCCTGCCCGACTTCGAAAAGAAAAACGGCTTCGCGCTGTTCTGCCAGGCCAAGCCGCTCAGCGATCTCGTGGTCGAGGCGCGCGAGATCAACGCAGCCGGCGAGATCCAGATCAAGAAGTTACCGTGTCGCGTGCAGAAGATCGAACGTCCCTCAGACGATGTGGCGGCGCTCTACCTGAGCCTGCCTGCCAACGAACGCCTCCAGTTCCTTGCCGGCCAGTACATCGAGATCATCATGCGCGATGGCAAACGCCGCGCTTACTCGATGGCGAACCCGCCGGAGGACGAGGCCCATGTCGAGCTTCACGTGCGCAATATGGCGGGCGGCGCCTTCACCGATTATGTGTTCAACAAGATGAAGGAACGCGACATCCTGCGCTTCGAGGGACCGCTCGGCACGTTCTTTCTGCGCGAGGACAGCGACAAGCCGATCGTTTTTCTTGCGAGCGGCACCGGCTTCGCGCCGATCAAGAGCATTGTCGAGCATGCTTTTCATATCGGCGTGACCCGGCAGATGGTGATGTATTGGGGCGGCCGAACCAAGGCCGAGCTCTACATGCTCGATCTGCCGCTCAAATGGCAGGCCGAGCACGACAACTTCAGCTTTGTGCCGGTGCTGTCGGAAGCGCTGCCCGAAGACAAGTGGACGGGGCGCACTGGCTTCGTACACCGAGCGGTCATGGAAGATTTTCCGGATCTGTCCGGCTATCAGGTCTACGCATGCGGGGCTCCCGTCATGGTCGAAGCCGCGCACGCCGACTTCACATCACAGAACAATCTGCCCGAGGACGAGTTCTACTCGGACGCGTTCACGCCGTCGGACGGTGCGAAACTCGGCTAGCCGAGTAGATCATAAGAACAGATAACCACGGAGACACGGAGAGCACGGAGAACGGCGACGCGTGCGGCTCCGACTAAGCTCGAGTCAGATAGACGGATCCAAATTCTGGTCGCCTTGGTCTTCGATCTTTGTCTGTTTTTCTCCATGTTCTTAAGTGTCTCGGTGGTTCGAAGGCTTTACCCGCTGTTGCGCAGCCCCGCCGCTATACCGTTGATGGTCAGCAGAATCGCGCGCTTCACCTTGTCGTCCTGCTCTCCCGCTCGGAAGCGCCGCAACGCCTCCACCTGCAGGTGGTTGAGCGGGTCGATGTACGGGGAGCGATTCCTGAAGCTGCGCGCCAACGCCGGGTTGGACTCGAGCAGCTCGCGCTGACCGGTGATGGTCAGAAGCTGTTTCACGGTCAGCTGCATCTCGGACTGGATGCGTCCGAAAATCCGGTGGCGCAGATCCTCGTCGACGACCAGCTCCGCGTAGCGCGACGCGATATGGATATCGCTCTTGGCGAGCAACATATCCATGTTCGACAACAGCGCCTGAAAGAATGGCCAGTTGCGATACATCTCTCTCAGAGTGGCCAGACCGCGCTCACCGCGCCGCTCCACCAGCCGCGCAACTGCGGTTCCGAAGCCATACCAGCCAGGCAGCATGATGCGCGCCAACGACCAGCTGAACACCCAGGGGATCGCGCGCAGATCCTCGATGCGGTCCGACTTGCGCCGCGCCGCCGGCCGGCTACCCACGTTCAGATCGGCGATTTCGGTGATCGGAGTGGCCGTTCGAAAGAACGTGACGAAGCCCGGGGTCTCGTACACCAGATTGCGGTACGCCTTGAACCCGTCGAGCGAGAGCTCGTCCATCACCTCCTGGTACAGCGCTGAATCGCCTTTCGGCGATGCGCGGTCGAGCAGCGTCGCTTCCAGCGTCGCGGCGACCAAAGTCTCGAGGTTGCGCCGCCCGATATCCGGATCGGCGTACTTGCTCGCGATGACTTCGCCCTGCTCGGTGATGCGGATCTGCCCTTGCACGCTGCCCTGGGGCTGCGCGAGGATGGCCTGATAGCTCGGACCGCCACCGCGCCCGACGGTGCCGCCGCGGCCATGGAACAGGCGCAACTTGACACCATGCCGTTCGAATACCTCGACCAGCTTGATGGTGGCCTTGTACAGCTCCCAGTTCGAGGTGAGATAGCCGCCGTCCTTGTTGCTGTCCGAGTAGCCCAGCATGATTTCCTGCACACCGCCGCGGCTCTCCAGCATGCGACGGTATTCGGTTATGGAGAACAACGCTTCCATGACGGCGCCGCAGCCGCGCAGATCAGCGATCGTCTCGAACAGCGGAATGATGTTGAGGGCAAGGCGCGGCGGCGAGCCGGGTTGCATGAGCCCGGCTTCCTTCAGCAGAAGCGCCACCTCGAGTACGTCGCTCGCGCCGTTGGCGTTGGAGATGATGTAGCTCGGCAGGGCCTGGGGCCCATACCGCTTTTGCAGGTCGGCAGCCGCATCGAGAATGCGCAGCTCTTTCAGCGTGTCCTCGGTATAGCTCACGAACGGCGTGCGCAGCAGTCGCGGGACGGCAAGCTCCGCGAGCAGCCAGCGACGCCGTTCTTCCTCCGGCAGCTGATCGTAGCCCTCGCGATGCGCGCCCAGCAGAAACAGCTCGGCCACGACCTTCTCGTGTACTCCGCTGTGCTGGCGCATGTCCAGCGGCGCGAGGTGGAAACCGAATACTTGAGCCGCGCGCTTGAGATGACGCAGGCGGCCGCGCGCGATGCGGGCCGAGCCGTTCTGCTGCAGAGACTGGGAGATCACCTCCAGATCGCTCACGAACTCTTGGGAGTCGGCGTAGGGCAGCGCCGGCGCCATTTCCAGGCGTTCGGGCGGATGCTCGTCCAGCTCGCGCGAGGTAGCCGCCAATCGCGCGTAGACGCCGATCAGCGCGCGGCGATAAGGTTCGTCGCGCCGGTGCTCTGAAGCGTCCGGCGCGCGCGCCGCCAACGCGTCCAGCTCGGGACTCACGGTCACGATGCGCAAGGATTGCGACAGCTCGGCGCCGAGTTGATGCACTTCGCTCAGATAGAAATCCAGCGCTGTCGACGATTGCCTTCTCAGCGCATAGCGCGTGACGTCGTGGGTAACGAACGGATTGCCGTCGCGATCACCGCCGATCCATGCACCCATGCGCAATACCGGCGCGAGCGGTATCTCGGCTGCCGGCCACTGGGCCTTTAGGTGGTCTTCGATCTCGGCGTACAGCCGCGGAATCTGACGCAAGAACGTATAGCGGTAGTACGACAGCCCGTTCTCGATCTCGTCGTTCACCTTCAGCCGCAGCTCGCGCAAGATGCGCGTCTGCCACAGGCTCAAAATCACACGCCGCAGATTTTCTTCGCCGACCGCGCGCTCCTCGTCGGTAAGGTTCAGCCGATCGCGTTCGGCGAGTAAGCGCGCGATCTCGAGCTGACCGTCCAGAATGCTCTTGCGCTGGACCTCGGTCGGATGGGCAGTCAGCACCGGTGAGATGAGTGCGTCGCGGAAGAACTCCGCGACCACCTGCGGACCGTGCCCGGCTTGAGCCACACGTGACAACGCTGCAGCCAAGCCCTCACGCGACGGAGAGCCGGCGATTTGATGCGCTCTGCGGCGCCGGTTGCGATGCAAATCCTCGGCGATGTTCGCGAGCTGCGAGAAGTAGGTGAATGCCCGAGTGACGGCGACGGCCTCGGCGTCGCTCAATTGGCTGAGGATGGATTCCAGTTCCGCACGTGCCCGGGCTTCGCCTTCGCGGCGGAAGCGGATGGCGGTCCGGCGAATGCGCTCGATGAGATCGAACGTCTCGGCGCCCTCCTGCTCGCGCAGAGTATCGCCGAGGAGACGCCCAAGCATGCGGATGTCTTCCTTGAGCGGGAGATCCTTGTCGAGCGTCGCGTAAGCGCGGTCGGTGCTGTTCATCGCGCTGCCTTTCAGTGGTTGGTCAAAGGGGATATCCGGTGGCGGCTTTCCTCCTCTAGCTCCCTTGGCAGCGGTTGATCATGGTGCAATTTTTCGTGCTCTAGTTCACAGTGCCACCCGGCGGCGGCCGCCGGTGCTTTCCCGGAGCTGGCCCAACGCCAACTCCAAGCCCTTACGATACACCTGGCTCGCTTCTTCCGGTCTACCAATCCGCTCCAGCAGCTTGCCGAGATCGACGTACGCGGTGTGGCTCGGCTCGATCGCGAGACTCGCCTCGAAGTAGCTGCGCGCCTTGCCCCAGAGCTCCTGCTGAACGCAGAGCTGCCCGAGCGCGAGCAGTAGCGCCGGGTCGCCGGGATGCTCTTCGAGCCAGGCTTCCGCCCGTTCGAGGTGGCGCCGCGCGTCGCGCGGCAAGCATTGGACGTAGAGCGGAAGCAGCGTCGGGTCCCAGTGCGCTTCGAGGCTTTCCTCGACGATGCCGTGCGCCTCATCGCAACCGCCGAGCGAGATAAAGCATTGAGCCGCGGCGGCCGCAATACGACTGTCGCGGCGATCGTCCGCCGGAAGCTTGTCCCAGAACTCACGCAAGGCCCGCGCATCCAGGGCTTTCCGCTTGAGGTTTTCGGTTTGGGCGTAGCGCTTGAACTGCTCGAGCAGGGCCGGCTCGAACACCTTGCGCTTCTCGAGCTGCGGCAGCAGCAGGAGTACCTGATCCCAGTTGCGCGCGAGCTGCTGCGCCTTCAGCTCGAGGCGCAGCGCAGCCGTGTGCTTGTCCTGCAGCTGGGACAGCGCTTGCAACGCATCGTGATAGCGGCGGTCATCGAGCAGCAGCTCGGCCTGGGTCATGAGGCGCAAATAGTTGTCCTGCGGCGCCTGACTCTCCATCTCCTGCAGGTACTGGTCACGCGCCTGGAAGGATTTCAGCTCGTGCGCTGACCGTGCCGCCAGCACGAGGCTCAGACCGACTGCCTCGTTCTGTTGCAGGGCCTGCTTGGCGGCCCGCTCCGCCCGCCCGAATCGGCCCTCGAGATAGGCGCGCAGTGCCTCCTGGAATGCCCGCCGTGCCCGCACGCGCTGCTGGTCGCGGCGGAAGACGGCTGCCCGGATCGGCATAGTCAATGTGAGGGACAGTGCGCGGACCAATACATAGGCCGCGACGAAGGCCAGTAACCCCAGCACGACCGCGAAGTTGAGCGAGACTTCGACCCGATGGGAGGGCAGCAGCACCAGCACATACCCGGGGCTGTAGCGTGCGGCGACTGTCAAAGCCACAGCCAGCGCAAACAGCCCGACGATCCATAGCAACGCGCGCATGGGTGTGTCTTACCGACTCCGGCCAGCGAGCCGGGCAGCCGCTGGCGGAAGGCACGACGGACGCGCTTTCAACGCAGCCCCCGTTCGCGCACCAGCTTGGCGTTACGCACGGCCTCCAGACTGCCGGAGATATCGGGCACGTCGATGGTTACCTCGGCAGCGCTGAGCTGCTTGAGCGTAGCCAGCGCGTCGCTCACTTTGCGGTCCTTGGTATCGAAGTATCGCCGCAGCCAATCGCTGGCCCCACGCGTATCGGCCTTGAAGCTGTCTTCCTCGTGTGCGAGCAGGGCTACGCGCGCGCTCATCAGGCGCAAGCGCAGGTTCTCGCGCAGGAAGAACGTTTGCGACGGGGAAATCAGGGGCACCTCGTCGCGATCGATGCGCTGGATGCGGACCAGGCTGCCGATGTCCTGCCACGCTTCTCTTGCAAGCCGCGCCAATGCGCTCTCGTCCGGGCGCGCAACTACCGGCTTGTCCGCGGCGGGACGCTCATACATCGCCAGCGGAAACCCGTCGACCTCGTGATCCATCGAATCCAGGCGCAGGCTCATGCCGACCACATCCACGTAGGGCGTGGACTTCAGCCGCTCCGTGTCGCGCCTGATCGCCCGGCGCAAGTTGTTGAACTGCGCGCTGTCGGCACGTTGCAGCCGACTGTCGGCGGACTCCAGCGCGATCAGCGCCGCCTTCACGTTGCCGGCGAGCTGCAGCTGCTGGCTGGCAATCAATAGAATCTGCTCGACCTCCGCCAGCACGCGCTCATCGCGGCTGCGGGTCAGCTCGAGGTAGAGAGACTCGAGCGCGAGGCGCTGGTTCTGCGTCTCTGCAACGCGGCTCTCGATCATGCCGAGACGATATTCCAGATCGCGCACTGTATCGCGCGCCTGGCTGGCTGTCTGCCGACTGTCTTTGTTGTAACTGTCCGCTTCGGCCAGTTTCCGGATGAGATCCTGTTGCAGTCCGTGAATCTGGCCGCGCGTGTCGACCCAGACAGCCGCAATCAACCCCAGCACGACCACCACGGCAACGACGCGAATGTTGGCACGACGGCGAATGCCCTCTGCCCAGCGTTTCCACAGCGGAAGCGGTCGCTGAGCGGGGGCAGGCTCCGGCGGTGGCACGGTGGGGTTCTGCTCGGGATCCATGTCGCGAGAATGGCGGCGGTGGGAGGAGAAACGAGACGGCGCAGTTTACCTCACGTAGCGCGCCGGGGATTTGGCTCAATCCGCTCCTAGCGTGCCTGCAGCGAGAACCATGCACTCAAACCCCGCACGATGCCGGCGTCGCCCGCCGGCGTGATCGCGAGCTCGGTCAATCCGAGGCGTGCAGCGCGCTCGGCGATATTGGCGTGCGGGACAAACAGGGGAGTGCCCCGCAGGAGCTGTTGCCCACGCGAGCCCAACATGGCCCACAGGTTGTCGAGCGTCTCGCCGCTCAGCACTGTAACCGCGTGCAGTCCGCCCGCCTGCCAGCGGTCGATGAGCTCGGAGGGGTCGGTCGCGGGACGAGCGCGCCGATAGCACTCCGCGTAGCTCACCTGTGCACCGCGCCGTCGAAGCTCGTCAGCCAGCAACTCGCGCCCGCCTTCGCCGCGACAGATCAGCACGCGCTTGCCACTGACCTGTTGCAACTCGCGCGCTGACAGAAGTGCTTCGCTGTCGGCACCCTCGGCCGGTACGATGATGGCGCCACCGTAAGGCTCGTGGATGTGACGGCGCAATGCCGATGCAGTGCCTTCACCCACCGCGGCAACCGCGACCTTTGCTGGCCAGGCGCCTGTGAGCAACGCGAACGTGCGCTCGGCCGCCATCGGGCTGACAAAGATCACCATGTCGACGGACGGCAGATCGGCGAGCGCTGCACTGACCTTGGCAAGATCGGCCGGCGCCTCGATGGCCAAGGCTGGGAACAGCACCGGCTCACCGCCGGCGTCGCGGATCAATGCGGCCAGTGGCTCGGCTTGCTGAAGGGGACGTGTGACGAGTACGGCTCGCCCGCGTAACGGCAGCGGTGCGCTAGTGCTCATCGGACAAGGCGGCCAGAATTTCGCGCGCCCCGCCGGCCGTTAACTGGGCGGCGAGCGCCTGCCCTACTTCTTCGGGATTCGTATCGAGACTGGGGGCTTGCACAGCGCCGCTGACGTAGCGCGCGCCGTCGGGGCTGGCCACGAAACCGCGTAAGTTCAACTCGCTTCCGCGCCGCTGCGCGAACGCGCCGATCGGAGCTACACAGCTACCGGACAAACTACGGCTGACACTCCGCTCGGCCCGTACACACCACGCGCTTTCGGGGTGATTCAGCGGTCGCAGCATCTCCAGGAGGTCAGTGCGTGACTCCAAACACTCGATGCCGAGCGCCCCCTGTCCTGCCGCCGGCAGACTGTCTTCAGGTTCCAGCATCAACGTAATGCGCGCCGCGAGGCCCAGTCGGACCAACCCCGCTGCCGCGAGGACAATGGCCGCGTACATCCCTTCGTCGAGCTTGCGTAGGCGTGTCTGCACATTCCCTCGTAACGGTGCAACAACCAGGTGCGGATAACGGGAGCGCAGCTGACTGGCACGGCGCAGACTCGAAGTGCCGACGCGCCCTCCTTGCGGCAGGGACGAGACGCGCGGATAGAGATTCGAAACCAACGCATCGCGCGGATCCTCGCGCTCGGTCACTGCCGCTATCGCAAACCCCGGGGGCAGGTGCATCGGCACATCTTTCATCGAATGCACCGCGATATCGGCGCGATGCTCCTCGAGCGCACCCTCCAGCTCCTTAACGAACAATCCCTTGCCGCCAATGTCGGCAAGCGAGGAAGACAGCATGCGGTCGCCCTGCGTGGTCATGCCGAGGATCCGCACGTCCAGGCCTGGATAGAGCGCGACCAAGCGGTCGCGAATGTGATTGGCCTGCCACAGGGCCAGTGCACTCTCGCGAGTAGCTATGGTTATGCGATTCGGGAACGGCAACGCTCGCCTCTGGAATGGGCGCGCCCGTCAGGCTTGCGCGCTGCCTGGGAGTGTAGCACGCTGGTTTTGACGGCCCATTGATGCCGGCGGTACACCGCGACACGAGAGCCCCGCGTTTTGCAGATCAGCACACGCTAGGAATGGCGGGTCACACCCGCCAGGAAGGCAACAGCGGCGGACCGGTTACAGCGAGGAGGCGTTGTCTAGACTGGGTCGTCCGACCACCGCCGTGAGCGCTCGTAGTCGCCAGTGAGCGCCGGAACGAACACGCACTCCGCCAGTTCGACGATACGAGACAGCTCCAGGTGGGGTCCGCTGCGCTCGTAGTCGTGGACGGCTCGTAGCAATCCCATGAAACGCTCGTCGGAAGCGTCGGCTGCTGCGCGGATCAAGACGCTCTTGGCCGCTTCGTAGTCGCGCCGCCAGAGGATGGGCCGCGCCTTTCTTGTAAAAGCCTGGTAGTCGATGCTGCCCATGGAGCAGTGTCCCCGCGCATGCGTCCGATTGCTTTCGAGCGCCATCATCGCGCTCGTTCAGTGTCGCGCTTGTTGTAGCGGCAATTGCCGAGCGTGTCGAAAATGGTCAACGGAATGTGTGAAGCGCAGTGCGAGTCGCATATGACCACGCATACGGTCCCGCCAGTGCACGGGCCCGATTGCTCACAGCTGAGCTTGAACCTGGACAGATATCGGATCGCGGTGGGTGCA
>Ga0207639_10003017_pt1 | contig 11332 bp, 21 predicted proteins | sample KBSCornC32_FD_184299 | JGI IMG/M metagenome (GOLD analysis project Ga0207639, IMG submission 184299) | Corn rhizosphere microbial communities from Kellogg Biological Station, Michigan, USA - KBS Corn C3-2 (SPAdes) (version 2) | ecosystem: Host-associated > Plants > Roots > Rhizosphere > Soil ...
GCGCGGACTCGAGCACTGCTTGTTCTCGTAGAGAATCGCGTAGGGCGAGTATCCCGCCGCGCGCAGCACGTCGATCGCTCCGTGTCCCCAGCCGCCACTATCATCGACAAACACGTCGTCTGCGCCCATCGCGTTCAGCTTCGCCATGACGCGGTTCGCCAGATCAACACTCACCGAGCTATCCCGCGCATGTCGCATCACGTCAGGCGCGAAAGCTGCCAGTCCCTGGCGAGGAAAGAGCACCGATCGGTCATCCCCAAAGCGCGCCACGTCCAGCCCCAACCGCGGCGAACACCATTCATAGCTGCCCGCCACCGGCGAGCGGCTCATCGCAGCTTCCACTTCCTCGACACTCAGCAGGGCATTGATTGAGCCAGGCGGGAACTGCCCCAGCACGTAGGCCATCACCCACGGATTCTCACGTCCGTAGGTCGCGATCTGTTGCCGGGCCCACTCGATCTCGACTCTCGGCGTCCGCTTCGGATCGTCCGGATCGGCAGTGATCGAGATGACTTCGTACTTGCCTTCCGCCTGCGTTCCCCGCAACCGCGTCGAAACTTCGTAGAGCAGCCCGTTCTGCGAGGTCGTATTGCCGGCGGTGATGATCAGCCCATCTTCACAACCCGAGAGTCCCTGCTCGGCCGAACGCAAGATCGCCGGCGGCATGTCGCCCGATTCGTCGATCAAGTAAAACGGATACCGCGAGTGCAGGCCCGACAGCGTGCGGCCGATCGTCTCAAGGTCGGCCGACTTCGGCCAGCTGGTCGCCGACAGAAACCACGTCTCCGCATGATCGCGCGCGAAGATCCGGTTCGCGGTCCACTCAAACGCCCTCATCAGGAACGGGCTGGCATTCCGCCAGCGCGCCATCTCCGCCCAAAGGTTGCGGTGCAGGTTATCTGCGGTGATCGATACGGCGATGCCTTTCGGATGTTCGTTCGGTGCAGCGAAGCATGCGAGTCGGTGCCAACCTGTCCATGCGAGTACTGCTGTCTTGCCCGGTCCTGCGCAGGCTTTGAGTGCGATGCGCTTGCGTCCAGGCTTGCCCGCGTACTCGAGCGCATCGTGCTGCCACGCGTCCGGCTCGGCGTTGAAGACATCGCGCACAAAGAGCAGCGGATCGGCCTTCCATTCTCTAAGCCGCCTGCTCGCCTCCGTCATCGTCGGCTTTAGGTCCATTGCCACACACCAGCTGCTCGAGCGTTACCCGGCCGTCATGCTCGATGCGGTCGGTGAAGATCTTCTGATACTTGCCGAGGAGCTCGAGCGCTCGAATCCGATCCGCGATCTTCACCTTTTGCGTAACCGTGCGCACGCGGCCTGGTCCATCCGTGGTCTCAACCTCGAGGCCCGCGATCACCGTGCGGATCGCCTCACCCATGCGCTGTACTGGCAGAACCACGCCATCTTCGTCCACCATTTCGGCAAGGTCGTGATAGGCCACCTTGGCCAGCGTGCTCACGGTGCGCTCGATCGAGACCTCATATTTTTGCGCCACCCGCGCTTTTGCATCGGCAATCGCCGCCGCCACTTTGGCATTCTTCAGCAAGCGGGCGCCGCGAACGTGCGCACCGGCTTGAGCAAACCCGGCCGCAATGGCAGCCCGCGTGGCGTTCGAGTCAATCAGATACTCGGCCGCAAAGATCGCCTGCTTCGGTGTCAACTTTCCGCTCATGGCATCACCACTCCAGCTTGCCCTGCTCCGGCACTTCCTCGCGCTCCTCACTCCGATCGGCGCGCGCCTTATTCCGCGAGATCTTCAGCCCGCCATCACGTTCCGGGATCGTCTCGAGCAATGCTTGCCGGATCGACTCTTCGACCCAGGCCGGATCTCGCTCCCAGGTCTCAGCCAGGCGCGCGATCGACAGCCCGCCGGCGAACTGCATCGCCACTACCTCGCGAGCTGCATCATCGTCAGCCGCCATCAGGCCACCGTCACACCAGCCAGCTCCCCGTTCTCACCCCAGATCGCTTTCCAGTGGCCGGTCTCAATCTTGCGCAGCGCCAACTCGGCCGAAACGCGCTTGAGCCTCTCCCCTCGATCCACATCGAAGAAGTCTATGAGGACTCGCAGGAACGAGAGCTTCGCGGATTTACTTTTCGCTACCTTCACCCGTTGTGCGCCAAGGACCCAGCCCCTCAAACACTCGACCGAACCACAGCGAATCCGGACCCGCTCACCTCTACGCCGATCCGGCGGAGACAGCAGCACACCGGCCAGCTCGCCGTTGTCGTACCAGATCGCAGTCCACTCGCGCAGCGCGATCTTCCGGAACGCCTCGTCAAGGAACACGTGACGGACTACCGTGAACCCCGGCTCGTCCTTTTTGCGACACAACACGTTGACCCGGGCCAGTGGCCCATCGTTCGATGCGCGCCTGCGCAACCGTTTCTTTGCCATCGCGTTCTGCGAAGGCCGATGAGGAGATTCTTTTCGGATAGGTCAAGAGGCGGATGCCTCTTCAGGATTGACCTTAGCTTTTCTTAGCTTCCGGGCGCACTTCTGCCCGGCGGCGGATACGACGACCACTATCGCGGGTCACCCGACTCAGTTTCAGCCAGAGCGTGTTCTTGGTTCGCAGAGGAGAATAGCAGCTATCTCTCTAGAGACTCGGTGCGCGTTGCCCCTCAAAACCCAGTACACGAATCAAGAGGGTAAACATCATCCCTCTCTTGAACTAGTCAAGCTGCATCGGAAACCCGCGCAGCGACTGACGCAGTTCATTCGAGATTCTCGGCAAACGATCCGACTCCGGCAGCTTGCGCGACGTCGAATACGGCTGGCCTTTGCGCCAGACCACCTGCTCGCGCGGCCCGAACTCATCAGCTTCCCAGCGCGTGATGGCCACCGCCTGGTCAGAATCGTTCAACACTTCCGCCGGCTCAATGGCGCCCCGGCGCAGGCTTGCGATCATCATGAACCGCGTCATCCCTGTCTCCTCATCGCGGACTCCCCGCTCTTGCTTCTTGAGCTAGACGTTCCTGCTCGAGCGCTTTCTGGCTGTACGGCCAGGACCCCGGCTTTCGCCAGTGGCCCTCGGCAAAGAACGTCTTCGTGCTCCACCCGGTCGCGAGCTGCGGCCGCGCGGCCTGGTACCGCCGCCACGCTTGAATCATGGCTAGCGCCGTCGTCGGTGGATGTTCGCCCTTGTCCCACTCCTGCTCGATCACGTCGCGCAGCGGTATACGCAACCTACGCGCCGTGAATCCGCAGCCCTGCATCACCTGGTCGACAGCGGCGACGATGCTGCGGCTCTTCTCCACTCCCCAGGGCAGCGATGCTTGTGCAGCGCCTTCCCCCGCCATGCGGGGGTCAGGGGGAGGGGACAGTAGTGGGTCAGTAATGGGTACTCCATTAAGGGGGTGTGGGGGAACGGTCGCTGAGACCGCTTTTGCGGTCGCTGAGACCGTTTCTGCGGTCGCTGAGACCGCCTGGTCGCGGTCGCTGAGACACTGTGCAAAAGCAGGGTCAGAATGCAGATCGAGCGCCAAGTCAACTTCGTCTGCCTCGTGAATGGTCAACTGAGTACTGCCCCCTGGCTCACCTTTCCCCTGCACAGCTGCGTAGGCTTGACTAAACTCCACGCTCAGATCGCTGCCCAGCTTCTCGAGTGAGATCTGCGTCCCATACTGCAGCCTCTTGCCGTTCTTCCGGCCTCGGTCCACCTTCTCGATCAGACCGATCTCTTCGAAGACCTGCATCATCCTCCGCACCGTGCGGAGACTTACTTCGGTCGAGCTCGCGATATAACGCAGGCCCGGCCATCCATAGCCCTCGGCATTCACTTCATCGCCCAGGAAAATGAACACACTTTTGGCGGCAACATTTCCCAACACCGTGCGATTGACGTCCCGCCTTAGATCCGTACTCATAAGCCCAGTGCTTCCCCGTGACGCGTCTGTGCGCGCCTTCCCGCGTGCTTCATTGTTGGTTGAATTGCTACAGACTCAGCCTGGCCGACTCCGGAGACTCAGGGCCCACTGCGATCGTCGCAATAGACCATGCGCGTCAGCTCCCACTTCAGTCGATCGACCAGCAGCGTAAGCTCGCCGAACGTCAGCTTCCAGCTGCGCGGCGCCGATCTCTTTCTCGCACGCATCACAAACCTCCAAAGAGCGAGAGCTGCTCTTCTGCCGGCGCCGGAATCTCCGGCTGCGGTTCACCACCAAGATCTACGTCAAACCAGCCCTGCATGCCCCGCCAGGCGAGCGGCTGCGCCAACACACGCACGTTCTCGAGCTTGAATGCGACACGACCCCTGCCATCCTCGCCGTCCGAGAAGTCGCCCCAGAACTCATGCTCGGCCGGAATCTTGCCGCGCAGCTTCGAGGTCGATACGCAGTCGACCAGGTCAGCAGTGCAGACTACCGCCCCGTAAACCATCACGCGCGCCATGACCAGCTTGCCTACTTCCAATGCCCGATCCGTGCCCAGCAGATCAGGAAACCGCTCTGCGATGAGATCAGCGACGCGCTCACCCATCAGCTTGCCAGCCTCTCCATGCCATTCATCAGCGTCGTTCCATACTCTCTTCGCGGCATGCAGCGCCAGCGGCCCGCGATAGCTCGTGGCCCAGTGCGCCGCACTGCGCGTCTCCCACGGCTTGAGCTCGAGCGCGATCGCCGCCACATGCGGCTGCCACAACGAAAGTGCCTTCATGGCTGCACCTGCGCGCGACAAAGCCCGTCCTCATCGCTGGCACCAAAATCATCAGGCTGCTCGAAGATTTCATCCAGCAGACGCTCGAGCTCACTGAAGCCGATGAACTGGCCGTAGTCCGCGAGCGCTTCAGATTCCTCTCCCTCACCTGCAAGCCTCGCGATTTCCTCCGCATCAAACGAGCAGCCGTCGGCATTCATCCTTGCCACAGCGAGGGTAATCGCGCGCAGCTGATGCGGCCGAGCGTGATACACGCAGTCGTTCAGCATCCCCATATAACGCAGCAACTGGACTGCGGTCACGACGATTGAGAACGAATTCATCGGCACGCACTCCACGTAGCCAGGGCAGTCGCATCCGTCCGAGGCAGCTTCCGGCAGATGTTGACAATCTCCAAACTCGTCATCGTGCGACTCAGCTGGGTGGCCACAGAGCGCACAGTCCGGCATCCCTTCAAACTCACTCATGCTTCACACTCCGCGATTCGCGTTTCGCGATATAGCGCCGTCCAAACTCCAACATCGTCAACTCAATCGCACCGGCCCGCACAGCAAGCGCACGCTTCGACAGGCAGATATCGAAGTGCTCCTTCGGTGTGCCTGGGTACTGAATCCATCTACGCTTGACGCCGATCACATCAGCCATCGCCAGTAGCTCTGCGGTCGAATCGGCCGACATGTGGCACATCTTCATGCCGCGAAACGGCGCCTCCATGTCATCGACGTAAACACTCACTCCCTCATCTCCCCCAGGCTGCCAAAGTGAAATAGCTTTCATCCGAACAGCTTCTCCTGCACCGCCGCCGGCGGCAATTCAACGCGCGCGGCCTGCTCAGCTTCCAGCCGCGCAATGCATTCCAGACAAGATCCGCGCCGTCCTGCATCCACGCGATGCATCGTCGCTTTCCCGCACACGTTGCACCATTCCGAGGCCGACACCGTCGCCTTTGTGTAATGTTGCGGCATTTTACAAAATCATCCGCAAAGGAAAGACGCGCGGCCCATCGGCCCGCGGCGCAGGTGTCTCCTGCAGCTCTTTCTCGAACTGCGAGCAGTCTTCGCCTGGCAACACAGCCAGGCGCGTCACGAGCAACTGCACCTTCACGCCGCCATCCGTAACACCCTGCCATACACGCGCCGGCACCACAACATTCGAGCCCGGCTCCGCAACAAGCTCCACCATCTCGCTAGTGCTCTCGATCAGAATCTTCATATCAGCCCCTTTCACTCCTCCATCGGCCCGAGCTCGAGCCGTGATGCCTGCTTCTTCTCTTTGCGCGCCAGGTCTACCCGCTCGGCCAGGCGCGGCACATACTCTTCCACCAGCCTCTGCGCATCTTCAGGCGCGCAGTTCGGATCCACACTGAACACTGAACGATGCGGGCAGATCACCAGCACACAGATCGCATCACTCTGCTTGCGCAGATAGTCAGCGTACCCGGCGACCGTGCCAGTCTTTGTCCAGTCCGGAGGTGGGCGGTTAGCCAACTCAGAACTCCGTCGACGCGAAAAAGCAAGGGAACTCTTCACCTTCCGCAATCATCTCGTTAAGCTTGGCGCGAAAACTCTTCTTCTCAAGGGGTTCCTCATCAGGCCCCGTCTCTCGAAATATCAGTTCATCCATCTCGTCAGAGGTCAACTCTCGCGGCAGATCACCTTCGTCAAGGTCGCCGCAAAAGTTCGCTTTGTACTCCGCAACCGCCTCTTCGAGCGTTGCTGCTGCAGCCATCCAGTCGCAATCGTTCATTGCAAAAACTTTTATCTCAGCCATGCGCTGCCTTTCCTTTCTTTGCGACCTGAGACCAGTTCCGGTCACCGGTCTCAGGTCGACTTATCCGCGCGCAGTCCAGACCGGAGTCACACGCGCTGGAATCAAACTTTTTTCTTTTCCTTCGTCCCCGCCGGCTTCAACTTCAGATCGCCCTGCTGCGGTGAGAACTGCGCCCAGCAGCGCGTGTAGGCAAACTTCTTCATGAACGCGTGCAGCCCGTCAGTGTTTTCGTGCTCGCCGCTAAACCAGAACTCGACCAGCTGCTTATCGCGCGTCATGCGCAGGCCGCCCAGGTCTACGCCATCAAGGTGCAGCGCCGGCTCCGCATCGTCGATCTGCCCAAAGAAATCAATCGTGCAACCCATCACCGCGCTCGCCAGCAGGGTCTCCACCGCCGCGGCCTCCCGGTCCTTGAGATAGCGCCAGGCCTTTGCAATGGAGACATCACAGACAGTCGACAGCTCTTCAGAGAACGTCACAATCAACATGAAGCCCCAGATCCGCTTGCCGGTTTTTTTGTCGCGGCGATAGCGCGCGGTGTGCAGAAATACTTCAGGCCGCGTCTTCTCAAAGAATTTCATTACAGCCCACCGTCCCCAAACCACAGCTCAAACACCGCCCACACCCACGGCCACACGTAGTAGCCGATCGCGCTCATCATCGCCACGAACAACACAAACCAGGCAAAGTTGCGCACCCGCTCCGCATACTTTTTCGCCAGCTCGCTGTAGTTCGTATTGCGCTCCTGCCGCGCCCGCGCCCGATCAGCTTGCTCACGCCCCCAGACTTCATCCAACCATTCAACCTCGCTGCGACAGCTGGGGCACAGCTCGTCATCAAACGTGCAGGCATTGCATCCGTGCTGAATACAAATGCCCATCTTCACCTGGGCACCTATCTCCGAACCCCGTCCCCTCATGCCGCTCTGCCTTTCCCGCGCGAATGATTGCGCCCGCGCCGCGCTTTCCGGCGCAGATCCGCAACGATTGCGCCATATCCCCAGCCCGCGTACGGCCTGCGGGCTTTCGCGATGCCCTCTACACGCTGCGCCTCTGCCTTGATGCAGGCAGGGTTCGAGCACACCGTGCGATCCCCAGTCACCCAGCAACAGGGATCATTCGTGGGAAGAGTGCAGGCATTATCCTCCGTGCATCCACAGTGCCGACACTTGCCAGAGATCACTGTGCTCATTGATCAGCCTCCTTTGGGGGAAAAGGTAGCGTCGCGCATTGATCGATCCGTGCGTCCATCCACTCGTTCAGACGCGCCTTGCGAAATTTCCAACGGTTGCCAAGTTTGAAGGCCGGCACCGTGCCGACCTTCACATACGCGTAGAGCGTGTCCTCTGAGACGTCGAGATAAGCCGCAGCCTGGGCGAGGCCCATGACCTCCGGAAACTCGGCCGCCCGCATCACAGCCGAACCCCGGCTTCTTCGCGCGCCGCCAGGGCGAGTCCGATAGGGTGCGCGTAGCCCCAGTCGCCGGGAGTCCCGAAAGCGCGCTCAACCGGCCTGCCTTCGAGGATCCGGGCGAGCACCAACAGCAGCTCGGCAGTGTCGGCAAGTTCACCGAACGTCACGCCCTGGTCGCCGGCATCGCGGAGCTGCTGCGCGCGTGCGCGAATGGCTTTGGACATCTCCGCGCAATTCATCGGCCGCCCCACATTCTGCCGCGGCGAAACATCTCGGCCGAGCGATGCGAGAAGATCTCGCCGTAGATGTAGTTCACTGCCACGACTGCGACCACGATCAGCTCGCCGGCCGTGACCAGCGCGTCAAACAGAGGCGAGTAGTTCATTTGCGGCCCGCTTTCTTCGCAGCCTTTTTCGCCGGTTTCTTGGCGGCTTTCGGTGCTGCCTTCCTCGCATCGCGCTGATTCACTACCTGACCATGCCTGCCCTTGGGGTAGAGCTGATCCTCAGATGGGGCGATTCCCTTGGCATCGTCGAAGTGCTTCACCACGATGCCGTCGGCATCAACACCGACAGATTTCGCCATCTCCCATAGCTCTTTGCGGTCACCGGCAATGCCATTGCGGTTCATCCAATACGCATCAGCCCGGACACGATGACCGAATTCGGCATCGAAAATAGCCAACGCCTCAAGCAGATCGCCCGGCAATTTCGGGAAGGCTTCAAGGAGCGCCTTGCGCCTCGCCGGCATGTTGTTCCGCCGCGTCGCGATGAGACGGAGAGCAGCGCCGACATTTAGCTTCCCCAGGAGAGCCGCATACACCTTCGCGCGAATCTGCGACTCAACTTTCGCGCGATGCTCATCTTCCTTGCGACGCTTCTCGGCGACTGCAGGATCTTCCTTTTTCACCTGCGCGCGCGCGGACTGGGCAGCTGCAGATTGCCAATCTTTTTTGTGCGCCTTGCACTTCTCGGCAATGCAGACCGTGAGCACCTGGCCCGGCTTATGCTTCTTCGCATCGTCGCCCCAGCTTTCATCCCAATCGATCGTCACGCCAATGCGGACATCGGTGCAGCTCTTCGGCTTGGCAGCAACCCACTGGCCGCGCTTGATCACCGCTTTTGCGTCAACGCCGGTTCCATCCTTCGCCATCTTTGGCTTCGCGCTCGAGCTCTTCCAGCTCAACCGGATTGGCGTGTCTGTCCCATCGCTCGTCCGCATCTGAATGCGAACGAAGGCCTCAGTCTTCTGCTTGAAACAGCTGCCGTTCGCACAGGTAGCCTCGTCGATGGCCAGGTCGCCAAAGAGAAGGTTGTTTGCCTTGGTGTTATGCGGGCACTTCGTGCACGCGCCAGCTTCCGGCAGCAGCTCGGCGTCATCCAGCTTCCACGGCGCTCGCGAAAGCTTGCGGCCAACTTCCTCTTCGATGTGCTCTTTCAGGCTGAGCACAGAGCACGGCTCCCAATAACCGAAGCCCTTCTCTTGATCCTTCAACTCGGCCAGCACGGCACTGATTGCGGCCTCGACAGTTTTCGTTCCTCCGTCGTAACGCAGCGTGTATTTCAACGCAGCATCCTGCTCATCCACACCTAACCGCGCGAGCAGCAACGCGTGATCGATAGTGATCAGCCTTTCGGCGAGAGCCTTACGCGGGAAATCTCCAAGCGAGCAGAGCTGCAGCCGACGTGCCACATACGAGACATCCTTGCCGACGCGCTGCGCGATCGCGGCGACCGTTCCGAGGCGACCCTGCAGTTCCGCATAGGCATCGGCTTCTTCGAGGGCCGGCACATCCTCACGCTGCAGGTTATCGATCAAACCAATCTCGCGCGCCTGGTCGTCGTTCAGATTGCGCATCATGCAGGGCAAGTACTCAAACTTCAGATTGCCCTTTTCACAAAGAGAAAGAGCTGCATAGAATCGCCGATGTCCCGCCACGATTTCATAGGCAGGCCCTGGAATCGGCCGAACAATCAGTGGCACCTGAATGCCGTGCGCTTCGAGGCTCGACTTCAACTCTTCGGTGCGCGCCGGGTCAAAGGTTTTCCGCGCGTTCCAGATGGCGATCCGCAGGTCAGCAATATCGATCTGCTCGAGCCGCTCAACATACTTGTCGGAGATGTTCTCTACTTTCGCTGCCGTCATCGCGCACCGCCTTGCTCGATGATCTCCGCGAAGAACTTGCGGAAGGCGGCGTTGTCGTCGCACATACCGGCAGGGTTTGAAGGATTCGGCGCAGCATAGACATCCAGCAGGCAACCGAACGCGGCGGCCACGGTTTCTAGGCCCAACATCGCGCTATCTGGATGCGCCTTTCGAACCACGTCTCCGAGATCCTTAATCAACTCTTTGAAATGTTCCAGCCCCTGCGGGCGAATCCCGTCGCCCGCCCGAGCTTCCTCATCGGTGTTCGCAGCCTCCTTTTGTTCAGGTTTCAAATTCAGGGTCGCGAGCAGATCGGCAATTATTTGAAGCACTCGGCCGGCATGGCATACAGGAACGTGCGCGATCACGCCCTGCGCGTCGGCGTCTTCACCGCATTCCGTACAGAAGGCAGATTCAAATTCCGTGGCAGGCTCGATCTGCTCATGCGCCAGGTCGCGCGACGCGAAGATCAGCTGCGAGAACAAACGCTCGCGCTGCTCGCCCGTCTCCATATCGCGGAGAGCAACGCTGGCCCTCAGATTGTCATTGAGTGACGCGCCAGCAACAGGATCCCGACCTATAGCCGGAATCCCATCGCCGGCACTGTCCTCGCCAGGCGCATCTGGCGAGACTCCGGGGCGGACAACTCCCACACCCGGCATGTCGATGCCGTCTACATCATTTGGCCACTCATATCGGCCAGAATCATCGCGGCCGCCACAGAGTTCGGCCTGCAAACGATACACGTGATTGCCAGAATGGCCGAGCTGAAGTCTGCACAATACGCCGAGCTCGAGCGGGTGCTTGGCTGCACAGGCCTGAGCAGTGGCGTTTGAGGTTTTGCTGGTTTCCGGCTGTCCACCGGTCGCGGCCCGCACGGGCATTTGCCCGCTGCTAGCCAGGAATTCAAGCCCTTGCGGGCTGAGTGATTCTTTGTTGTCCACGTTGCGCTCGTGGACGCCCCGGAATTGTTCTACGTTTCGGCCTGTGCTCTACGAGTTAAAGCACGGCCCGAACGAAGCCAACCCCTTATTTCCCAATCGTGAGAGAATATTTGCAACGGGCGAGTAGCTCAATCGGATAGAGCACCGGCCTTCTAAGCCGGGGGTTGTGGGTTCGATTCCCGCCTCGCCTACCATTAATCTGCATTTCTTTTTTCAAGTGCTTAACCTCACAAAAACCCTCGATCTGGGCTTGCGACTACTGTCGAAAAGCGTGCGCAAACGGTGTGTACACTATTGCATTCGCGCAAGCCAATTCGATCCGTATAGGACTTCATTCGGCACATTGCCACGTATATACCATGGCGCTGGAGTCATGGGGCGCCCTATTTAGCGATCCTAAT
>Ga0207639_10003024_pt1 | contig 11321 bp, 4 predicted proteins | sample KBSCornC32_FD_184299 | JGI IMG/M metagenome (GOLD analysis project Ga0207639, IMG submission 184299) | Corn rhizosphere microbial communities from Kellogg Biological Station, Michigan, USA - KBS Corn C3-2 (SPAdes) (version 2) | ecosystem: Host-associated > Plants > Roots > Rhizosphere > Soil ...
CTCCCATCGCCACGCTCATTGCGACGGCACCGATTCACGTCGGCACGGATGATTCGGCTCCGCAAGAGCCGGCCACAGAACATGACCGTGTCGATGCCCGTGTCGATCAAGGCCAGGACGGCAAATTGTCGGCCACAGCCCGTTCAGCGTCGCGGCCAGGACCTGTCCGCAGCGTGGCCGAGGCGGCCCTGGGCCTGGGAGCCCTGGCGGCCGTCGCCGGAAGAAACTGGGAAGAGCGCGTCGACGCGACTCTGGCCGAAGCGGGGGCGGGAACTTTGTCGAAGACGGCTCGGCTGGCCCGACGCCTGTTGCGGCCGTCCGAGAAAACGACGCGACGCACGATGCAGAAATTGGGAACTCGTCAAGCGTAATGATGTGCACCCTGGGAGAGTGAGACCATGTTGAAGTGTCCGGTTTGCAGCGTTGACTTGACGACATTGAGCGTCTTTCCCGATGCCTGCCCTGGTTGCGGTTTCAAGCTAACCAGGCCCGGCACGGAGAGCGCGAGCGTGCAGCTCCTGTCCGACAGTGGCGAGCCCATGATCTCCGAAAACGAGAAGACCTGGCATTCGGACGAACACACGCTGTTGCCACCCCCAGTGGCATCTTCCGGGGGCCCGGCCGCGGAAAGCCAGTCGATCGCGCCCCACGTTGGGGGCCAAACTGCTTTGCCCCCCGACGACGACGACCCGAACAATTCGAAGACTTTCGTCTCGGATGAGTTCGACGATCCGGCTGCCGCGGGGCAGGGCGATGCAGCAGACCGCACCCTGGGATCGATGGGCGAGAGCGCCAGTTTGCAGCTCATCTCCGACAGCGGCGAATCGCGCAACCCGGCGAACGACGCCACGATGCAGTCGGACGAACATTCGCTGCTCCCTGGCGCGGGGACGGCCGCCAGCGTCGATGACGATCCCAACAACTCGAAGACTTTCGTTTCCGACGAATTCGACCCGGCCGACATCGGCAAAACCGTGCAATCGGGAGAATTCGACGAATCGGGGGGGGCGTCGGGCGGGGCCGTCGACAAGACGGTGCAGTTCTCCGAGACCGACGACCCGTCCATCGTCAAGACGATGCAATCCGACGAGTTCGCGCTGGAAGACGCGAAGATCGACCGCACGATGATTTCCGACGAGTGGGGCACGCCGGGGGGCGGTGGCAAGGTCGACCGGACGATGATTTCCGACAGCGTCCCGTCCGACGCCGTCAAAACGATGCAGTCCAACTGGTCGGGCGCCTTCGACGGCAAGACGACTCCCGGAACCAGCATCAAGGGCAAGGCCTTCCGCGAGGACAAGGGCAAGTCGACGCTGGTCATCAAGCCGCGCTCGATGCGCGCTCCGGACGAACAGAAGCCCTCTGGTTTCGCTGCCGAGTATGAACTGATCAAGATCCTGGGCGAAGGCGGTATGGGCGTCGTCTACGACGCCAAGCAGATGTCGGTCGATCGCTCGGTCGCCGTCAAGATGCTCAAAGCCAAGACGGCAGGAGATGAAAAGCAGCGCCAGAAGTTCCTGGCCGAGGCGGTCGTCACCGGTGAACTGGACCACCCCAACATCGTCCCGATCTATGACGTGGGAACCAGCGACCGGGGGCTGTTGTTCTATTCGATGAAAAAAGTGAAGGGCACCCCCTGGATGAAGGTGGTGACCAAGAAGACGATCCCTGAGAACCTCGAAATCCTGATGAAGATCTCGGACGCGATGGCCTTCGCGCACAGCCGCGGCGTCATTCACCGCGACCTCAAGCCCGAAAACATCATGCTGGGCGATTACGGCGAAGTGCTGGTCATGGACTGGGGGCTGGCGCTGCCGGCCGCAGGTTATGCCAAATCCGAAAGCATCGTCACGTCGCACAGCATGGGCGGAACGCCGGCTTATATGGCGCCCGAAATGGCCTCGGGGCCGCTCGACAAGATCTCGTTCGCCAGCGACATCTACCTGATGGGGGCCATGCTCTATGAAATCCTGACCGGGCGGGCGCCGCACACCGGCAAGAATACGATGCAGTGCCTGTTCGCCGCGGCCAAGAACGAGATTCGCCCCCCCGACAACGACAAAGAGGCGGGTGAGCTGATGGACATCGCCATGAAGGCCATGGCGACCGACCCCAAGAACCGCTATCCGACGGTCCTCGATTTCAAGCAGGCGTTGCTCGATTATCAGGTTCACCGCGAGAGCATCGTCCTGTCGACGCGGGCCGGAGAAGATCTCGAGATCGGCGAAAAGTCTGGCGATTACAAGGCGTTCAACCGCGCCCAGTTCGGGTTCGAAACGGCGATCAAGCAATGGGACGGCAACGCACGGGCCAAAGTCGGACTGGAAGAAACGATCGTCCAGTATGCGTCCGCCGCCCTGCAGAAGGGCGACTTCGACCTGGGCGTGGGGATGCTGGACGAAAGGAATCCGAAACACAAACCCGTGCTGGTCAAGTTGCGTCAGGCCCAGCACGAACGCGAACACAAAAACAAAATGTTGAAGCTGGCCAAGCGCGGGGCTGTTGCCGCAGTGGCCATCTTCCTCGTCAGCGCCACGGTGGCCGCAGTTCTCATCAACGAACAGAAGAACAAGGCCGTTCTGGCCGAAGCCGCAGCGACCGAAGCGAAAGACGCGGCCGTCGAGTCGGAGAAGAAGGCTGTTGAACAGGAAAAAGAAGCGACCAAAGCCAAAGACGCCGCGCTCATCGCCCAGAAAGAAGCCGTTGAGCAGAAAATAGAAGCCGACAACCAGAAGATGCAGGCCGTCGCCGCCAAAACCAAGGCCGAAGAGGCGGAACGGCAGCAGGCCTACGAAGCATATATTGCCCAGATCGGCCTGGCGGCCGCCAAGATCGACGAGAACGCCTTTGACAGCGCCCGCACGATTCTAAAGGATTGCGATAAAGACCTGCGCAACTGGGAATGGCGGCGGCTGTCGTACCTGTGCGGCCTGCGCGAAATCGAGGTCGACGCCGAGCAACCCATCGACGCCGTCGCCTTTTCGAAAGACGGCACCAAGTTCATCACGGGGGGCTGGAACCAGACGGCCAAAATCTGGGAAACCGCCTCCGGAAAACTGCTCAAGAAACTGGCCGTCGGCGGAGATTCGGTCTATGCGGTCGCCTTTTCTCCCGACGGACGGCTGGTCGCGACCGGCGGCAATCAAAAGCGCGGTTTCATCCGCCTCTGGAACGTCGAAACGGGCGAGTCCGAACCGACTGCCGAAGGATTCATGGGCCCCGCGGGTGACGACGAGCTCAAAGACGGCGTGCTCTCGGTTGCCTTCTCGCGCGACGGCACGAAGCTCTTGACCGCGTCATACGACAAGACGGCCCGACTGTGGGACGTGAAGTCGGGCCGGCAGCTTCAGATTTACAAGGGACATAGCTGGTGGGTCTGGTCGGCCGCTTTCTCGCCGGATGAATCGCAGATCGTGACCGCCAGTCAGGACGGATCGGCGATCATCTGGGAAACGAAATCGGCCAAGAGAATCAACCTGTTCCTCGAACATGAAGGACCGGTCTATTCGGCCGCCTTCGCACCCGATGGGAAATACGTCGTGACCGGCGGTTACGACAAGCGAGTGCTGGTCTGGCAACCCAAAGATGTGCCCCCGCTGGATCTGAACAAGGTGGCCGCCAAGTCCGTCAAGGTTGCGGATGGCAAGCAGGCCCAGGACGACGACAAAAAAGTGGAAAATGAGCGGGTCCCCGTCCTCGCGCTCGATGGACACGGGGCCCCGGTGCGATCGGTCAGTTTTTCTTCGGACGGCAAGCTCGTCTTGTCCGGCAGCCATGACAACGCGGTCAGAATCTGGGGCTGGGATTGGGAGTCGAAAACCGGCAAGACCATGAAGACGCTGCACGGTCACGGAAGCTGGGTCCGCGCCTGCCGATTCTCGCCCGACAACAGGACCGTGCTCTCGGCCAGTCACGATAAGAAGGCCATGTTGTGGAGCATCGCCGATTACAAAGAGCTGAAAGTGCTCGGGCGACTGCTCGACGGGCATCGCGACGCCGTCATGGCCGCCTCGTTCGATGGGGACGGAGCCAGCATCGTCACCGCCAGTCGCGACCGTACGGCCAGGATCTGGGACTTCGCAACCGGCGCCGAAAGCCGGAAGTTTCGGGAAGGGCACGAGCTCCTGGCCTCCAATGCGGTCTTCTTTCCCGACGGCAAACAGCTCTTGACCGCTGCCGTCGACAATACCGTCCGCTTCTGGGACGTGACGACCGGCACTCAGACCGCCCGACTCGACAAGACCGGCCGCGCCGCGGCGCTGGCGCTGGCCCCCAGCGGTAAGTTCATTCTGACTGGCAGCGACGAAAAAACGGCCAAGGTCTGGGATGTCGCCAGGAAAACGCTCATCAAAGAGCTCAAGGGACACAACCGCTACGAAGTCACCGCCGTCGCCATCTCTCCCGACGAGAAGTGGCTGTTGTCGGCGGATGCCAACGGGCGGGCAATTCTCTGGAACGCCGAAACTCTCGAAGAAACCCATCGCCTGCAAAAGCACGTGGGTAAGATCACCGCCGCGGCATTTTTGCCTGACAGTCAGCGCCTGCTGACGGCCAGCAGCGACAAGTCGGTCGGCCAATGGGACGTGGCGACCGGCAAGGAAATCCCCGGGCTGGTGCTCAGGCATCCCGATTCGGTTGTCGCGCTGGCACTCGTTCCTGTTCGCGCCAATGGGGCTCGCCAGGCCCTCACAAGCTGCGCCGACGGCATCGTGCGACTCTGGGACCTCGACAAGGCCCAGCTCGTCGGGACATTGCCCGTGCCTTCCAGGAACACGGTTTATTCCATCGCCGTCTCGGCCGATGCCCGATTGGCCCTCACGGTTCAGTCCGAGGAAATCCTGAAGACCGAGAAGACCGAAGAAGTCATCGAAAAGGTAGTGCGCCTGTGGGACCTCGAAGCCCGCCGCGAGATCCTGTCTCCTAAAGACAAAGGGAAGTCGGGCGCGTTTCTCGATTTCAGCAGCAAACGCGGGACCCAGTTGTCGAGCGCCGCCTTTTCACCGGACGGTGAATCGATTCTGAGCGTCGGCGGCAGTGAAGCCACGGTGTGGGATCGTCAGGAGGTCAGCGAGCTGATCACCTTCAGCCCCAACGGAATCGTCGCGGCGGCCGGATTTTCGCCCGATGCCAGCCACATCGTGACCGGCAGCTCCGACATGGTCGCCCGCGTCTGGGACGCCCAGACGGGCGTCTCGCTCCTGAAACTGGAGGGGCACCTGGGGGCGGTCAATACGGCCGTCTATTCGCCTGACGGCACGTTGATTCTGACGTCCAGCAACGACAACACGGCCATGTTGTGGGACGCGAAGACGGGAAAACTGCTGCGAACGCTCAAGGGGCACACCGACCAGGTCCGATCGGCCCAGTTTTCGACCGACGGCAAGCTGATTCTGACGGCGTCGAACGACACGACGGCCCGTCTCTGGTCGACCGAGACGGGAGAGCAACTGGGGAACAGCTTTGAAGGTCATAAATCGGCCGTGATGTACGCCGTATTCTCCAAAGACGGACAAAAAATCGTGACGGGCAGCGAAGACAACACGGCCCTGGTCTGGGACGTCGCCACGCGCAAGCCGCTCTTGCCGCCGCTGGCCGGGCATACCGCGCCGGTGGCCGCGGTGGCCTTCCTGCCCGATGGCCTGCGTGTGATCACTGCCAGCCAGGACAACACGGCCAAACTTTGGGACGCCGTGACTGGCAAAGAAGTGCTGACGCTCAAAGGACATGAGCGCGAGCTGACCTGCGTGAATGTCTCGAAAGACGGCCGCTACGTGATCACCGGCAGCAAGGACGGAACGGCCATCGTTTGGCTCGCCAGCGCGACGACCCAGAATGCCGTTCGAGAAACTGCCAGTCGAGATGCCTCGCGGCCGTGAACGGCTCACCGGCGCAGGAATCACCGATCATGGATGAGTCATTGACGCAAAACCCGCCGCCACCCCGGCCCTCTCGGCCGAAGTGGCGGCGACGTTGCGTCGTGCTGGGGGCCCTGCTGCTGGCAGTCTGGTTCTTTCGCGCGAGCCTGCTGCGCGGCCTCGCCGCCGGCCTGATCGTCGACGACCACGCTGTGTCTTTACGACAAGGGGAAACCCAGCGCGAACCGGCCGACGCCGTACTGATTCTGGATGGCGATCGACAATTCGATCTGGCGGCCGAGCTCTATCGCCCAGGGACCACGACGATTCTCATTTATCGCAGCCGGCCCAATCGCCTGGTGCGGCTGGGGGTTATGCCGCCGACTGACGAAACGGCCCGGCAGGAAATCCTCAAACGGGGCATCGCCCATGGTGACTTGGACGAAATTGCCGGCGAGTCGTTGAGCCGCTCGACAGTCGGCGCCGCGCTGGGCCGCTGGCTGGCCGACCATCCCGGCCGAAAGGTCGACGTGCTCTGCGATCGCTTCACCAGCCGCACCTGGCGGGTGGCCTTCAAGCGGGCCGTCAACCCGTCGCTGGCGGGACAGATTTCCATCGTGCCGCTTCCCGATCGGCATTTCGACGAATCCGACTGGTGGCACTCTAAGGTCGGGACGGTGGGGTTCTTGAACGGTTACATCCGCCTGGGATTTCACTATTGCCGCCCGGGCCAGGAAGCCGACCGTGCGGAACGGACGACGGCTGAGTTCCGGGCGGCCTATGCGGGAGGTGCCGGTCGATGAAGGCCGCAAACTTCCTGCGGCGCCGCTGGCGGTGCCTGGCAGTCGCCTTGATTCTCGCCGGCGGCTGTTTCATTTACGTTCGACACGAGGCCTTGCTGTGCCGCGTGGGACGCTGGCTGAATGTGGCCGGCCGGCTGGAACGACCGATCGATGCCGTGATGATCCTGGGAGGCGGCGCATCGACCCGTCCGTTCGTGGCCATCGAAATGCTGCGCGACGGCCTGGCCGGCAAGATCCTGGTCAACAGCACCGAGCGGACGAATGAAAACCTCGACGGGCTGGTTCCGCATGAACAGGAGCTCATCCGGCAGATCCTGCTGCGGTCGGGCATCTCGGCCGATGCCATCGTGCTGCTGACGACCCAGGTCGGCAGCACCGCGGCAGAAGCACTGGTTGTGGCCGAGTGGCTCGAGGAGCATCCCGCCCAGAGCCTGGCCGTCGTCACCAGCGACTACCACACGCGCCGCGCACGGGTCCTGATCAACCGCGCCTGTGGCGAGAATGCCGCTCGTCTGGTCTTCATCGGCGCTCCGACCGACGGATTTGGCGCCAATGACTGGTGGAGCAGCGAAGCCGGTCTGGTGTCGTATCTCACCGAGTACCTGAAACTGGGCATCGCACTGGTGCGGTAAGGCGGTTAGCGGTGAGGCGCAGCCGAGTCCCACGCACGAGTGACGTCAACCGTAAGTCGCACTCCGCTGCGCCTCGCGGCTAAACGGTCATGTCGTTTCATTAGGAAAACTCGCACAATTGCTCGACATACTCGCGGCTGCCGTCGTTGGCCCACCCGTCGAGTTGTGCCGGGTCCTTGAGCTGCAAGCCGCGGCGCCGGTTGACGACCAGGAATGCGCACGGCAAATCCGACAGCGACGTCAGATCGCCCCAGAGTTTCTCGAACTGCGCAACGGGATAGACGTCCTCATGGCCATGACCCCAGCGGCGCTTGACATCTTTGATCGTCACGTATGTCGGAACACGAGCGGCCAGAGTTCGGATTGCCGCAGTGACCTTTTTTTCGGAAGCCAGGTCTTCGCGCGTTAACCCGAACGTCCGCAATAGTCCGTCGATCGAAACCCACGTCGTCAACGTATTATAGTAACGCAGGCGAAACTCGGCCTCTTCACGCGGCGTGGCCAATCCCTCGAGCAGTCGCACACGTCCGTTGACTCGGGCCAGCCCGCCCCCGCGGTCATCGATCCGTCGGGCGACGACTTCAAACGCCAGGGCCGCATTCGATTGCATGGCGAGACCAAACGCCACGGGGTCGACGTCTGCCCCCAGCGTGTCGATGTTGTGCACCATCAGCCAGCGCAAATTGGGAAACTCGTTCAGGAGTCGGGCGAGCACTCCGTTTCGCAGAAGATTGGGGATTTCATAGAAGTGGCCGGGTGGATTGAAACGTTGGATGGGAACGTTGTCGACGTAGTCGGCCCCTTCGCCTTTGGAGCGGGTCCAGTCCTGAATGGCACGGCGAGCCGCTTCACGGACCTTTTCTTTGTTCTCGTCCAGTTTTTCGTGGGCGGCTTCTTCCCACAAAAACGTCAGGTCCCGAACCATCGGGATCAGCCGTTGCCCGATTGACTGCCCCGCTGACAGGTACACGGGCCCGGTGTGCCCGTAGTTCTGCGTACGTGCCAGGTGCCGCTCGATGGCCGCATGAGTCAGAAAGCTGGTGGTGACAACGTGCGGCAGCACCCCCCCCAGCGTGCGGCTGGTCTTGTGCGTTTTGGCCAGATGAATTTCCAGAAAACTGCGGTGTTCGCCCTGCATCGAGACGAACGGATTGATCGATTTGACGACGCCGGCGCCCGTCGTCCAGCGGCTTCCCACTCCAGCAGCCAGTGAAACGACAGCCACTTCGCCACGAGCGATTGCCAGTTCGCCACGTTGGCGGATGGCTTCAGACTGTTCGCATTCCACCACAACCACGTCGGAGTCGTTGACGTCACGAATATCGGTGTCGACCGGCAGGCGGTTGTGCGCAAGGCCGATCCGGCCGCGTTGCAGGTCATCCCGAAGCTGCGAATGCTGCACCGGGTCGAACCCGTTCTCGCGCCGAATGCGTTCTGCCGTTTCGTCCCACTCGCGCGTGTTTGCGGCGGCGGCGCGGGTCACCGGAAACAGGCGGCCGACCATCGTCCGCATGACGCGAACCAGCTCGTCGGCGTGTCCTTGCCGGCTGGCAAAATGGTCAAGATCGATACAGCGCTGCATCGGTACCTGGCCCATCCCGGGTTGACCAACTCCGCCGTCGCGCGTTTCTGCCGGCCCGTTTCCTGCATGCAATTGTCGTTCGTCGATCATCCGCGTCACTTGCAGCGAATAATACCGCGCCGGCATGATGGCCTGGGCGCCTTGTACGAGAGAGGCATGCGTGCCCCGCGGGTTGATGCGAAAATCATAAACGACGGGCTCCATGGCGAAGGGCAGAGCGTCGTCGAGTTCGGATTTAGCGCGGCGCATGATGTCGCGGATGGCGTGGTGGAAGTCGGCGTGCCGCTGCGGGGCGACGAAGAACCCCATGCCCCCGCCCGACATGCCACCCAGCATGAGGAAACCCCAGAAGTCGTCTCCCAGGTAAGCGCGCGCCTCGCGAATGATCGTTTCGGTGAACTGGTTGCTGACCCAGGGAATAATCCCTTTGAGCGGCCCTTCCCAGTTGCGGTTTGTCAGGCGCCCGATACTGCGCACGTCGGACACCGTGACCGCCTGCACAATCTCTTCGTAAATGCGCAACGCCTCCTGCCGCTGTTGCCACTCGTGGCCGCCGCGCAGCAGGTACTTCTCGGTCACCATGTTCAGGATCGGCCCGACGTTTTGCGCCATGCCTCCGTGAACCAGCACCAAGCTGCCTGCCAGCGACGCGGAGAGCTGGCAATGCTCGGAGTTCTGGCGAATCCCGTTATCGATGAACTGGTCGGAATCGTGTCCCGCGATCACTTGATGCACCGGCAACAGGCGGCCGCGGCTGACTTCCCATTCCGGGTCACCGGGTTCGGAGGCCGCGCCTTGAATCAGCTTGACGCCTGGAAAGACGCCGCCGGAATCCTGCCAACCACCTCCCGAGCCTCCCAGCCATTCTCCCAGAATGGCTCGAGCGACCACGACTCGCGACTCTTCATATTCCAGAGGGCCAATGAGATTGCGCGTCTGTCCCGTGGCCCGCATCAAGAGACTGATCAACGAAGCCAAGAGGTTCGTCGAGACCGCCAACCGTGAACCTTTGGGGATGTCGTTGACTTTGCACACGACTTCGAGCCCGTGTCCCGGACGGGTCAGACGCGCGAGGACCTGTTCGAGTTTGACTCCCGTCCCCTCGAACGACGGGGGAATCAATCCCGACGCAATGATCCCCGCCTTGATGAGTCCCAGATAGTCATTGCCGAAATTGAACAGGTCTTCGAGCGTCGAAATATCTTTGCAGGTTTCCAGGTCGACGCTCGTGAGCCGCAGAATCGGCTCGGCAATCACGCGGACGTAGGTTTCGATCGGGGGCAGCGGTTGTTCGTCGCGTCCGAAGACCCCCAAGTCGACCGAGATGTTGAGGACCCGCGCTCCTTCGGGATAATCCATCCCGAGGAAAAAAATATCCGACCAGCCGCTGTGCGACAGGTCCAGGCGCACCGGCGTTTGCTCCATCAGGATCGGAAACTGACCGCTGGCGCCGTCGTGATGGAGCAATGCCGGCTGCACGCGCAGCGGGTGCTCATCCGGGTGCCCCACGCGAAACATCCAGCGGTTCCCCGCGCAGCCCCGCACCGACCGGCGGACCTGGTCGGCCAGCGTCTGGTACGTGATCTGTTCGTATGCCTGCGCGAGGGCGCTGGCCAGCGCGCTATTGAATCCATCGCGCCGCGCTGCGGCGCGAAACGCAGAGATCGCCTGCTCGAACCGACGCGCCAGCAGATCTTCGAACCCCGCAAACGGGATCAGCCCGGTTGCGGGAATACCGGCCGATTCCTGAATGCGATACCGAAACAAGGCATGCAGGAACATCGACGCCCGTACCCGCTCGTAAAGGTTCTTCGAGTCGCGGCGAAAGCTTTCGAGCTCGTCGCACAGGACGAGCAATTCGGCAGTCGAATAGCCGGTCGTCAAATCCCAGATCGAACGATCGCGGATCGCCGGTTCGGCGCTCGTAATGGTGGCAATGAGTGGATTCATTCCTGCCCGACCCTGGCGACCGAACCGATCAACAGCGACAGCATCCGCTCGCGGTCGATCCCCGCCAGCGCGAGGGCGATCTGCGCCTCGACCACGCCGAATTTCACTCCCAGATTGTGACGCGTTCCCGAGGTTTCGAGCGCCAGGTATTTTTCCTGTCCGGCCAGCTTCTGCAGGGCGGACGTCAACTGAATCTGGCCGGCCTCGCGCACGTCGCGCCCCACGATGTCGTCGAGCAGGTCGAAAATGGCGGGAGTCAACACGTGCATTCCGAAGAAGCACAGGTAGTGGGCGGCCCGCAGGCCAGGAACCTGCAACCGCAGTTCGGCGACCGTCGGCGTGGGCTTTTCGATGATCTCGTCAATGACCCACACGTCGGGCCGGTTCGGAAGCCGTTTGCCCGAGACGGTTCCGTATTGATGAATCAAGTGCTCGCGCGTGGCTTGCACAGCCGATACGGCGCACTTTTCGGCCGCCGCCAGCTCGAGCAATTGCCGGG
>Ga0207639_10003027_pt1 | contig 11315 bp, 9 predicted proteins | sample KBSCornC32_FD_184299 | JGI IMG/M metagenome (GOLD analysis project Ga0207639, IMG submission 184299) | Corn rhizosphere microbial communities from Kellogg Biological Station, Michigan, USA - KBS Corn C3-2 (SPAdes) (version 2) | ecosystem: Host-associated > Plants > Roots > Rhizosphere > Soil ...
CCGAGCTCGACGTCCTCGCCCCCGACCTTGGCGTCGATGCGCTTGTAGTGATTGTGGATCGCGACCGCCAGGATCTTCTTGGCCCGCTCCTGCCCGATCACGTAGTCATCGAGGACGTTCTTGATGTCGGCGGGCTTGGGGACGGGAGCCAGCCCGAAGTTCTCCGATTCTTTCTCGATCTCCTCGGCGATGATGTCGTTGCACAGCCCGATGCACTCGTCGCAGATGTAGACGGTGGGGCCGGCTATCAGCTTCTTGACTTCGCGCTGGCTCTTTCCGCAGAAGGAGCAGGAGAGGTTTCCGTGATCATCTCGCTTGCGGTCGCTCGGCACTGCGAGAATGTAGCACGCACATCCAACCCGGGCATCAAGCCGAAGGGTGCGCGCGCGCCCACTGGCAGGGAGATCCCCCTACCAGTCGTTGCTGAACGCTCACACAGGCTGAACGCTCACACAGGCTGGACGCTCACGCACGGCTGCACGCTCGCGGCCGCCGACCCGGCGGCCGGCGGCCCCGTTCGACGATCACTTCGACGGCGGCGAGATCGGCTTCTGCACGAGGACCTCGTCGATCAGGCCGTACTCCTTGGCCTCGATGGCGCTCATGAAGTAGTCACGCTCGGTGTCCTGCTTGATCCGCTCGATGGGCTGACCGGTGTGCTTGACCAGCAGCTCGTTCAGCTTGTCGCGCGTCCGGAGGATCTCCTTGGCGTGGATGTCGATGTCGGTCGCCTGCCCCTGGAACCCGCCGAGCGGCTGGTGGATCAGGATCCGCGCGTGCGGCAGCGAGAACCGCTTGCCCTTGGCACCCGCCGCCAGCAGGAACGCGCCCATCGACGCGGCCTGGCCCATGCAGAACGTGGCCACGCTCGGCCGCACGTATTGCATGGTGTCGTAGATGGCCATGCCCGCCGTCACCAACCCGCCCGGCGAGTTGATGTACAGCATGATGTCCTTGTCGGGATCCTCGCTCTCGAGGAAGAGGAGCTGCGCGATGATGATGTTGGCGACCTGATCGTCCACCGCCGTGCCGAGGAAGATGATGCGGTCCTTCAGCAGGCGCGAGAAGATGTCCCAGCCCCGCTCGCCCCGGTGCGTCTGCTCGATGACGGTCGGGATGATGAAGTTGTGCGGCGGCTGGTAGAGCCCTCCGCTGGTCAGCGACGGGGATCGGCGCGAATCGTTCATCGGAGGGACCTCGTCTCTATCATTTCTTGGTTTTGGCTTCGGCCGCGGCTTCAGCCGGCGTGAGGATCAACCGGCCGGGATCCTCGTCGGCGATCTTAGCCTGCGCGATCAGCATATCAAGCGTCTTCTGTTCCAGGAGCTGCTGCCGCAGCGGACCGAGCTGGCCGTCGCGCTCGAGATCGCCACGCAGCTTCTTCGCGTTCTCGTTGCGCGCGGCCGCGAGCTCCGCGATGCGCTTCTGCAGGTCGGCGTCGCTCACGGCGATCCCCTCCCGCTCGGCGATGGCCTGCAGCAGGATGGCGCTGCGGGCCTCGGCCTCGGCCTCGACGCGGACCTCGAGCTTCATCTTCTCGAGCTCCAGTGCGCCCGACTCGAGCCCCGACTGCACGTCGATCCCTGCCATCATCAGCTGCTGCAGCGCCCGGTTCACCATGGAGCCCGCGTACCTGTCGATCAGCGCCGGCGCGATGGGGAACTCGTTGCGGGCGACGATCTCCTTCAGCAACTGCCCGCGCAGCTCGCCGTCGATCCGCTTCTTGTCGGCCTCGGCCAGGCGCTCGCGGATCTTCTCCTTCAGGCCCTCCAGGGTCTCGGCCTCGCCCGTGTCCTTGGCGAAGTCGTCGTCGAGCGCGCGCTGCTTCTTCTCGCGCGCGTCCTTGACGGTGATGCGAAGGTCGACGGTCTTCCCCGCCAGGTCGCGCTGAGGCAAGTCCTCGGGCAGGTCGTACTTCACGGCGAGGTCGGTCGCCGACAACGAGACGCCCTGCAACCGTTCCGCCAAGCCCGGCAGCGGTCCCCCCTTCTTGTCCTCCAGGTCCACGCCCACCGTGTTGCGCTTCACCTTGTTGTCGCCGATGCGGCCGTGGACCTCGACCATCAACAGGTCGGTGGGCTGCGCCTCGGTGCGCCCCTCGATGGTCTTGTACTCGGTGAGCCGCTTCCGATAGCTCTCGAGCGCCGCGGCCACCTGCTCCTCGTCGACCTTGACCGGCCGGCGCTTGACGTCGATGCCGCCGTAGTCCTTCGGCGTGACCTGCGATCGCACCTCGACCTTGGCCCTGAACTTGAACGGTTCGCCGATCCTGATCTCCACCTTGTCGACCTCGAGCGGCGCGACCGGCTGGATCTGCTTCTCCTCGATGGCGCGGCCGATGGTCGCCTCCATCAAGGCTTGCGCGACCTCGTTCTCCACCTTGTGGCGATAGAGCCTCTCCACCACCTGTCGCGGCACCTTGCCCGGGCGAAAGCCCTTGAGGCGCACCTCGCGGCGGAGCTCGTCGTAGGCCTTGTCCAGCTTGGGCTCGACGTCGCTCCAGGGGATCTCGAAATCGACGCGCTTTTCTACCGGGGAGATGTCTTCAATCGTGAGTTGCATGCGAAGGGCGTACGTCTACCCTCGCGAGCCCTCTCAGGCAAGCGCGCGGCGTCAGCCGGAGTCGGCCTGGCCGGACACCCAAGTCGGCCCCTTCCTTCGCATCGCCGGCCCCGCGAATTCGACGCCAACGTCGCCACAACGAAAAATCTGGTTGATCTCGGCGGAGGTTGTGGTCAGCATAGGCTCCCTTCGGGATGGCCATGGGCTCACTAGGCTTCACGCTCGCCGATCGTCTCGGCGCCAAATCGATTCCTTGCACTGTTCCGGGTTGTTCGCGCACCTGGATCCAGATGGCCGGCAATGGGGCCAAGCTAGGAGGTCGCGGCGCCGGGAGCGACGCCGATCCGACCTCTCGCATGTGCGATCCATGCCGCGACAAGTTCCGCACCACCGTCGACGTGCAGCGGCGCTGCGCGCGGCCGGGGTGCGCCGAGACGTGGACCTGGACCGCCGCCGAGCAGATGACGGCCTTCGCTTCGAAGCAGGCCCCACCCGACCGGCTGTGCGACGAAGACACCCGCAAGATGGCGGCCCTGACGAACCAGGAGATCCCCTGTTCGGTCGAGGGATGCAAGCGCATGTCCGTCTTCACCCGCCTGGCCCAGTTGCTGGCGGGCGCCCCCGGCGTCGAGGTCACCCCGCCGCCCACGATGTGCGGGCCGTGCGGGAACGTCTACGAGAAGATCAAGGATCGCCCGGTCACGTGCGGCATCCAGGGCTGCAAGAACAAGTGGACCTGGACCCGCGACGAGCAGATCAGGGATTACGCCGCGGGGCTGCCGAACGAGGCGCCACGACGGCTGTGCGATAGCTGCAAGGGTGTTTTCGGCGCCATCGCCGACCGTGAGGTCCGTTGCCGGACCTCGGGGTGCAAGAACACGTGGCACTGGCCGCGCGAGGCGCAGCTCAACGCGGCGGTCGCGGGGAAACCGGTGCCGAAGGCGCCGCACCGGATGTGCCAGCGCTGCATCGAGATCTACGCGGCGACCAAGGACGTCGAGCGGCCCTGCCGCCGGCCTGGTTGCAAGCGAACCTGGACCGACAAGCGCGGCGCGCAGCTCGCGCGCGCCGTCCGCGGCAAGACCGGCGATCCGTATCCGCGCTATTGCGCCGAGTGCGAGAAGGAGGTCGGCGAGCTCGAGGATCGCGAGGTCCCGTGCCGGACCGAACACTGCCCGGGCACCTGGACCTGGACCGCCGCTCAGCAGCTGGCCGCCGGGGTCCGTCCCGTCTCCAAGGCCGAGACGACGGCGAACCTGGACGGCAGCAAGCCCGACAGCAAGGCGGAGGGGATGTCCGGAAGCTCCGGAACCCTTTCAGCCGAAGGTCCGGACAGTTCGGCTCCCGAAGCCGAGACGCAGGATGCAGAGCAGCTCCTCGCGACGGCGCCTGGGGCCGACGAGCACGCCCACGGCGCGGGCGAGGAGGCCGAGCACTCGGATGGCGAGGCGGCAGCCGCCGCCGAAGACGAGAGCGGTCCCACGGAGGCCGGCAGCGACGCCACGGCTGCCCCCGAGGCGGAAGGTCAAGTTCAGGTCGCGCAGCCTGGGGTGCGCCCGGCTCCGGGGGCGGCCAACGGCGCGCCCGGCTCGGGGAAGCGGCGCCGACGCCGGCGTCGGCGCGAGATTCGTCCTCCCGAGCGGCGCTGCGACGACTGCGTCGCGTTCCTCAAGGATCGCAAGACCCGCGAGATCCCGTGCGGAGGATGCGGCACCGTCATTCACTGGCCGCCGGAGAGTCAGCTCCAGACGCACCTGGGAAATTGGTCGGAGCCCACCCTGTGCGGCGCCTGCAAGCGCGATTTGACGGAGGCGGCGCGAGCCGCCGAAAGAGACGCGCTCCGACATCACCCCGCGGGTCAGCCGGTGGAGCATCCGGAGACCGCAGAGGCCCCTGGAGCATCGGGCGGGGATTCCGCCGCCGTGTCGGCTGACGGCCCGCTGGCTCGAGAGAGCCAGGCGGCGGACTCGGCCGGCTCCGGCGAGCTTCAAGCGCCCGATCGCTCCGACGTCAGCCCCCACTCGGTCAACTGAGGCGCGGGCCTCCCGCCGCCGACCCGCCCCGGTCGTCGTTCCTCACGCCGGCGGTGCAGCAGGGTCGCGTTTTCGCGCCGCTGCCTCGTCGGCCAGGCGCCTCGCCAGAGGAAGGTCCGCCGGCAACAGGTCCAGAGACGGCAACTGCTCCGGGTCGATCCAAGCAATCTCGGCCACCGCCACCGCCGCCGGCTCGCCCGCCACGATCCGGCAGTCGTACACCAGCATGTAGAGATCGAACGCCGGGTAATCGTGAAAGACCACGTCCGCGATCCGTCCGACGTCGACCTCGCAGCCCAGCTCCTCCCGCACCTCCCGCGCCAGCGCGGCCTGCGGCGCCTCGCCCGCCTCGATCTTGCCGCCCGGGAACTCCCAAAGATTGGGCATGGCCTGGTCCAGGCGGCGCCGCGAAACGAGGAGCTTCCCGTCACGCCACAAGAGCGCCGCGACGACCAGCAACCGATTCCGACCGCCCGAGCGGCCGCTCACGCTCTCCACTCAGGTGACCCCGACTCGAGGGCCGTCGCCGTCGCCGTCGTCGGGCTCGGAGCCGCTCGCGGTGACGGTGAGCCGCCCGTCTTTTTCGGCTCTCGGGTCGGCTCCTTGCCTCGGCTGGGCGGGCGCCTCTGCGGCCCCCGTGACCGCAACCTTGGCGTCGCCCTGGTGCCCGCCGAGATCGTCCCGGCGAACGGGCGTCGTCTCGTCCGCTGACGCCGGCCCCGACGCCTCGCTCTGCGCGGCCAGCTTGGCCTCGATGGCCGCGGTCAGCTCCTCGACGCGGAAGGGCTTCCCGATGCACGTGATCCCCTGCTCCAGGAAACGCTTCGCCTCCGACGAGAAGGCGCCGCCCGTCGCAAACACGAAACGCTCGGCCAGCGCGGGGTGACGCGCCTTCACCTTCGCGTGGAGCTCCATGCCCGACATCTCGGGCATCTGCAGATCGCACAGGATCACGTCGAAGCCGGGGTCCTTCTGCAGGACCAGCAAGGCGTCTCGCCCGCCCAGCGCCGTGACCACCTCGTGCACGTCCGCCAGCATTCGCCGATAGGCCTTGAGAAGCAAAGGCTCGTCGTCCACCGCCAGGATCCGCCGCCGGCGCGAGGACGGCCCCGAGGACATGGAGCCGGAGCCGGCCGGCACCAACGGCGTCGGGACGGCCTCGGTCCGGGCCGGCGACCGCGACGGCAGCCGGACCCGGAACGTGGTGCCCCGTCCGACTCGCGTCTCGACGGTGATCTCGCCGTCGAGCGAGCGCACGATACCCTGGACGATCGGCAGACCGAGCCCGGTGCCGACGCCGCGCGGCTTCGTGGTGAAGAACGAGTCGAAGATGCGAGGCAGGACGTCGGGCGGGATCCCCGGCCCGTTGTCCGTGACCTCGAAGAACGAATCGTCACCGCGGTCATAGGTCCGCACGACGATCCGATTCTGGGCCGCGCGCGCCTCCTCGAGCGCCTGCGCCGCGTTCAAGATCAGGTTCAAGAAGACCTGCCCGAGGCGCGCCTGGCTGACGGCCACGACCCGGGTCGACCGGAGGTCGCGCTCCAGCCGCGTGCGGTGGCGCAGCTCGTTGCGCAGCAGGCTGAGGGTCGACTCCACGGTGGCGCCCAGCTCGCTCGTCGCCCCTCGATCGTCATCGACGTGCGAGAAGGAGGACAGGTCGCGCACGATGCGGTGGATGCGGGCCATCCCCTCCTTCGTCTCCTGGAGGACGGCCTTCACCTCGAACAGCAGCTCGGCGAGGTTGTTCCGCAGCGCGGGATCTTCCGCCGCCGTCAGGTGGTCGTCGATCTCGCGAACGTGGGACGACAGGGCCTCCAGGTTGCCCAGGACGAACGCGGCGGGATTGTTGATCTCGTGGGCCACCCCGGCCGCGAGCGTCCCGATCGACGCCAGCTTCTCGGCCTGCAGGCGGCGCACCTCGTACGAGCGCTCCTCTGTCACGTCGCGCACGTACAGCAGGACGCGCCCCTTCGTGACCGGGTAAGCCCGCGCCACGTAGGACCGCCCCGCGTGGGTCAGGGAGCGATCGCAGATCGAGCGGCTGCGCGAGGCATCGGCGACCAAGGTGTCGAGCTCGGGCGAGAGCGCCGACTGCTTGAGGGTGCGAGCGGCGGCGTTCGCCACCAGGACCTGCCCGGACACCTCGACGAGGAGCAACGGCTGGTCGAAGACGTCGTACGTCTCCCGCAGGGTGTCCCGCTCGGCCCGGAGCTGATCGGCGAGCTGCTCCGCCGTGCGCGTGCGCTCGAGGACGTTGCTCTCCAGCTCGACGTTGTGGCGGCGAACCTCGTCCGACAGCGCCTTCACGCGGAGCGCCGCCTTGACGCGCGCGACGAGCTCGGCCTCGCTCACCGGCTGCGCGATGAAGTCGTCGGCGCCGACCTCGAGGCCCTTCAGCCGGCTCTCCATGTGGTACTGCGTGGCGGTGAGGAACACGACCGGGATCTGCTGCGTGCGTGGGTTTCCCCGGACACGCCGGCACACCTCGAAGCCGTCGACGACCGGCAGCTTCACCTCCAGCAGGACCAGATCAATGTCGCCGGCCTCCAGCCTGAACAGCGCGGCGGCGCCGTCCGCGACCTGCTCCACCTCATGCCCGCTCGATTGCCGAAGCACCCGCGCGACACCCAACCGATTGTCCTGGTTGTCGTCGGCCAGCAGAATTTTTCCCATGTCGTAGGTGCGCTGAGAGTTATTTGCCGAGAGTCAGCGCGGCTCGATCATCTTTCTTTTCAAAGAGGAAATCAACGGCGGCGCGTTCTGCGCCGCGATTTCGGCGCAATTGGACACGCCCGCGAACGGACAATCGCGTAATCGCCGTGCCCTTCCCCTTCTCTTTTCCCACGGCGAAACGAGGCGCGTCGCGCTGCGTGTTTCGAGAACGTATCGAGCCCGTGACGCGGGCTTGTTTCAGTTCGGTTTCGTTCCGGCTTCGGGTCCGGCCCCGGCGCTGGCCGCTCCGGGCTCCCCCTCTCGAGGGGCGGCGCCCTCTGGCGACCCTCCAGGTTCGGACCCGGGTGACGGAGTCGCGCTCTCGGGCGCCTGTCCCGCTGCGGTCCCGGACGTGCGCCCGAGCGCCTCCGCGAGCGCATCCGCCAGCAGCGGATACCGGAACTGAAACCCGCTCCGCAGGACGCGCGCCGGCGAGACCTTCTGCCCCGCGAGCAGGACCTCCTCCGCCATCTCTCCCATGGCCAGCTTCAAGGCAAAGGCTGGCGCGGCCAGGTGCACCCCCCTGCCCTGGACCCTGGCGACCCCCTCGCTGAACTCGGCGTTGGTCACCGGCTCGGGAGCGACGGCGTTCACGGGTCCTTCGATGTCGGCGTGGGTCGCGGCCCAGACGATGATCCCGACCAGATCGTCGAGGTGCACCCAGGGAAAGAACTGGTCGCCTCGGCCCAGGCGGGCCCCCAGCCCGAAACGAAAAGGCAGGGCAATCTGGGAGAGGATTCCGCCTCCGCGCCCCAGCACCGGCCCCGCGCGCAAAAGGATCACTCGGACGCCCAGCCGCTCGGCGCCGCGCGCCGCCGCCTCCCATTCACCCGCCAGGCTCACCAGGAACCCCTCCGTCGTCCCGAGCGGGGCGGCCTCCGTCAGCACCTCGGTCCCCCGATCGCCATAGATCCCGGCCCCCGACATCGAGATGAAGACACGGGGCCGCCGGCGCAGCCCCTCCAGCCGCTCGACCAGGGCGCGCGTGGGGAGGATGCGGCTGTCCCGCAGGGCGCGCTTGCGTTTGTCGGTCCAGCGCACCGCGAGCGATTCACCGATGAGGTTCACGAGCACGTCCACCCCGGCGAAGGCGGCCTCCGGCGGGAGGCCCACCTTTCCGTTCCACGCCACGATCCGCGTCCCCGGCAGCGCCTTCGCCGCCCGCTCCGGATCGCGGGCGAACACGACGACCTCGTGGTTCTCGGCCAGAAGCGCCGCGACCAGGCGACGTCCGATGAATCCCGTGGCCCCGGCGACGAGGAATCGCATCCGCGTGAATCATATTCACAACTCCTGCGACGTCGAGGTCTCCGAGGTGGGACTCCCCCCCGGGGGTCCGACCCATCCCGGCCGTCCCGGGGGGGCCCCGAAGGCCGCCCTTGAAGACGGGGAGCCGCTTTGGCAGGGTTGATCCGTGTCGAACGCCGTGACCAATGGAATCCTCGTGACCGTCCGGAGTCAGTACATCCCCGAGCGGTCCTCGATCTCGGGCAAGCAGTACGCGTTTGCTTACACGGTGACGATCGCGAATCAGGGCACGGTGACGACCCGGCTCGAATCCCGCCACTGGATCATCACGGACGCGGTCGGCCACATCGAGGAGGTGCGAGGGCCGGGCGTGGTCGGCGTCCAACCGCGGCTGCGGCCAGGCGAGAGCTTCGAGTACACGAGCTGGTGTGTCATCGCCACGCCCTCCGGGGACATGCGGGGCACGTATCAGATGGTGACCGACGCCGGCGGGACCTTCGACGCCGACATCGCCCCCTTCCACCTGGGGATGCCCCAGACCCTGAACTGAGGACCCGCTCGGGTCCTCGGGCGCGTCAGCCGATCTCGACGACCCGGATCGAGTTCGTGGGGCTGCGCTGCCCGACCGGCGCGCCGTAGGCCATCACGAACCTCTCGCCAGGAGACACGATCTCCTGCTCGCGCAGGTGCATCGTGACCGCGGAGACCAGGGCGTCCGTGTTCGCGAAGATCTGCAGCGGCCGCGGCATCACGCCCCAGTACAGGGCCAGCCGCCGGAGCGCGTCGGGCGCCGGAGAAAACGCCACGATGGGCACGCCGGGACGGGCCTTGGAGACGAGCCGCGGGGTGCTGCCGCTGACCGTGAACGCCACGATGACCTTGGCGTCCACCTCCCGCGCCACGGAGCACACGGCCTGAGCGATGGCTTCCTGCGTGGTGCGCCCGGGCTCCGAGGGCTGGGGCGCGTAGAACTTGCTGCTCTCGGCTTCCAGGATGATCCGCTCCATCATCGCGCACGCCTCGTGCGGGTAGCGGCCCGAGGCGGTCTCGGCGGACAACATCACGGCGTCGGCCCCCTGAAAGACGGCGGTGGCGACGTCGCCGGCCTCCGCGCGCGTCGGGCGCAGGGAGTCCACCATCGACTGCAACATCTCGGTGGCCACGATGACCGGGCGGTGGTGCAGCCGGGCGACGCCGATGATCTCGCGCTGGATGATGGGGACCAGCTCGGGGCGCAGCTCGACCCCCAGATCGCCGCGCGCCACCATGACGGCGTCGGCGGCGCGCATGATCTCGACCAGGTTCTCGACCGCCTCCGGCGTCTCGATCTTCGCGATGACGGGCGGCGGCACATGGCCGAGCGAGCGGCACCAGTCGCGCAGCTCGCGGATGTCGTCGGCGCTCTTCACGAAGGACAGCGCGACGTAGTCCACGCCCAGCGACGCGCCGAACGCCAGGTCCTCCTTGTCCTTGTCGGTGAGCGCGCGCAGGCGCACGCGTCGCGACGGCAGGTTCACGCCCATCCGGTCGCGCAGCGCCTCGCCCTGCTCGACCAGGCACTTGACCGCGCCCCCCGCGATCTCGACCACGCGCAGGCGCACCCGGCCGTCGTCGAGCTGCACGCAGTCACCCGCGTGCAGGTCGCGAGCGAGCCCCTGGTAATTGACGGCGATGGTCCCGGCGTCGCCTTCCGAGCCTTCCACGAGCGTGATCGTGTCGCCGGTCGCGATCGAGGCGGGCGAGCGCTTGCCCGTCCTGATCTTGGGGCCGCAGAGATCCTGCAAGAGCGCCACCGGCTTGCCGAGCGCGGCGCTCTCGGCGCGCACCAGGTCAGCCATCGCGCGGTGGTTCTCGTGCGAACCGTGCGAGAAATTCAGCCGAGCGACGTCCATCCCGGCCTTGATGAGTCCCCGGACCCCCGCCGCCGTCGCCGTCGATGGACCGAGCGTGCAAACAATCTTCGCCCTGCGAACCAACATGCAATCCTCTCTATCCGCCTTTCTACTCGAATCCTCGTCGGTGCGGGGGACGTTCTTCGACGGGGTGGCCCGAAAGCGCGCGGCGTGCTACGCCTGTCGCGGAGGGACGACCATGGAGAGTCTCGTGGCTCGCGACAAGGCCCAGGCCAAGAAGAAGGGGATGGTGGCAGCCGCCGCGTGGGGCGGCACCATCGGGCTCGGGCTCCTGAGCGCACCGTGGCTCCTCGTCGTTCCTCTAGGCGCTGGGGCTAGTTACCTCACCTACAAGTGGTTCATGTACCGCGCGAAGCGCGGGATGCGATTTTAGGCGGGGGGCCGCGGACGGCCCCCACCAGCCCCCCTCGGATCGGATCCCGGGGCGGCGCCGGCGCGGCGAAGCCGCGCCTCTCGTCGACAAACTCGCACGCAAGCTCGCTCTGGCTCCGCGAGAGATCGAAACGTTGTTTGGACCGGATGGAAACGGGGTGGAAATCTAGGGGGCGGCGCGGCGGAGGCGGCGTTCGAGGGCGTACATGATCTTGGCCTGGGCGGGGCGCTTGTGGTCGTGGCCGAACAGGTGGCAGAGGCCGTGGATGGTGAGGCGGTGGAGCTCGGTGGCGAGCGACGTGCCGCGCGGGGCGCGGCGGCGAGCGGTCGGGATGGAGATGACGACGTCGCCCAGGTTGATGGCGTCGCCCGCCGGATCGGTTTCATCGCGCAGCTCTTGAAGGTGGAAGCTGAGCACGTCGGTCGCGCGATCGTGGTGGCGGTAGTCGCGATTGAGCGCGCGGATCTCGAG
>Ga0207639_10003032_pt1 | contig 11312 bp, 9 predicted proteins | sample KBSCornC32_FD_184299 | JGI IMG/M metagenome (GOLD analysis project Ga0207639, IMG submission 184299) | Corn rhizosphere microbial communities from Kellogg Biological Station, Michigan, USA - KBS Corn C3-2 (SPAdes) (version 2) | ecosystem: Host-associated > Plants > Roots > Rhizosphere > Soil ...
TGACCGAGAAATCGGCGAGATTCGACATCGCGACTGACGGAGCGTGACCATAGAGAGCCCTCGGGAGCTGTTGGGTCATCGAGACGGCACGGAACGGGGACGAATCCTTTTCTGTCGCGGCTTGCAGGCACCTGTTGAGCCAGCCGTCGGCAGTGCCCTTGTTACCGGGCGTGCCGGACTCCATAAAGTCCTGAGCGTCAAAGTGCGAACGCGTGTTGTCGGGCGAGCCGACAGCCGTGATCGCGGCCATCTGGCCGCTCTTGAAGTACGGCTCAAAAGGTTTTAACGACGGGTGCAGACCGAATGTGTCGTCGATCTTTATCGCACCGTCGGTTTGTCCGGGTTTAGGAACGGCGATCGTCGGGCGAAGGTTGTAATATTCGCTCTCGCCGTAGGGCACTAAAACGTTTAGACCGTCCACGGCACCGCGCTGAAAGATGGTGACGAGCACCTTCTTCTTGCCATAGCCGCCGGCTGCGGACTTAACCGCATTCTGAGCCATGGCGAACTGGTGCAAAAACTCCGGTGCCGCGGCCATAAAGCCAAAACTCGCGAGCCCGATACCGCCTGTCTTGAGAAAAAATCGTCTGTCCATACCTCTTGAACCTCTTGTCACAGGGTTAGACGCGGCTGCGAGAAAAATCGTCGAAAAATTTCTGAGAAAAGACATTTAACAGGATGGACAGGATGAGCAGGGATAGGTCACCGTAAATAACTATCCTGTATATCCTGTCTATCCTGTTTCTATTTAACGTTACCTAACCCAGATCTCATCGACGAAAATAAATGCATCGCTACCCGCGCCCGGATGCCAGGATGGGATCTTACCCAGATTGTAGGCGTGGACGCGCACGTAGCGGGCGGTCGTCGGTGAGATCTTGGCGGTGTAGTCGCGACTTTTAGATTCCATGTCAGTGACGGCGATGTCGGTTTTGATGTCTGCGACGCGTGTAAAGTTCACGCCATCCTGCGACACCTCAAACTCAATGTGCGTCGGCATCCAGATCCACGAGCCGGCATTTTGCAAAAATCCACCGCCGACTTCCGTAAAGGTTGTCGGCTTTTTAAGATCGATCGTGGCGACAAAGTCCCGGCCTTGATAACCCTGCCATTCGCCCGAAGCAAAACTCGTCGTCCCGCGTATCCCGTCGGTCAGCCCTTCGTCACCACCGCCGGTGTATTGGCGGTTGTATTTTGAAGCGATCTGGACTGACCAGTCGTTTGGAATGAGGTTGTAGGTCGCTTCCGCAATCTGACTCTTCACGCCATTTTCGTTGATTGCGATCGCCTTGATAGTCCTTGTTCTGCCCCCGAAGGACACGGGCGATGTATAGCGCATCGATCGTTCCGTAGGCTCGCCACCCTCGCTCGTCCAGTAGATCTTCGTATTCGGCGTGATGTCCCGCATTGTGAAGGTCATCGACTCCCGAAATGCCCTGCGCCCATCTCCTATGATCGGTACGGCGACATGTTCAACCTGTCCGCCATTCGAACGTGGGGAAGCGAATGCCGTCGTGACCGGGTGATCAGTCATATCAAAGTCGAGTGTCCCGCCCTGCACTATGTTGCGGTACGTAATAAATGGCTGATCGTAGGGCATGCCGTCTAGCCTTGCGGCCTTGACATAGATATTCTTTGCCGACGCATTATGAGCGCGTATGGTGAAAGTCTTTCCGTTCTCTAGATGGTATTTGATCTCAGGAAAAAGCGGCGTGCCAAACATATATACGCCGGCCAAAGGCGTAACTTCGCCGGGTGAAACCTGGTAAATACCACTCGCTGAGAGGACATACCACGCAGACATCTGACCGCAATCTTCATTGCCGATGAGGCCATCTGGCTCGGGTTTGTAGAAGTTATCGAGTATGTGGCGGACATACTTCTGAGTCTTCCACGGCTGTCCGGCGTAGTCATACAGATACGCGATGTGATGGGAGGGCTCGTTGCCATGAGCATATTGGCCGATGAGGCCGGTGATGTCGGGCTGCTCGCGTCCGTCGAGCTTATCGCTTGTTGTAAAGAGATCGTCGAGCTTACGAGCGAATGCGTCTCGCCCTCCCGTCAATTCCATCAGCCGCGAAATGTCCTGTGGGACAAAAAACGTGTAGACCCACGCATTGCCTTCGGTGTAGTTGAACGTCACCTCATTGGGAGCAAATGGAGAAACGAAACCACCATTCTTCTTGGGACGCATGAAGCCCGTCGAGGGATTGAAAAGGTTCTCAAAATTTCGCGCACGCCTGGAATACCTCTCGTAATCTGCAGCATACTGTCGCTCGGGGAGGTCGCTCGCGAGTTGCTTATTGGTGTGGGCAAGGTAGTCTTCGTACCGCTTGCCCATGATGTCGGCCATCTGGGCGATGCACCAGTCGTCGTAGGCGTATTCGAGGGTTTTGGAGACGGACTCGTTGTCGTCCTCCATCGAGATATAGCCGCGTTTTTTATAGGCGGCGAGGCCGTCGCGATCGAGCTCGGCCGAGTGCTTGGAGGCCTCGTATGCCTTTTCATAGTCGAAGCCTTTTATCCCCTTTGCCATCGCGTCGGCGATCACCGAAACCGCGTGGTAGCCGATCATGCAGTCGGTCTCATTTCCCGCAAGCTCCCACACTGGCAGCCGCCCGCCTTGCTCGTATTGGCGGATGAAGGTGTTGATAAAATCCACCGTTCGTTTCTGCTCGATGATCGTGTACAACGGATGCGCCGCGCGGAATGTGTCCCAGAGGGAGAAGACCGTGTATTCGTGAGAAGGTGCGGAAGCACCTGCGGTCGCGGGTGGTTTAACGGGGCCTCGATTCGATGTTGAGCCCTTACTCACGTGCGGGCTACTGACACTCGGGCCGCTCACTCCGTCGGTTTTGATGTTGTGGATCTTGCCGTCGTGCCCGCGATAGCTGCCGTCGACGTCCTCAAAGATATTCGGCTGGATCATCGTGTGATACAGAGCCGTGTAGAAGGTCGTCGTCTGTGCATCAGTCCCGCCCGAGACCTCGATCTTTGACAGCTCCTTGTTCCACGTCGCCTTTGCATCAGCGCGCACCTTGTCAAAATCCCATCCGGGCATCTCGGCCGCGAGATTCTTGCGTGCACCTTCGATCGAGACGGGAGAGAGGGCGACTTTGACTAGGATCTGTTCGCCGGATTTCACCGTGAACTTGTAGATCCGTTGGGAGCCTGTCGTGTCTACATCGGGCATCTGTCGCCCTTGCCCAATTGTTCTTTCGTAGGGCTTTGAAAACTCAGCGACAAAGTAGACGACCTGGTCCTTCGCCCACGAGCTTGAGCGTCGGTATCCTTCAAGCCTGGTCGGCGAAACATCTTTGATGTCGCTGCCAAGCAGCTTGTCTCGCCAGAGGAGATCGACCACGATGTTGGCGGTTCCACTTTGCGTGAAAGTGTATCTATGGAGTCCTACCCGAGGAGTTGCAGTGAGTTCCGCTGATACATTCCACTTGTCTAGCTTAACGGAGTAGTATCCGGGTTCGGCTCGTTCGTTCGTGTGTGAAAATGTTGAGGTATACCACTCAGGACCGCGACCATTAACAACCGAATTGAATTGACCGTGCTCGCCCGATGTCGGCATCAACAGAATGTCGCAATAATCCGGTATTCCCGTGCCGCTCAGGTGCGTGTGCGAAAAGCCGTAGATGACGTCGTCGGAATAGTGATAGCCGGAGGATCCGTCCCAATCCGCTCCGCGGGTGTCAGGCGAGAGCTGGACCATTCCGAACGGCGTTGTTGCTCCAGGGAATGTGTGTCCGTGTCCGCCGGTGCCGATGAAAGGATTCACCCAATGGGTGTAATCGCGGGTCTGCGCTGTCGCGAGGATGGCGAACAAAAGAACTGAACCGCAGAGACGCAGAGACGCTGAGAGCAGAGTTAATAGTTTCATGACTGGAACGCACGCGTCCATGCGTGCATCAACGTTGTACTACGCGACCTTGAGCGCACTGTCATTGTATACGCGGGTAGTGCCTAGTCGAAGAGCGATCGCGTTGAGGCAGGCGAGGGCGCCTGCGTTCCAGTCATTCCGGCTTTCGATATTTGACACCCTGTTTGTCCAGACGAGGGAATTGAGCATCCAGGCGGCGGCGAAAGTCCGTGTAGTTCTTGTTCTCAGGCGTTGACCAGAGGTCCTCGGCCATTGCGAGCATGCGCGGAAAGACCATGTACTCTACTTGCTCGGGGGTTTTCATGTACTCGGTCCAGACGTTGCCTTGCCCGCCGAGGACATGTTTGGCTTCGTCGGATGAAAGCTCTTTTGGAACGGGGTCGAATGAATAAACTTTTTCGAGCGGGAGGAAGGTAGATTGGCCGATCGGCTCGGTTTTGGCATCGCCTTGTCGATAGTCAAAATACGCGTAGTCGTTTGGCGACATGATGACGTCGTGCCCGGCGCGGGCGGCCTCGATCGCTCCTTTGCTGCCGCGCCAGCTCATTACGATGGCATTCGGCGCGAGGCCACCCTCAAGGATCTCGTCCCAGCCAATGATGCGTTTGCCTTTTGAGTTGATGAACTTCTCCATCCGCCGGACGAAATAACTCTGCACCTCGTGCTCGTCCTTGAGATGCTCGCGCTCCATCAGGCTGGCAACCTCGGGCGAGTCCTTCCACATATCTTTGAGCACCTCGTCGCCGCCGATGTGAATGTACGGCGAGTCGGGGAAAAGATCGATCACCTCGCTCAGCACGTCCTCAAGAAACTTGAAGGTCGTATCCGTCGGGCAGTAAACCTCCTTGAATATGCCCCAGGTCATCTGCACGTGATAGCTCTGAGCAGGCTTGCAGCTCAATTCCGGATACGCCGCGAGCGCCGCTGACGAATGTCCCGGCATCTCGATCTCCGGGATCACCGTGATGTATCGAGCCTTGGCGTAAGCGACGACGTCTTTGATCTGCTCCTGTGTGTAAAACCCAGAGACCGGCACGCCGTCGCCTCGAAAGGTCTTGGTATATGCTCCCAACTGCGACTCCGGCCGCGTTGACCCGATCTCTGTCAGCCGCGGATATTTTTTGATCTCTATCCGCCAACCCTGATCGTCCGTCAGATGCCAGTGAAAATAGTTGAACTTATACTGCGCCATCAGGTCGATGTACTTCTTTACAAACTCCACCGGCATAAAATGCCGAGAGACATCGAGATGCATCCCGCGGTAGGGGAAGCGGGGATAGTCCCTTATCTCAAGTGAAGGTATCTTGATCTCTTTAGCGATATTTGGCGGTAGCATTTGGAAAAGCGTTTGCAGGCCGTAAAAAACGCCCGATTCGCGCCCGGATATTTGCAGCGTCTTCGCCGACACGTTCAACGAGTAACCATCATCATTGAACTCGTCAATCATAACGGCGAATTGGATGACGTTGGCCTTTTGCGGCTTATCTGTCACTTTTAGTTCGAAGCCGTAATTTGCTTGTAGAAAGGCATTGAGCATCAAGGCGAATCGCCGTGTCGCCTCGGACATCGCGAGGATCTTTGTTTTTCGGCCTAACGAAAAGGTCCCTCGACCAATCGATATCGACTGTGGTTTTGGGATGACGTTGATCTCAGGCGTTTCCGCGTTAGCAATTGCGCCAAAGGAAAGCATGGCCAAGACGAGCACTCCCAACACACGGATCGATGTAGAGCAAAACATAAGCAACTTCATGACTGGAACGCACGCGCCCTCGCGTGCATTTCTTTCTCAATTGCCTCCCACTTCAGTGGGAGGTCAGCATTTAAAATAATGTTTCTGGCTTTAAGCCGAACTATTCGTCATCATCGGCACGTCTCGTAAATCCAAACTTCGTTATCATCGCATCGAATTCATCCTCAAAGCGTTGCTGAGCATGGTGTTCCTCCTGCCGACGAATGTAGGCGCGGACTTTATCCACAATTGACTCTGAAACGCCGACCGCAAAGTATTCGTGTTGCCATTGGAATTTTTCAGCCGTTAGTCGCTCCGCATTGATCCAGTGAGATGACTCGCCTTTGAGCAATTTAACTATCTCGGAAATCTTTTGATTTGTGCCGAGAGAGGTAAGGCAATGCACATGCTCTCGATATTCGTTGATGTGGTCGATAAAGATTCCCTTAGCTTGCGCATTCCGCCGGATGTGTTCGAAGACACGATAGCGAATCTCGTCTGTCAGGAGGGGTCGGCGCTTCTTTGTGCTCCAGACCAAGTGGATCCAGACTTTTACATATGGCATGGGTTGATTTGGCTAAAGCCGGGAAGAGTTTAAAGCATTTTGCCCTCCCACTAAAGTGGGAGGCAATTGACCTATTGCTACCAAGCGAGGGGCACCTGCGTTCCAGTCATAAGACGTCCAGGAATTGCCGGAGCTCCGGTGCGAGATCCTGGTTGAAAGTCAACCTCTCTCCTGTTTTTGGGTGCGTGAATGCGAGCTTCTCAGCGTGAAGGAAGAAACGGCCGAGGTCGGCGATGGCTTTGCGGATCGTGAGGTCCGCAACGGTTTTGTCGCGACCGGAGTTGTAGGTTTCGTCACCGACGACGGGGTGATTTATCGATGCGAGGTGGACGCGGATCTGGTGCGTGCGGCCGGTCTTGATTTCGACGTCTAGTAGCGTGAATTTGTCGTATCGACTTTTTACCTTCCAGAGTGAGAGCGCGGTGCGGCCGTGGGCGGCGACGCGCATTCGGGTGCGGTTGTGTTTGTCGCGGGCGAGCGGTGCGTCGATGGTGCCGGAGTTTTCCTCGAGTACACCGTGGACGAGGGCGATGTAGGATTTCTCGACTTCGCGGTCGTGGAATTGGCGGGACAATTCTTCGGCGGTTTGGTCGTCTTTGGCGACGACGATCAGGCCGGAGGTGTCTTTGTCGAGGCGATGGACGATGCCGACACGCTGTGAGAGAACCACCCCGTCAGCCGAAGCGGCTGCCACCCCTCCAACGTCCACCCCGCTCGCAGATGCTGCGGCGGGGACCCCGGATGCGTAAGGAGGGGAGCTTCGGAAGTGGAATGCGATCGCATTTGCGAGCGTGCCGCCGGTGACGCCGGAACCGGGGTGGACGATCATTCCGGCGGGTTTGTTTATGACGGCGAGGTATTCGTCCTCGTAGACGATGTCGAGGGGAATGTTCTCTGGTTCAAAGGTCGCGGGCGGGAGCTCGGTCAGCTCGACCTCGATCTCATCGTTCTCTCGCAGTTTGTATGACGGCTTTGCCGGGCTGCCATTGACGAGCACGTCGGCATCGTCGATGAGCCGTCGCAAGCGGGAGCGTGACCAACTTTGAATGTGCGAGGCGAGGAACGCGTCGAGGCGCGTGCCAGCGTCTTCGTCGCCAGCCGCGAAGCGAAGCTCCACGGGCGACGAGTTACTGGGTGGCAGCTTCACGCGGTAGAAACTCTACATATTTTGCGAGTGACTGGACCATGTCGCGCATCTTTACGCCTGATTTGCGCGAGTGTACGATGACGATGATCTTTGAGCCCCAATTCTTGCGATTTGTTTCGATGTAGTCGCTGCGAAGTCGCGACATGCGCTGATAGGTCTCCTGATTTTGTGCGTCCTGGGCAAGTCGGGCCGACCGCTCATAATCGAGTTCATTGCGAAGCGACGCGAGCGTCACCGGATTCGACTCGGTCTGGATCTGACGCTCGAGGTCGATCTCGCGGTTGGATCTCGCCAGCGGAGCAGGCGTCTCGAGTCGGACATTTCCAACGAACCAGTCGCGCTGCGGCGAGCCGCCGCCGTTCAGGTCCAACTCGATGCCGCGGCCGGATACGCGGACATCCGTTATGCGCGCACGCGTGCCGCTCGGGATGGCGGAGCCATATTCCTTTAGCAGCTTTTTGTAGTTCGCCTCGTCAAAGGTGACCTTGGCATCGTCAAAGGTCATGGTTATCCCACTGTCGACGGCTGGGAGATCCATTTTTACAAGGACCTCGCGACCCTCGAGGGCTTTTTTGATGAGTTGCTCGCCGCTGTCCTGCTGGGCAATGACCGAAGCGCACAAGGCCAACGTTACCGTTGTGAGAAAGACGTACCGCCGCATATCTGGCCTCCTGATCGAGCTGAATGTTTGTTCGTTCGGCTCAATGATACAGCAGGCGTCAAGGAGATTGCTATGGATTTCTTTGTGCGCGACTGACCGTCAGGTCGTTTCGGTCGAGAGCTGATCTGGCGACGGTACGCGTTTGAGTCGCACGATGAGAAAAATGATCGAGCACGCAGCGACGATCAGGCTGACAAGCTGCGATGTCGAGAGCCCGGTAGCTGTCGTGAGCCCAAAGAGATCGCCGCGCGGATCGTCGCGGATAAATTCGATCAAAAAGCGAAAGATCGAGTAGATTATGCCGTAGGTGATCAGGACCTGCCCGTTAAACTTTTTGTGCCGGTGCAGGTAGACGAGGATGCCAAAGACCAGCAGCATCGTAAACGATTCGATCAATTGCGTGGGGTAAAGAAACGCCGGGTGATTGTCGGCGGTGACGACGGGGACGCCGGTGTATTCGTGACCCGCCTCGGTAAAGTGGACGCCGATGAACGAATTCGTCTCCTTGCCCCAGCAGCAGCCGGCGGCAAAGCAGCCTTGGCGGCCAAACGCCTGACCGAGAGCGACGCCGGGAGCAAATGCATCGGCGACTTTCCAGAAAGGCAGCTTGTACCAGCGGACGAGAAAAACGACCGCGACGAATCCACCGATCAGCCCGCCATAAAAAACACCACCGGAACGCAGGAAATCGAGCGTAAAGACCTGTACGCCAGGCTCGACAAGGAACATCAGGAGCTTTGATCCAACGAGAGCCGAGACGAGCGTCCAAAGTCCGAGATCGTAGATCCGCTCTTTTGGAATTCCGTCCCGTGCTCCAAGACGTGCGGCCGCCATTAGGGCAAACAGCATGCCAAGCGCGAGCCAGATGCCGTAGGTTGTTACGGGGAAATTGCCGATGCGGAATAATTCAGGGTACACGAGTTAGGCTGCCGCCTCCGACTTTGATGCAGTTTGCTCGGCAGGCCTTTTCTTTTTTGAAAAAATGATATCGAGGAGCAGCAATGCCGCTCCGATGCAGATGCACGCGTCGGCGACGTTGAATGTCGGGTAGTGCCAATTCCCAAACTGCACGTCGATCCAGTCGATCACAAAGCCGAGGCGCATGCGGTCGCAGAGGTTTCCTGCAATGCCGGCGAGCAGAAGCGCGAGTGCTCCGAGGATGCGGTCGTCATATCGCGGTGTCCGCCAAAAAAAGAAGAGCACCAGCACTCCCGCAATAAACGCGACTATCGACAATCCCCAGCGGCCTGCGTCGCCCTGCTGGTCAAACATAGAGAAAGCAACGCCCGGATTTTGCGCGTATGCAAAGCCCAGAAATCCGGAGATCACCGACTTTTCGCCGCCGAGACGCAGTGAATGCGCAGCCCACGACTTTGACGTCTGGTCTATCATGAATGCCCCGACAGCGAGGGCGAGGTAGGCGAGCTTCCAAAAAAGAGTGCGGCGGGTCAACGTTCGATCCCCCGTTTTTTGGCGAGCTCAACACCGGCTAACAATTCCAGATATTTCTCCCGCACGAAGGGATTGAGCTTTTCGGCGAAAGATGCGTCGAGGCCTTTCAATTTTATAAGCTCCTGCACATCGCCAAGGTCCTTCAGCCTGTCCCCAGCCGTCATGCCTGACGCAAGCTTGAGTTCTACAAGCGTTTCCAACCTGATCGTTTGGATGCCGTCCATGCTGACTGAGGAGCTTGCGGGCTGCGGAAATGAGACAGGCTTTGGCAGGCCATCGCCCGGGTACTCGCCAGAGGTAATGATATCTACTGGAATATTTTCGGTAGTAGTTCTGAACTTTTTCTTAGCGCCGACGAATGCGGGTCGATATCCGAGGCCGACCAGCTCAGATGTGAATTTCTGAAGACCTTCGGGTGTCATTAGCAGGTCTATATCGACTGTGAGCCTATGGAAGCCGTGTTGATTGAGAGCAAGCGCCCCAACTAGGGCGTACTCGATGTCGTGTCGTTCTAGATCGCCCACGATCCTCATCAGAGCATCATTGATCATTCCTTTGCCACCAAAGAATCGTAACGCCTCACCGTACGCCCATGACGGTGAGGACATCAAATTTTGGAAATCTACGTCCACGAGACTGATAGCTTATTATACGCCAGCGGCGGTCAAAGCTTCGTTGCAGCGCTCGCAAACGGTAGGGAATCGCGAAAACTCGCCCACGCGTGTCGAGTAGTTCCAGCAGCGTTCACATTTCTCGCCATCGGCTTTTTGGATCTCGACCTTCAGCGTGTCACCCTCGCGTACCTCGACCTGTGAAACGATGAAGATATAACGAAGCTGCTCGTAGTAGTCGAGCAGGAATCGCGTCGTTTCGGCGTCGGCCGTCAAGATCACCTTCGCCTCGAGCGAGGAGCCGATCTGTTTTGCGTTACGAGCTTCTTCAAGGGCTTTGAGCACCTCGTCGCGAATGGCGAAGATGCGTTCCCATCGCGTGATCAACGCGTCGGAACGCAGGCTGCCAGCCTGCGTGTCGCCAGCAGGAAATTCCGCGATATGCACCGACTCGATCGTTTGGCCAGGCAAATTCTCCCATGCCTCATCCGCTGTATAAACAAGCAGCGGAGCGAGGAGCCGGCAAAGTGCATCCGCGATGCGATAGAGGGCAGTTTGGGCTGAGCGACGAGCTTCGCTCTTTGGGGCCGCAATGTAAAGGCGGTCCTTGATGATGTCAAAGTAGCGTGCCGAGAGCGTCACGGTGCAAAAGTTGTAGAGAGCGTTGTAGGCAGCTTGGAAGTCGTATGACTCGTAGGCTGAGCGGACCTTTGTCGTGACATCATCCAGCGACGCGAGCGCCCAGCGATCGATGTCAAGCAGTTGATCGGCTGGCACGTCGTCTCTCGTGTTATCAAAGCCATCGAGATTGCCGAGTGCGTATCGCAGCGTGTTGCGCATTTTACGATATGCATCGACGACTCGGGAGAGGATCTCGTCCGAGCAGCGGACGTCCTCAGTGTAATCTACGGCCGCCGCCCAGAGCCGAAGAACATCCGCACCAGATTTGTCGATGATCTCCTTGGGTGCGGTGACGTTGCCGAGGGATTTCGACTGCTTGCGGCCATCGCCGTCGACAACCCAGCCGTGGGTAACGATCTGCTTATACGGTGCCGAATCGTGTGCCGCGATGCCGCAGCTCAATGACGAGTTGAACCACCCGCGATACTGGTCGCCGCCTTCGAGATAGACGTCGGCGGGAAAACGCAGCGTATCGCCGCGCGTCTCGAGCACCGCCACGCAGCTCGATCCCGAGTCGAACCACACATCGAGAATGTCGGTCTCCTTGCGAAATTCTGTCGAGCCGCATTTTGCGCAT
>Ga0207639_10003036_pt1 | contig 11300 bp, 6 predicted proteins | sample KBSCornC32_FD_184299 | JGI IMG/M metagenome (GOLD analysis project Ga0207639, IMG submission 184299) | Corn rhizosphere microbial communities from Kellogg Biological Station, Michigan, USA - KBS Corn C3-2 (SPAdes) (version 2) | ecosystem: Host-associated > Plants > Roots > Rhizosphere > Soil ...
GACCGTGCAGCCGATTGGGTCGCCGCACATTACTCGGCCCCAGCGCCGACGGCCCAGTTCCCGTCGCTGAGTATGTCGCCCGAGCTTGCGCGAACGTTCGACCAGTTCATCCGCCGCGGGCGCGTGCCTTTCGCCGAGGAGGCGCCCATGCTGGTGCAGGAACTCGGCGCGCTGCTGCAGGCTGTCGGCGTTCCTCAGGGCGAAGGGCCCATGACGGCCGCAGGGGAAGGCAGGGGAGAGGCAGCCGTGCCTGCCTTTGAGGAGAGCGCAAGAGCCGCACTGAACGCCGCCCCGCCCTACGGCGAATGGATGCAGCGCGTCGTCGCTAGCTGACGACCTTGCGCAGCGTAGCCCTCAGGCGGGCAAACAGGTCGGGCGTGGGGGCGCCCATCATCCCTCGCGCGTGCTCGGGCAGGTGGGCCGCCGGGTCGCCCTCGGATTCGAAGATGTAATAGTCGAGCATCGTCCGCCATACGTCCCGTTCGCGCTTGGGCAGGTGTCGAAAGGCGAGGATGTTGTGCAGCATCGCGTCATACGGCGTCGAGATGGTCTTGGGCACATCGCTCCACCAGTAATTGACGAGCATGCTGACGGGCTCGAGCGAGTCCACGCCGTGCCACCACATGTACGGAATGTAGATCGCGTCACCGGGTGACAGCTCCGCGCGCTGCGCACTTGCCCACGCGATCGCGTATCGCGGGAAGCGATCGAGGTCGGGTTCCTGCATGTCGACCATGCTGACCGGAGTTCCCGCCGGGGTCATCTCGAAGGGCCCGGGATAGAGATTGACAACCTGCTCCGGCGGAAACAGCGTGAAGCGGCGGCGCCCGGCGACGACGCAGGCAACGTTCTCCATCAGGTCGCAATGCGGCGAAACGCGGATGCGGTTGCCGATCCACATCCGCGGAGCGACGTCCGTCAGCAGCGGCAAGACGTTGGCTTCGGCAAACGCCGGCAGCACTTCGGGGATGATTTCCGACTGCATCGCCATCGCTGGCGGCCGCGGATCGTCGCCGACGAGCAGAAGGTCACGCAGGAACTGCTCCATCCGTCCTTGCCCGGAGACGAAATTGAAACCGGTCATGTCGGTGTTGTAGAAGAAACGCCCCTTCTCTTCCGGCCGTGCGGCGATTGCGCCCACCGGCCTGCGCGGGCCACAATCGATCAGGTAGTCGACGATGGCCTGGTCGCCCTGGAGGGCGGCGGCGACCGCCGGCCAATCCTTGACCGCCCCGCGCAGGACCACCGGCTCGCCCGCCGGCCTGATTTCATCGTGGAAGCGATCGAAATCGACCTTTGCGACTTCACGTATCGGTTTCGGCGGGAAGAGTTCCGTCATGCAATGAGCTGCAGCGAAGCGTCGATCGCCGAGCCGTTCATTTCCAGGAACGCCTCTTGCGTCGGCATCTGCTCGGCAGCTCGCCGAACCACGCCCCGAATATGCTCGAGCCGTTGCAGGGTCTCGGCGTCGGCCAGCAGGTCGGCGACCGGATGATAGCCGCCCGCCGGGATGCCCTGGCCGACCATCACCGACAGCCAGCTCGTTTCGGTGAACAGTTCCTCATGCTCGCGGAATACCCGCCCGGACGAGCGGAACATCGCCAGCTTCCCGGCCAGCCCTTCCGGGGGCTCGATGTTGCGACTGTAATCCCAAAAGGCAGTGTCGTCGCGTTCGACGGCGCAATAGTGCAGCACCAGGAAATCGCGGATGTCGACGTACTCGCGCACCGTCAGCGCGTTGTAGCGGTCGATTTCCGCCTGGCCGAAGGCGCGGTTGGGGAACAGGGTCATCAGGCGCGCGATGCCGGACTGGACGAGGTGGATCGCCGTCGATTCGAGCGGCTCGAGGAAGCCTCCTGCAAGGCCGAGGGCGAGGACATTCTTCTCCCAGGCCCGTGCCCGATGGCCGGCGGTGAAGCGCAGCCGATTGGGTTCCGCGAGCGGCTCGCCGTCGAGGTTGGCGAGGAGCAGCGCGATCGCCTCGTCGTCGCTCATGTGGGCCGAGCAGTAGACGTGGCCGTTGCCGATACGATGCTGCAGGGGAATTCGCCATTGCCAGCCCGCCGGACGGGCGGTCGAGCGAGTCACCGGTTCGCGGTCGCCGGCGAGCGTGCAGGGTATCGCCACCGCGCGGTCGCACGGCAGCCAATCGCTCCAGTCCACGAAAGGAACGCCGAGTTCCTGCCCGATCAGCAGCGCGCGAAAACCGGAGCAGTCGATGAACAGCTCGCCCTCGACACGCCGGCCGTCGTCCAGCACGACCGCGGTCACGAAACCGCTTTCTCCGTCGCGTTCGACTTTGACGATGCGGCCTTCGGTGCGCGTGGTTCCCTGTCGTTCGGCCCGGCCGCGCAGGTAACGAGCGTAGCGGCCGGCATCGAACTGAAAAGCGTACCCGATCTTGCTCAAGGGTGAGTTGGGATGGCCGGGCGTCGGCCGCGCCATCCGCCCCATCTTCGCGGCGACGGCGGCGATCGAATATTCGTCGAGTTCGCTCGTGTCCCCCAGCGTCCGGCCCTTGAGCCAATGGTGGTGGAATTCGATGCCCATCATGTCGAGGCCGATGAAGCCGAACGGATGGATGTAGCGATGGCCCAGCCGCGTCCAGTCGACGAACTCGATGCCGAGCTTGTAGGTCGCGTGCGTTTCGCGGACGAACTCGTTCTCGTCGATCCCCAGCATCGCGTTGAACAGGTTGATCTGCGGTATCGTCGCCTCGCCCACGCCGACGGTGCCGATCGCGTCCGATTCGACCAGCTCGATCGACAAGTCGGGCAGGTTGCCGACGATCTTCGACAAGGCGGCCGCGCTCATCCACCCAGCCGTACCTCCGCCGACGATGACGACCTTGCGGATCGCGTCGGCCCTCATGCGGCCGCTTCCTGCGATGCTTCGGCCCAGGCGCCGGCTGCGCGCAGGAACTGCTCCTGCGTCGGCAGCGCTTCCACGACTTGCCGGAAATCGGCGCGCATTTGCGCCATGGCCTGCGCGACCTTTGCCTCGTCGAGCGAATCCACCATCGGGTCGTAGTCTTCGGGCCAAAGATTTTGCCCGAGCATGACCGCGACCCAGCTGGTCGTGCCGAACAGTTCGGCCCCTTCACGGAAAATCCGTCCGTGCAGCCGCCAAAGCTCGATCTTGCGAGCGAGGCTTTCCGGAATCTCCATGTCGCGAACGTAGCGCCAGAACGGCGTGTCGTCCCGCTGGGTAGCCTTGTAGTGCAGGATGATGAAGTCACGCACGTCGTCGTAAAGCTCGCCCATCCCGTGGTTGAATTCGTCGCGCTCGACCGGGCTGATCGGCTTTCCCGGAAACAGCGCCAGCAGGCGCTGGATGCCGTTCTGGATGAGATGGATGCTGGTCGACTCAAGCGGCTCGAGGAAGCCGGACGAGAGGCCCAGGGCGACGACGTTGTGGCTCCAGCTCGTTTTGCGGCGGCCCGTGGCGAAACGGATCGTGCGTGGTTCGGCAAGGACCTCGCCTTCGAGGTTGGCGAGCAGGATCGCGCGCGCCTCGTCCTCTTCCATATAGGCACTCGAAAAGACGTGCCCGTTGCCCATCCGGTGCTGCAGCGGGATGCGCCATTGCCAGCCCGCCGAGTGCGCCGTCGAGCGGGTGAACGGGTCGGGCGGCGCGGGAAGCGCTGTGGGCACGGCGATCGCCCGGTCGCACGGAAGCCAGTGGCTCCAATCGTGCCAGCCGGCCTGCAGTTCCTGCTCGATAAGCAGTGAGCGGAAGCCGGAGCAGTCGATGAAGAAGTCGCCTTCGATCCGCTCGCCGCTCTCGAGCCGGACGGCAAGGACATCGCCGCTCTCGCCATCCCTGTCCACGGCCACGATCCGGCCTTCGCGCCGCTCGGTACCCTGCCGCTCGGCGATCCCGCGCAGGAACTTCGCATAAAGGCTGGCATCAAAGTGGAAGGCGTAGCACAGCCGCGAGAGGAGCGATTTGGCATTCGGTGCAGGCCGTCCGAAGCGGCGAAGCGCGGCCGCGACGGCGCAGATCGCGTAGTCCGCGATATCGCCGGAATTGCCTCGGTTCATCCGCTCGCGCAACCAGAGCTGATGAAAGTCGATGCCGTGCAGGTCGTTGCCGTAGGCGCCGAACGGGTGAATGTAACGGTCGCCGATCCGACCCCAATTGAAGAACTCGATACCAACCTTGAACGTGCCGCGCGTCGCCTTGAGAAATTCATTCTCGTTGATGTCGAGCATCCGGTTGAAATTGATGATTGCCGGTATGGTCGCTTCGCCGACCCCGACCGTCCCGATCGCATCCGATTCGACGAGAATGATCTGGCGATGGCCGTTGTTGAGAAAACGCGAGAATGCGGCCGCCGCCATCCAACCTGCCGTGCCCCCGCCGACGATCACTACCCGGGCAATTTCGGTATCGCTACCGCGATTTGCACCGCCGCCTGGGCGATTCATCCACAACCCTCCCGAATTTCGCTTCCCCCTCAGAGAGAAGCTCTTGCCAAAACGAGTCTTAGCGCATAATCAGCGCGGTTGACAAAGCAAAAGCCTGCCGAAAATTGGTAGCGCTAACATGGGGAGGATAAGCGCGTGGCCAAGTCACGGTACGTTTCTCATGGGGCAAACACAGCACTTGCCAGCAGGCTGCGGCCTTCGCTGAAAGCCGGCGCTTCGGCACTCGCTCTCGGCACGCTCTTGGCCTCGGCCAGCGCCTTCGCCCAGGACAATGCGAGCCCTGGTCCCTCGGCCACCACACCCGCTCCCCAGGCTACCGACAACAACAGCGATAATACGATCGTCGTTACCGGCATTCGTGCGAGCCTCGCCAACTCCCAGGTGATCAAGCGCAATTCCGACACGGTCGTCGACGCGATCACGGCGCAGGACATCGGTGCCCTTCCCGACCGCTCCGTGACCGAAGCCTTGCAGCGCGTTCCGGGCGTGTCGATCAACCGCTTCGCCGGCAGCAGCGACCCCGATCACTTCTCGGTCGAAGGTTCCGGTGTCGTGATCCGTGGCCTCAACTTCGTGCGGTCTGAATTCAACGGGCGCGATGCCTTTGCGGCCGGTGTCGGCGGCCAGGCGCTGAACTTCGCCGACGTCCCCTCCGAGCTCCTCGGATCGGTCGTCATCTCGAAGAATGCCACGGCCGACATGATTGAGGGCGGCCTTGCAGGAACGGTCAATCTCAACACGCGCAAGCCGTTTGACAACAAGGGCTTCCACATCGCCTTCGATGCCGAGGCCAACTATGGCGACATGGAGAAGAAGTGGTCGCCGACCGGCTCGCTGCTGGTCAGCGATACTTGGGACACGCCGGGCGGCAGTACCTTCGGCTTGCTGGCCGACGTTTCCTATTCGCGCATCCGCAACCGCTCGGACGGCATCCAGGTCACGAACTTCCAGACCCGCGACAATACGGCGGTTCCCTACCAGAACGGCAACGGCGTGCTCGTGTGTCGCAGCCCGCTGCCGAGCAACGACGATACGCTCACGCTTCCGCCCTCGCAGCTCGATGCCAACGGCAACGTGACCAATGCACCTTGCGGGGCGGTCCAGCCGGCCGGAGCCGATGGGAACGCCGACTTCCTCCCGGTTGCCTATGCGCCGATAGGCGGCCAGTTCCGCACCCAGGACTACGACCGAAAGCGCGATGGCGCGGCGTTGGCCGCCCAGTGGCAATCGCCGGACAGAAATTCGATCCTCACCCTCCAATTCATCCGTTCGCATACGACCAACGCATGGGGCGAGCACACCTTCGAGACCGCTCCTGACCTGTCGGAATACAATACCTATCCGCTCGGCTGCCACCAGAACGGCAACGGTCCCCTTTATAACGGCAACGGTACCACGCGCGCGGAGTGCCGGATCAACAGCAACGGCCAGTTCTTCTTCAACAACAACGACCAGGGGAACGGCTACAATCCTCTGGCGGGCCAGACCTTCGACAATTACCAGTATGATTCAAATGGCCTCTTCGAGAGCGGCTACATTACCCTCCCGGGCACGGGTTGGCGCACGGCTGGCAGCGGCGGCCCAGGCACATGGGTTCCAACCGGCGGCCAGCAGCAATCGCTTTCGCGCCGCCAGGTGCTGGAGAAGAGCCTCAACAACGATTACGGCGCGAACTTCCAAACGAAGTTCGGCGATCGCTGGGATCTGAACCTCGACGGCGACTACACGACATCGCACCATCAGGTGAAGGACTTCAGCGTCTTCGGTTCCACTTTCGCCGACGAAGAACTCGACCTTTCCGGCAACCTTCCCGTGGTGATCCCGCACAAGCCGACGACGCTTTCGGCCACCTGGGCCGCGCCAAATCCGACGCTCGCGAGCGAAACCGACGCCCAGTATTTCGCGGACCAGAACGTCCAGTTCTGGCGTGCGGCGATGGATCACTTCGAAGACAGCAAGGGCCACGAAGCCGCTTTCAAGGGCGACCTGACCTATCGCTTCGACGACGATTCCTTCCTCAAGACCCTGAAGGTCGGCGCGCGCTATGCGGATCGCCAGCAGACAGTACGCTACACCACCTACAACTGGGGCGCATTGAGCGAAGTGTGGTCCGGGACGGCCGTGTCGCTCGCCCAGTTCGGCGGTGATCAGACAGACTTCTACACGTTCCCTGACTTCTTCCGCGGGCAGACGCCGGGGCCGGTCGGCGGCTATTTCTACAACGGCAACCTGATCAAGGATTACGATCAGGCGGCAACCTTCTTCGACCAGATCAACGACGTCTGGCACGCTCCGACAAGTGCAGGCGGTGGCGGTGCCAGCGCGGCCAACCGTTGGCTGCCGGCCGCCCAGCGCCCCGGCGCCATCGCAGGGACGCCTTATCTGCCGAGCGAAGTCCAGAAGATCGGCCAGAGAGACGTGGACGGCTATGCGATGCTCACGTTCGAATCGCATAACACCGATGGCGTGCGCGTCTCAGGCAACGTCGGCGCGCGCCTCGTCAGCACGCACATCACGTCCGCCGGCGCGACATCGGTTCCCACGCAAGCGACACTGGGGATAACGCAGCCCTACCACGATACGCCGGGGGTCGATGCGAACGGCAATCCCATCATCATTCCCGGACGCTGCGAGCTTCAGCCACCTCCAGTCGGTGCGCCCCCGGGGACGCAACCCCAGACTCCCGGCGGCGTGTGCACTTTGAGCGAAGAACAGTACAACAACCTCAAAGCCTGGGCCGCCACGACGCCGACGTTCATCGCGAGCACGGTCAAGAACAACTACACGATGGTCTTGCCGAGCCTGAACCTGAAGTTCGGTTTCACACCCGATTTCCAGATGCGCCTCGCCATTTCGAAGGTGCTGACGCGGCCGGATTCCGACCTCATCCGCAATTTCGTGAACGTCAGCATCGACGGCAACGGCAAACTGCAGTCCACGGCGGGCAACCCGAACCTCAAGCCGGCAACCGCCTGGCAAGGTGACATCACGGCGGAGTGGTACTTCTCGCGCGTCGGCTCGCTGACGTTCGATGTCTTCTACAAGGACGTGAAGAACTTCTTCTACCAAACGTCCATCGCCACCGCGATCGAGAACAATGGAATAACGCTCAACATCCCACAACGCGGACCCGACAACTACAACGGCCACGGCAAGATCAAGGGCTTCGAGATTGCCTACCAGCAAACATTCGATTTCCTGCCCAAGCCGTTCGACGGGCTGGGAGTGAATGCAAACTATTCCTACGTCGACAGCTCAGGCTTGCCGAACACGTTCCTCAACACCGGCACACCGGTGAACATCGGTTCGATCCCGCCAGGCAAGCTCCCGCTGGAAGGTCTTTCGAAGCACAACATCAACATCGAGGCGTTCTACGAGAAGGGACCGGTCAGTCTTCGCGTTGCGTACAACTGGCGATCGAAGTTCCTGCTCACCGCGGCGGACGTGATCTTCCCGTACACATCGATCTTCAACGCCGCGACAGGCCAGCTCGACGCGTCGGTGTTCTTCAACGTAACCAAGAACATCAAGGTCGGCGTGCAGGGCGTGAACCTCCTCAATGAGGTGACCAAGACCCTGCAGGCCTATACCGGCGACCCCAAACTGCTGGCGCCACGATCGTACTTCATGAACGACCGGCGCTACTCGTTCATCGTCCGGGGCAGCTTCTAGCGACGCCGCGCCGCTCCTTTCGCGGCTCTCTCGAGGCGCCGCCGTTCCGATCCGGCGCGGCGGCGCCTTTGTTTCAGGCGGTGGCGAAAGCCCGGGCCAGCGCGGCTCGCAGTGGCTTCGGGCGATAGTCGTCGCCGTAGGGACAGCAGCGAACCTCGAGCTTGTCGGCTCGCGGCGAGAAGCCCTGAAGCCAGCTGAAGCGGTCGACCACCCCCCAGGCGAGGATGTCGCCGAGCTGGTCGTAGTCGAGCATGACGTCGAAAAAGCGCCTGGCGAAGTCGGCGACGCGCTCGTCGCGAACGGCCAGGTTGCCGGGCAGCGCCTTGTCCTTCACGTCGAACTCGGTGATCAGCAGCTTGTAGCCCATCGCCACGACCTCATCGAGGAAGCGGCGCCACTCGGTCTCGAGGTAAGGTCCGACGCCACTCGCCGGGTCGAGCGAGAACATCTCGATGTGCGCCTGCACGCCCAGCGCGTCGACCGGCGTGCCGCGCTTGCGGAACCCCTCGAGCAGCCGCAACACACCGACGCAGTGGCCGCGCGAGCCCGGCTCCCAGCTCATGAAGTCATTGTAGACCAACTGGGCGTCTGGCACCTGCTCGCGCGCAGTGTGGAAGCAAAGGTCCACGAGCGCCTCCGGGCTGCCGAGCGCCTTGGTGACGTTATTGACCCTTAGACCCCGCGTCGAGCCGTCGACAGCCTCGTTGACCACGTCGTAGCTGTGGATCACGCCGCGGTAACGATCGGTCACGGTGCCTATATGGGTGGTCAGCAGGCGCTCGGCCTCGCGCGCCGGGTTGCCGCCGAAGTCGTAAGCGAGGAGCCACTTCGGAAAGCGCTCGGGCCGATCCCAGAAAAGCGTGTGGCCACGGATCGCCAGCTTGTGCGCCTGGGCCCAGGCGACAATCGCGTCCATGCGTTCGAAAGCGAACTTGTCCGGGCCTGGGCGGGTCCACTGCCACTTGAGCTCGTTCTCCGGCACGATCACGCCGCTCTCGCCGGCGACGATGGCGGCGTAGGCGGGATTGTCGATCCCGCCGCCCCTGCCTGCACCGATCGCGCTGCCGAAGCGGCGGCCCTTGCGCATCGCCAGGGCGTTCAAGGACGGCGACGGCACGGCCCGATCCGCGGCCGCGACAAGGGGGGCAGCGCGGGCCGCCAAGGGTGCGGCGGCGAGGCCCGCCAGCGCGCGGCGCCTGCTCAGCGAAAAGCTCATACGGGCGCAGGCTCCATCCGTGGGACGAGGAGGTGAATGACCGCAAAGGCGAGCAGGTAGGCGATCCCGGCGTAAAGCACGATTGGGGTGTATGATCCGGTCAGCTGCAACGTCCAGCCCGTCGCCTCGGAGATGAGAATGCCGCCGACCGCCCCGGCCGCGCCGCCCAGGCCCGCGACCGTCGCGACCGCGCGACGCGGGTAGAGGTCGCAGATCATCGCGAAGATATTCGACGAGAACGCCTGGTGCCCGGCCGTGCCGAGACCGATCAGCGCCACGACCACACCGGCATTGCCGATACTGGTCACCGAGACCAGCGGCAGAGCGCACAGCGCTGCGAGGAACAAGGTGGTCTTGCGGGCCCGGTTCACGCTCCAGCCGCGGTGGATGAGGTGCGAGGAGAGCCAACCGCCGGCGATCGACCCGACGTCGGCCAGCAGATAGACCCCGATGAGAGCCGGCCCGATGGTTGAGAGCACGCTGCCGCGCCCGGTCGGGAACAGCTCCATGTGCTGCGTCTTCGAAAAGAAGTCCGGCAGCCAGAACAGGAACAAGTACCATACAGGATCGGTGAAGAACTTGCCGCAGATGAAGTACCACGCCTGACGCTGCCCGAGCGCCGCAAGCCAGCCGAGCGGCTTGCCCGCGGGGTCCTCGCCGTCCTGGGCGATGTGCGCCCGTTCCGCCTCGGACAAGCCGCCATAGTCTTGCGGCAGGCGGTAGTGCCTCAGCCACAGCGCGAGCACCGCCACGCCGAGCAAGCCGGTGACGAGGAATGCCGCCCGCCAGCCCCACAGGCCGGCGACCATGATCCCCACAACGGGTGTCAGCAGCACGCCGACGTTGGCCCCCGCATTGAGAATACCGACGCCGAGCGCGCGCTCCTTGCGCGGGAACCACTCGGCGACCGACTTCACAGTTCCGGGATAGGCCGCGCTCTCGGCGAGGCCCAGCGCCGACCGGGCAAGGATGAAGGCGAGGACGCTGCGAGCCACAGAATGGAACGCGGCAGCGAGGCTCCACAGTCCGATGGCGATGGCGACGCCCTTGCGCGTGCCGACACGGTCCAGCCAGCGGCCGACCAGCACCATGCCGACGCCATAACTCGCCTGGAACGCGGAGACGATGTTGCCATAATCGACCTCGCTCCAGCCCATGTCCTTCTCGATGAGTGGCTTGAGGACGCCGATCACCTGGCGGTCGATGTAGTTGATCGTGATGACGCAGAACAACAAGGCGCAGATCGACCAGCGATAGCGTCCGATGGCCTCGCGAGCGGCGATGGGCGGCGCGCTGCTCATGCGACGGCGAATTGCGCCGATTTGAGGTTCGCCGAGCTGTTGCCGACATGGACCGCGACGGGGCCGGGGCCGTTCACTTCCCTCATCTGCCGGTCCCAGTAGGAGAGCTGCTCGGGCGTGAGCACGAAAAGCACCGTGCGCCTCTCGCCGGGCGCGAGGGTGACACGCTCGAAGCCCTTCAGCTCGAGCACCGGCCTCGTGACCGCAAGCTCGGTGCGGGTGATGTAGAGCTGGACCACCTCGTCGCCGGTGCGCGAGCCGGTATTGGTTACGGTGGCTTCGACTTGCACCGCCTGGTCGGGCGCTGCCCTGGTCGCCGAGAGACGCGGCTCGGAAATCTCAAACGTCGTGTAGCTGAGCCCGTGCCCGAACGGGAACAGCGGCGCAGCGTCTTCGAACAGGTAGCCGCGCCGGGCGCTCGGCTTGTGGTTGTAGAACAGCGGGATCTGCCCGGCGTCCCGCACCACGCTGACCGGCAGCTTGGCGCCGGGATTGACCTTGCCGATGAGGGCCTCGGCAATCGCCGTGCCCCCTTCCTGACCCGAATACCAGCATTCGAGGACGGCATCGGCCTTGACAACGACATTGGGCCAGCTCGGTGGCCGCCCGTTGATCGCGCAGACGATGAGCGGCTTGCCGAGCGCCGCCAGCGCATCGACAAGCGCGTTCTGCTCGCCGACG
>Ga0207639_10003039_pt1 | contig 11298 bp, 10 predicted proteins | sample KBSCornC32_FD_184299 | JGI IMG/M metagenome (GOLD analysis project Ga0207639, IMG submission 184299) | Corn rhizosphere microbial communities from Kellogg Biological Station, Michigan, USA - KBS Corn C3-2 (SPAdes) (version 2) | ecosystem: Host-associated > Plants > Roots > Rhizosphere > Soil ...
AACCGATCCACAGGTAGAAGTTCAGGAAGCGCGTGCCACCCGACGGGATCGTCACCGCCTGCGAGGCGGTGGCGATTTCCGCGTCGGCGATGCCGCCGAACCATGCCCACACGTCGCCGGTATGCGGCGTGGCCGTACCGCCGCCGTTGCCGCAGCCCGCGACATCGCACAGCGCGGTGCCGAAGTTCGACGAGGTCGAGTTCCACGGCGCGCCGCCCGCGAGGCTCGCTTCGAAGCTCGTGTCCTGCAGCAGTTGCGCCGGGACGCACGCCAGCGCTGCCGGATCGAAGCCATCCTTGAAGATCGTGTCGCTCGTGCAAGTGACGGCCACGTTGGTGACATTCGCGCCGGCGATCGTGCCGCTGCCGTTGCTGACCGTGCAGTTGTCGCCACCGGATGGCTGCGTGCCGACGGTCACGGCATACGCCGCGCCATTGAGCAGGCCCGTCGGGAACGTGAAGGTACCGTTCGCCGCCACCGGCAAGGTCTGCGCGCCACTGTTCAGCGACAGCACGAGGCCAGGATTCGACAGGCCGCTGACGTTGCCACCGACCGTGAACGTCGGCGTCGCCGTGCAGGTCACCGCAACATTGGTGACGTTCGCACCCGCGATCGTGCCGCTGCCGTTGCTGACCGAGCAGGTCTGGCCGGACGGCTGCGTGCCGACGGTGACCGCATACGCCGAAAGATCGGCGAGGCCGGTCGGGAACGTGAACGCGCCGCTCGCCGCAACCGGCAGCGTCTGCGCGCCTGCATTGAGCGACAGCACGAGGCCGGCGCCGGTCAGGCCACTGACGTTGCCACCGACGGTGTACGTCGTCGTACCGCCGGTCGTGGTCGGCACCAGGCACCACTGGTCGAGCGTGCCGGTATCACCGGACGCATTGTCGGACACGTTCAGCGTCCAGGCACCCGCAAGGGTCTGGCCGAGGAATGGAGCCGCGAGCGCGTTGTTCGGCTTGACCGGGCCCGACAGTGCCGGCGGCGTCGCATTGCACTGGTTCTCGACCAGGGTCGCCGCGCCGTCGTCGATGGTGACGTCGATGTTGTCGTTGCCGCAGCCGAAGCCCGAGCCGGTGTAGCCCGGGCGATCGATCAGGACCGTGCTGCCCACCGTGCGGCTCAGCGTGTACTTGAGATCGCCGACCCAGGTATGCGTGGTCTTGATCGTGAGCTTCAGGCCCGTGAGGGTCGCGCCCGACGGATCGGTCACGGTCAGCACGTTGTTGACACCGGCCGGAACGCTGTCCGGAATCGCGAGCGCCGGGTTGCTGCAGATCAGGTTCGCCGTGGTGAAGCTGAAGGTCGGCGACGCTGCGCCGGTACCGCACGCATTGGTCGGCGTGACGCGCCAGAAGAGCTGCGTGTTCGCGCTGAAGTCGCTGGTCGGCGTGAACGTCGTGCCGGTGACCGTCTGGGTCAGGATGATCGAGCCGAAGCCCGCATCCGTCGCGACCTCGAGCAGGTACGACTGGGTATTGCTGCCGGTCCAGGTGAAGGCCGGGCGCAGGGCCACGCCGTTCGCGCCATTGGCCGGCGCGGTCAGCGCCGGTGCACCCGGCGAGCCGACGAACACGGTCATGCCGATGCTGGTCGACTGGTTGGCCGCAGCCGCACCGGTACCGTTGACCGTCATCGGGTAGGTCCCCGCGGCGACGCCGGTGGTGACGATCGACAGCGCGCTGCTGCCCGGCAGGGTCGGCACCGGATTGGGCGTGAACGAACCCGTGCTCGGCGCCGGATTGCCCGCGAGTGCGAGCGTGACCGGGCTGTTGTAGCCGGAGATCGAGCCGACATTGACCGTGAAGGCCGCCGGCGTGCCGGCGCAGACCGCCACGTTCGACGGCGTCGTGTCGAGGCTGAAGCCGGGCGACAGGCTGCAGCTCGGGAACTTGAAGTTGCCGATGCGCGTCTTCCACGCGAAGCTGCCCGTCGCCGAGTAGTACTCGCTGGTGAACCAGAACGTGCAGTCGTCGACCGGGTCGACGGTCAGGTCGCTGTAGTCGCCCCAGCGGTTGCCGGTGCCGGTCTGGTGGCCGCCGCCATCGATCAGATGCGCTTCGGTCTGCGGCAGCGTGCCGATCGGATCGCCCGCGAGGCGACCTGCATAGCGCAGCTGCGGATTGATCGTCGGGCTCGACGCGCTGTAACCGAGAGCGATGTTGCCGACGGTGTCCATCGCGATGCTGCCCATCCAGCGCCAGTCGGTATCCGGCTGGTAGGTGCCTTCCTGGAAGATCGTCGGCGCGCCGCTGGTGGCGTTGCGCATTTCGAACCAGCGCACGCCGGTGACGCCGCCCGACGCCACCGTGTAGTTGCCGAGCAGCGACTCGTGACCGTTGATGTTGCGGTAGGCGAGACGGAACATCAGGCGATCGGCGATGCCGTCGAGATTGTCGCCCGAGACACCACCGATCTGCGGCACGCACGCGCGGCCCCCGGTACAGGCCGCGGCGAAGCCGGCGGCGGCAGGTGGCGACGGAACCGCGGTGAACGTCGTGTTCGCCGGCGTGGCGAAATCGACGTGGAAGCGGTAGATGTCGTAGTTGCCCGTATCCGGGAACAGCACGAACGGATTGGGCGCACCGGCCGGAGGCAGGTTGGAGCCGTCGAGATCGGCCGGCAGGAACGGCGCGAACGCGGCACCGAGCGGGGCCGCGGTCGTGAGGAACGTCGTCACCGGCGTGCCGGCGATCATCGCGGCGCGATTGAACGCGAACGGCTGCGGGCCGAGATACGCGGTGCCCGCCGCATTGAACACGTTCATGCTCATGTAGTAGCCGTCAGGCCACACGCCGAGATGCGGGTAGTCGTAGAAGTTCGAACCGAGGTGGAAGCCGTAGCGGTTGTACGTACCGGTCGCATCCGACGTGGTCGACACCGCGATGCACTCGTCGGTGATGTTCGACGTCGCCGCCGCGAACTGGCTGATCACCCAGCGCTGCGCGATCTGGTCGTACAGCACGACCGGGTCGCCGTGGCCGTTGTTCTCGCAGACGCCGCCGAAGCCGCTCCAGAACGAGGCGGTGCTCACCGGTCCGACGACCGAGGCGCCGGTCGCCTTGTTGAAGATCTGCACGCCGCCATTGGTCATCTGCACGTACTGCGTCGCGCCGACTTCGCCATCGGTATCCGGCGGAGCGCAGCCGCAGCCGTTCGGCTGGCCGTCGAAGTTGAGGATCGTGCCCGGCATCGGCGCCGCCGGCGTCGGCGACATCAGGTGCTGGACCACCGGGTCGACGCTGTCGACGTGCTGCTTCGGGAAGCCCCAGCTCGGGTTTTCCGCGGCCTCTTCGGCCGCTTCTTCCATGTTGTGCTCACGCCAGCTCGTGGCCATGATGTAGAGCGGCATCGACACGTCGTGCTGGTACGACACGCCGACCTGGATCTGCCCGGCCGTCTGTTCTTCCTTCGTCGCTTGCGCGAACGCAAGCGTTGTGCAGGCCATGCCGAACACGGCAAGCACCGCGCCCGACAGATATCGCTGCTTCGTCAACCTCATGGGTTTCTCCCAGATGAAAAATGCGCGCCGGACGACGTCCGGATCGAGCCGTTCGACATCCGGATCCCCCTGATCCGGCTGCCATCGATGCAAAAACACGAACACTTCCCGGCAGCGGAACGATTTCCGCCGTCGCGATGATTCCTGATCCCCTGCTTCCCGGTTCCCCTGTGGCGTAGAGCCGTCATCCATCACAGGGCCGGATGGCTAATGCCATGGGTCCATTCAAGATCAGTCCACAGGCTGACTTTACGAGCGACCGCCGCGCCGGGCAAGGGGTGATTGCGGGTTCATTGGTCTAGATCGACAGGCCGGGCCCGCCATGCTCGACCGTATGGTCGGACCTGCCGCCCGCTCCGCCGGCGGATGGGACATGGGAAAAGACCGATGGGTGCCCGTGCTGCCGTCGCAGCTGCGGTCCGACCGGTGGCAATACCCGGAGTGCGGCGCCCTGTCAGGCGTTGCGCAGGCGGCGACCCGCTCGGGGGATGGTTACTTCAGCTTCGGGCGCGTCCGGGGCGAGACCTGACGTCAGCGGACCCTCGCGCGGCCACGGACCCGCCGAAGCGTTCGGTGACCGAACCGCATCGGCGCCAAAGCGGACTCGAGCGGTGCGACCGGACGCTGACGCGCTTGACAGATTTCCAAGTCCATGCGACCTGCACTCGGACCAAATCTGCCGAGCACTGCGGCGGCGCTCGGACCCCTAGCGAGCGGCATCATCGGTTTGGATTCGGCTGATCTCGTGATCGTGAAAGATCGAACTGCTGAAGTCGATGGATACCCAATTCATTCTGCACGAGACAACAAGGGTGTCTGGCGAATAGCCGCAATGTAATCTGGAGTAGCTATGAACAACGTCAATCGCCTTGGCGAACAAGAGCAAACATCGAAGACGCGCCCTCTATTTGCGCTGCTCGTCGCACTGTCCCCGCTGGTCGGGGTCGCGGCAATTCTATGGCGGTTGATTGCAATGGATCGTGGTCGATTCGCTTGGAGCGAGGGGGCGGTCGCAATAATTGCAGTGAGTGCTGTCGTTGTGGGCTTTGTGGGCGGTCTCTACTTGGCCAACCGCCGTAGCACCTGGTGGATTTTGATCACACTACTTAGCGCATGTATCGGTTACCTCGAACTCCAAGTCGTTGTCGCATCGGCTTGGAGCCATATGCATTGATAGGGAGTTTTGAATGTTTAAGGGTATATCCATCATCGCATTGGCATTTCTGTTGCTACCTGCGCATGCATACGAGGTTTCAACCCATGCGCAAACGCGGCTTGAGTTTCGTCCAACTCTTCCGAAGCTCCTCCCGGTACTTCACCTAGCAGAGCTCCACGCGTTGAACCTCTCGACCACCCGGCTCAGCGGAATACTCGATGGCGACGTCGGGGGTATAGCGACTCGCGCGACGGCCCGTCCCCGACTCAAGAGGTACGGATACGGTTAGCGGCTGCGGATACCAAGCGATGACCCGAGGATCGAACTCGAGCAGTATGAACAGATCGCGTTCGAGCGCCGATTCGAAGGCACCCAGTCCCGGCGTTTTTCTGGCGCCAGTGAGTAACCCGGTCAGTGCGCGGCGGCCGTATCCAATTTTTCGCGCTTCGGGCAAGAGACTCCTGCATTTCAGAAAATGGCCGCAACGACCGAGAACGCTTCCGGATCGAAACACTCCGCAACCGCAGTCGTGACTCGCCACTCTTCGCAGGACAACAAAAAAGCCGCATCACTGCGGCTCGGAGGCTTTTGCAAATGCAAAGAAGCCGAACGGACTAGGCGGCTTTCTCCACCGGCACGCGGGAACGCTTCGCGAACCGGGCGCCGAGCCCGTCGCGCAGGCTTTCCAGGCCCTGCCCCTGCCCCGCGACCTTGAGCAACGCGTAGCCCTTGAGCGACGTCGACATCACGTCACTGCCGAGTGCGGTCTGCGTATCGACCACGCGCTCCGCGAGCCGCGTCAACCGCTGCGCACGCGGACGCAGGCGATCCAGCGCGGTCAGGTCCGACACGGCATCCGGCACCGACACGCTCGCCGGCACGATCTGCGGGTTCTGATCCAGCAGGCTGATCGTCTGGCGGCAGAACGCCTCCGACTTCTCACCCATCTTCGGCATCGCCCGGCGCTGCGCCGGCGTCAACGCCACCAGTTCGACGAACTGGTTCTCCAGCGCCGCCAGGGCCTGGTCGATCTCGGCGAGCTGGGCATCGGTCAGGGTCAGGGAAACAAGGTTCTGATTCATACGCTCACTCCTTGGTACTGCGGGAATCCAGTCGGGTGCCTGGGTGAGGTCGACCGGCGTGCCGGGTGGCACGGAGGTATTGGAACGTACGCGTGTCGCACAGGTTGAGACTGGGAAGAATGGACGATGTGGCACCGCCCGGAACCATGGGGAATTCCGCCTTGACGCTCGTTGTGACGGCGAGCACGATCCCGAGCAGACCTGCGCATCGGGACTCATGCACTCAAGGGGCGCCATGCATCGAATCGGTTGGGCTGCGGCTCTCCTCGTCGCGTTTTGCGCGCACGCGCACGCAGCGCGCGCTACGAAACCGGATGCGGAAGTCCTATCCGCATGTATCAGCGCAACGCTGTCCAAGGCAGCGAGGAGTTCGTATCCGTCCAAGGGCGACAACGTCGTCTATGTGTTGCCCGACGAGGAGAAGTACGCCGCCTCCCTGAGCGACGATCAGCTTCGGGTCGACTTGCGCGACCCCGCCAACTGGTCGACCTTACGCGCTCTTTTCCAGAACCTGCGCGACCGGGCCGGCAAAGGGTGGCGACCACCGAAAAACATCGCCGTCTCCGGCTTCCGCATCAAGATCGCCAACCCCCCACTCAGGGACAACCTCTTTCCGTCATTCGACCACCTGTACTACTCGTTCTACCCGCCGGGTTATTCCGCGGATGGTCGATCGAGTGTCGTCAATACGGCATTCGGTCCCACACCCCATGGCGCGAGTGCCAACTGCGAATTGTCGCTGCAGGACGGGAAATGGATCGTCGTCAATTCGTGGATTTCGATCTACGCCTGATTCGACAAGCGTAAGCGAGACATAGAATCGCTTTGTTTGAGCTCCCACCCCAGACCCGACAATGGATCGCCGCAGACTCGTCAGATCTCTCAAATGGGCGGGCACGGCCTCAGTGGTCGTGCTGGTCGCTCATTTCTATTGGCTTCGTTTCTACGAACCGATCTACGGCGAATGGGTGACCTTGCCTTCCGGCATCGTTTGTCCACCCGGTTTGCTGCCTGCCCGCATGGCATGGCTGATCTCGCTCATCCGTGCGGCACAAGCGTTTGTCGTCGTCTTTGCCACGGCCATGATCGTCACCTACCGCCATCGCGACCGCTAGCGCGAGAGCTGGACATCGCCCCACCCTTCCGGCTGAATCGCGCTTCCCGCTCGCACACTCCTTCGAGGTGATCCATGGACCTGCAACTCGCCGGCAAGCTCGCCCTCGTCACGGGCTCATCGAAAGGCATCGGCCACGCGATCGCGGCGACGCTCGCGCGCGAAGGCGCGCGGGTGATCGTCAATGGCCGCACGCAGGCGTCGGTGGACGCCGCGTGCAAGGACATCCTCGCGAAGGTGCCGCAGGCGCAGCTCGAGGCGTTCGCCGGCGATCTCGCCTCGGCCGCCGATGCCGAGCGGCTGGTGCAGGCGTTTCCGGCGGTCGACATCCTCGTCAACAACCTCGGCATCTTCGAGCCGAAGCCGTTCGAGGACATTCCCGACGCAGACTGGCAGCGCTTCTTCGACGTCAACGTGCTCAGCGGCGTGCGCCTCAGCCGCGCCTACCTGCCGGGCATGAAGCAGCGCGACTGGGGCCGGATCGTCTTCATCAGCAGCGAGAGCGCGATCCAGATCCCGACCGAGATGATCCACTACGGCATGACCAAGACCGCGCAGCTCGCGGTCTCGCGCGGGCTCGCGGAAACCTGCGCGGGCACGCGCGTGACCGTCAACGCGGTGCTGCCCGGCCCGACGCGCTCCGCGGGCGTCGACGAGTTCGTCGCGCAGCTCAGCGGCGGCCAGCCGTTCGAGGCGTTCGAGCGCGAGTTCTTCACGAGCGTGCGACCGAGTTCACTGCTGAAGCGCTTCGCGAGCACCGACGAAGTCGCGAGCCTGGTCGCCTACGTCTGCAGCCCGCTCGCGTCCGCGACGAACGGCGCGGCGTTGCGCGTCGATGGCGGCGTGTTGCGTTCGTGCGTCTAGGCCACGTCCTCGAACCTGCAGGGACGGAGTACATTGCTCGTCTGACCGGACGTGCGCGCTGAGGTAAGCGGAACGATGTTTCGACGAATACTGGCCATCCTGCTCCTGTGCCTCTCGACGGATGCCGGCGCATCCCTGCCGCTGCAGGCCTCGCTCGGCGACCTCGCCTGCGGTGCGGACCACGTCCTCGTCGGGCGCGTCGTGGGCGTCGACATGATCGACCAACGCGGAAAGCCGATTGCCGATCCCGCTGCGCGGACCGGGCCCGGCCTGACGAACACGATCCGCCTGAAGGTCGACGTCATCGAGGTCATCGAGAGCAGCGCGGCAAAACCGCCCTCGCACCTCGATGTTCCGCTCGATCCGGCGATGCATTTCTCGCTGGGCCAGATACGCGAGGCGTATGCGGAGCCCTCCGATGCGAGGCTCGTCTTCCTGCGCGGCGCTGCATTCGAGCCGATCATCGCGGGCCGGTTCTTCTGGGCGTTGAGCGAGCGGGACCAGGCGATGAAGCTTCGCGCGGCATGCAGGAAACCGGCCGCAACGCCGTCGCTTTGAAACGCTTTGCGCAATAGACTCGCGCGAAACCTGATCAGGGACGAAACGGCATGTTCTGGTGGAGAGGCAATGGATTGTGGATGGGCCTGCTCGTCGCGCTGATCATCGTCTCGGCCGGCAAGTCGCTCGGTCCGAAAGGAGTGCCGATCGGGTTCGCTGCGGCGGCGGTGATCGTGTTCTGCCTGAAGAGCGTGTTCGAGGAATCGTCGCTCTACTCGATCCCGTGGAAGGTGTGGCCGCCGGTGTTGATGCTGCTCGCGGCGCTTCTCTTCTTTTCGGCACGGTGACGGCGCTCCGCGCCGGTTCATTCGCGACACCGAGGCCCGGAGGGAAATGCCTGCATGTTCGACACATTGATCCGCTGGCATTGCCGCACGACGAGCGCCGTGGTCCGCGGTGTCACCAGCCAGTTGCTGGAAAAGCTCTACGGCTGCGAGATCCGCGGCGAGGGCATCGATGCGAGCGTGCGCTTCGCGCACCATGCGCGCGGCTGCACGATCGTGGCCGCGCGGATCTGCGAGAACGTCGTGATCTACCAGAACGTGACGATCGGTTCCAACCTGCGCTTCAACCGCACACGCGGCGCGTGGGAGAACGTCGGTACGCCGATCATCGCGAGGAACGTGGTCGTCTGCGACGGCGCAAGGATCCTCGGCCCGATCGTGGTCGGCGAGAACAGTGTCGTCGCCGCCGGTGCGATCGTCACGCGCGACGTGCCGGCGAACAGCGTCGTGACCGGCGTGAACGGGATTCGGCCACGCGACCCGGCCTACGATCTGGTGTTCCGCGCGGACATGATTGCGCCCGCGGAAATCATCGAGGCGAACAGGGTGCGCGTCGAGGCATTCGAGAAGGCCGGTCGCGGCGAATGAAGGCGCGTCGTCGGCCATCCATGGCCAACACGGGACAAGCCCATCCTGGGCTTACTTGAAGATGTCCTTGTTCTTCGCGTAGGTCATCGCCTGCTGGCGCGTGACGACGCCGCGCTTGACCATGTCCTGCAGGCACTGGTCAAGCGTCTGCATGCCGTGCTGGCTGCCGGTCTGGATTGCCGAGTACATCTGCGCGACCTTGTCCTCGCGGATGAGGTTGCGGATCGCCGGGATGCCGACCATGATCTCGTGCGCGGCGGTGCGGCCGCCGCCGACCTTCTTCAGCAGCGACTGCGAAATCACCGCGCGCAGGGATTCGGACAGCATCGAGCGCACCATCGGCTTTTCGCCGGCGGGGAACACGTCGATGACGCGGTCGATCGTCTTCGCGGCGGAGCTCGTGTGCAGGGTCGCAAACACGAGGTGTCCGGTTTCCGCGGCGGTCAGCGCGAGGCGGATCGTTTCCAGGTCGCGCAACTCGCCGACGAGGATGTAGTCGGGGTCTTCGCGCAGCGCCGAGCGCAGCGCTTCGTTGAAGCCGTGCGTGTCGCGGTGCACTTCGCGCTGGTTGATGAGGCACTTCTGCGAGGTGTGCACGAATTCGATCGGGTCTTCGACCGAGAGGATGTGCGCGTATTCGTTCTTGTTGACGTGGTCGACCATCGCCGCGAGCGTGGTCGACTTGCCCGAGCCGGTCGGGCCGGTGACGAGGATGAGGCCCTGCGGCTGCTCGATGAGTTCCTTGAAGATGCGCGGGCAGCCGAGGTCCTCGAGCGTGAGGACTTCGGACGGAATGGTCCGGAACACCGCACCGGAGCCGCGGTTCTGGTTGAACGCGTTGACGCGGAAGCGCGCCAGCGAGGGAATCTCGAACGAGAAGTCGACTTCGAGGAATTCCTCGTAGTCGCGGCGCTGCTTGTCCGACATGATGTCGTAGATCAGCGAGTGGATCTGCTTGTGCTCGAGCGCCGGGATGTTGATGCGGCGCACGTCGCCGTCGACGCGGATCATCGGCGGCAGGCCGGCCGACAGGTGCAGGTCGGACGCCTTGTTCTTGACCGAAAACGCCAGCAGCTCGGCAATATCCATCGCTCTATCCCCTGGACGCAGCAGCGCGCGCGGGCGCCGGTTGATGGGTGGGAGTACTTCAGGTCCCGCCGTTGCGGCAGTATAGCCACAAGAAAACCAGACCGTGCGCGACCTTGCAATGAATTTCCGCGAAACAGCTTGTGGTTCGGCCCGTGCGAGCGTGCTGGCGCGCATTGCGGCGGCGCGGCAATCCGCAGGCGATATAGCCGACGTGCGCCTGCTGGCGGTGTCGAAGACCCAGCCGGCGGCGGCGGTGCGCGCGCTGTGCGGCGAAGGCCAGCGTGCATTCGGCGAGAACTATGTGCAGGAGGCGCTGGCCAAGCAGGTGGAGCTGGCCGACCTCGCGCTCGAATGGCACCTGATCGGGCCGCTGCAATCGAACAAGTGCCGCGAAGTCGCCCTGCACTTCGACTGGCTGCAGACGCTCGACCGCGCCAAGCTCGTCGACCTGCTCGCGCGCCATCGCCCCCCCGGGCGCGCGCCGCTGAACGTACTCGTGCAGGTCAACATCGACGACGAGGACAGCAAGTCCGGTTGTGCACCGGACGAGGTCGACGCACTCGCGGCGGCGGTCGCCGCGCAACCGGCCCTGTGCCTGCGCGGGCTCATGGCGATACCGGCGCCTTCACCCGACGCCGGCGTGCGGCGTGCGGCATTCGCGCGCATGCGCGGGCTGTACGATGCATTGCGCACGCACCACCACGCGCTCGATACGCTGTCGATGGGCATGTCGGACGATCTCGAGCTCGCGATCGCCGAAGGCGCGACGATGGTGCGCGTCGGCACCGCGCTGTTCGGCGCGCGCGGCTGACCGCAGCACTGCAGGGGCGGCAGCCGCCGCGATGCTGGTTCCTGCGCCTTCGCACACCGCTTTCCGCCCGATCTGCAATCAGCTGTTCCACGCCATCGCCGAGTCCGCTACCCTCGCCCGTCTACCGGAGGTCCACGCATGAGCGAACAGGTACGCATTGCCTTCGTCGGCGGCGGCAACATGGCGCGCAGCCTGATCGGCGCACTGGTGCGCGGCGGCACGCCCGCCGAGGCGATCGCGGTCGCCGAGC
>Ga0207639_10003040_pt1 | contig 11296 bp, 10 predicted proteins | sample KBSCornC32_FD_184299 | JGI IMG/M metagenome (GOLD analysis project Ga0207639, IMG submission 184299) | Corn rhizosphere microbial communities from Kellogg Biological Station, Michigan, USA - KBS Corn C3-2 (SPAdes) (version 2) | ecosystem: Host-associated > Plants > Roots > Rhizosphere > Soil ...
AGCGATTGCCAACGCCTCGGCCCCGTATGTCTGAGCAGCACCGACAACCGAACTTGTGTCGTGAATGGCAATTGCAGCCCAGACGCCAAACTGCGTCTGCGACAAATTTAGCGTGTGACCAATTATTGGAAACAGAATGAGAGCTATCGAATTAAGCACAAAAACCGTGCCGAGCGAGACTGACATTTCCTCGGTTCCGGCATTGATCGCTGGGCCGACTGCCGCAATTGCGCTGCCGCCGCAGATCGCCGTGCCGGACGAAATTAGATTCGAAGTTTTCTCGTTTACCTTTAGAAATTTGCCGACAAAAAACCCGAGAATAAGCGTTCCGAAAATTGTTACTATGGTAAACAGAATACCGTCGCGGCCGGCCTTAAAACTGCCTCGATGTTCATTCCGAACCCAAGAAAAATTACCGACCCTTGCAGCAGCAATTTTGTCGGTTTGCCGGTAACCTGCGGAAACGGATTGCCGACAGTAAAAGCCAACGCAAGGCCAAGCGCCAACGCAACTGGCGGCGACCCCCACGGCGAAAGACACACCAACACCAAAAGAACGAAAACGATTTTTTGCCAGAACATAAAAGAGTAGGCAGGCGCAGTGGCAGTCAGGTAATTTCTGCTTCCTGCAGCTGCCGGTGCTTATTGGGATGCTTTTCCTTGATTCGCCACAGCCTCTTGCGCTTTGCGGATCGCTTCTTCGTCGCCAAGATAGTAGCTTTTGATCGGCTCCAGGCCTTCGTCAAGCTCATAAACCAGCGGAATGCCGGTCGGTATGTTGAGCTTTACAATTTCCTCGTCCGAGACATTGTCGAGATGTTTTACGAGTGCCCGCAGCGAGTTGCCGTGAGCAGCGATGATGAGGCGTTTGCCGTCCTTTACCTTACCGGCGATCTCGTCTTTAAAATAGGGCACAACCCGAGCGACCGTATCTTTCAGGCATTCGGTCTTTGGAAATTTGTCTTTGGGAATAGATTTGTAACGCGGATCGTTACCGAGATATCGCTCGTCGGTTTCCTCAAGCGGATCGGGCGGAATATCGAAACTCCGCCGCCATATTTGCACTTGCTCCTCACCGTATTGCGCGGCAGTTTCGGCTTTGTTCAGCCCTTGCAGCGCTCCGTAATGACGCTCGTTCAGCAGCCATGATTTTGTCGTCGGGATCCACATCAGATCCATTTCGTCCTGAAGTATCCAAAGCGTCCTTATCGCGCGTTTCAGGACCGACGTGTAGGCTTCGTCAAACGTGAAACCCTCCGATTTGAGGATCTTCGCGGCCGCATGGGCCTCTTCCCTGCCCTTTGCCGAAAGATCGATGTCCTTCCACCCGGTAAAACGGTTTTCTTTGTTCCACTCGCTTTCACCGTGCCGGATCAATACTAATTTGTGCATATACAATTATTTTAGATTCGCAATTTCAAATTTCAAATTTGAGATTTAATAATTTTTGGACCTCGCCGATCAGATAGAGCGAGCCGGTCACGCAGATAAGCTCATCATTTGCCGAAATTTCTAGCGCCATTTCTATCGCGTCGGCGACGGACTTGGTAACAAAGATATTGTCTCGTCTATCTCTCTCGGCGAGTGCGGCGATTTTTTTCGACTCTGCCGAACGTGGATTTTCGGGCCGGGTTAAGATGAGCGTGTTCGCTTTTGGAAAAAGAATCTCCGCGATTTCGGAAATGTCTTTGTCCCGCATCGCAGCAAAGATCATCGTGACCGGCTGATGGACATTTTCGTCGAGATATCTTCGAAGCGCCTTTGCACCGCCGATGTTATGTGCTCCGTCAAACAGAAAACGGCCGCGGCGTTCGAGCCGGCCGGGATGGACGGCGGTCTCGAGTCCAGCGGTTATATTTTTTGGCGAAATGTTGAAATATTCCTGAAGCGTTTCGGCGAGAAGGATCGCGACGTTGGCGTTTTCGATCTGGTGATGGCCGGCTAATCCTAAATGTTCGACAATGTATTTGTCACGTCCTGTGGCAAACATCAACCAGCCGCTGCCACAAACGGCTTCAACGCCCTGGGCGGACCTTGGCGTGACGCCAAAGTCAGTGCAGCGCCCGAAAATGACTTCAATAGCCTCGGGTTCCTGCTCGCCGATAACTGCCTTTGAGCCTTTGTGAATTATCGCGGCTTTTTCAGCGGCGATCTCGGTAAGCGTTGCGCCGAGGATGTTCTGATGGTCGTAATCGATCCTCGTTATGCCTGCTATCTCGGCGTGAGCGGCAGTTGTCGCGTCAAAACGCCCGCCGAGACCTGTTTCCAAAATCGCAAGCTCTACTTTTTCTTCCGCAAAAGAATTCAGGGCAATAGCTGTCACCTGCTCAAAAAAGGTCGGCACGGTTTCGAGCGATCCATCGCCGATTAATCGTTCGGCCGTTTCGCGAATCAGCGTTGCGTGGCGCGCAAAATCTTCCTCGCTGATCTCGCGACCGCCGATTCTTATTCTTTCCGTGATAGAAATGAGATGGGGCGACGTGTAAAGCCCCGTTTTCACACCTGCCGAAACGCACATCGCATCGAGAAATGCACACACGGAGCCTTTACCATTCGTACCGGCAACCTGGACTTTGACGTACTCGTTTTGCGGATTTGCGAGAGCGACCAACAGCCTGCCGATGTTCTCAAGGCCAAGCTTCATTGCGGAAACCTCGTTGCCTAGAGAAAGAAGATATTCGAAAGATTCTGCGAAATCCATTCTTCTAAAGACTAAGATCAATCGCAAAAAAAAGCGAGATACCCAAAGGGAATCCCGCTTTTATCTCTTCGCGAATAGCTAGAAGTAATATTTCAAGGCAAATTCGACTCGACGTGATTCGTTCAACGTAGTCGTGATCTTGCCGAATGTCGAAGGGCTAGCCAGATCCCTGCCGGGCAGTTGAAAATTCGGCGTATTGGTAAGATTGAAAAACTCCGCGCGAAGGTCGAAATAGTTCGACTCTGTAACAGATAACTTTTTACCAATCGTGAAATCCCAATTTTTCCAGCCGGGTCCGCGCAGGATGCCTACACCTGAATTACCGAATGTTCCAAGCGCCGGATGGACAAAATCACCAGCAAAGATCCAGTTATCGATCGTATGGTTGTTGATATTACCGCTGCCGATTCGGTTTGGACGCGGAAACGCACCGGCGCGTGGGGCCTGTAATGACGAAGCCGTAACGCTTGTATCGATCACCGTGATCGGAAAACCGGTGTGGAGCGTTATAATGTTGCTTGTGCTCCATCCACCCAGTATGCCGTCCACAATGCCATTCCAATTGCTGCCCCATTTTCGGCCCTTTCCGAACGGTAAGTCATAAGTACCCGAAAGAACAAAATTATGCTTGACGTCAAAAAACGCCGGGCCGTAGTCGGTCTTTCTGTTGTACGCATTTGACGGATAGGCTCCCTGATCGCCGCCGAAAACGCCGCTTCCGTAAAAGCCGCGATTGTTCGTCAGAACTTTGCCGAAAGTATATGAGGCAAGAAATTCCAACCCTTTTGAAAGCCTTTGACGGACGCTTGCCTGCAGCGAATGGTAATCGGAAATTGCCCATGAGTCAGTACCGCTGATAAACGTCACGAGCGGTAAAACGCTGTAGAGCGGACGACGTTGCTGCGATGGGATCCAGGTACTCGGGTCACCTGTTCCCGGCAGCGGCTGATTCCAGTCGGTTGGAGCGATCAGGTGCGTCGCTTTATGTCCAACGTAGCCGACACTAAGCGACGTTTCCTTAAGTATTTGATACTCGCCGGTAACGTTCCACTGCTGCGTGAACTGCGGACGAACGTGCGGATTCCAAACCCGAATCTGTCCGGAAGGCGTGTCTCGTACGATCAACCCCGTAAAACCCGTAGCAATTCTGTTGACTCGGTTTGGATCGTTTGGATTACACGTTGCTGTTATACAACTCCTGTCGAATGGAACATCAGATTCGGCAAAAAACGGCGGGTTTAACGGCAACCTCAGGTTGGCTCCGGTCCCTTCCATGAATTGGACTATTCCATAACCGGCGCGAAGAACGCCTTTTCCGTCAAGAAACTTGGGACTCCACGCAAATCCGAGGCGCGGTTCGAAGCCTTTGTAATATGGTTCGTAAAGAGCACGGCTGTTTCCGTCCTTTCCGGCGAAGAGTTGCTCACCGGTTACGATATCAAAATTAACCTGACGATCATTTTTTTCGACCAGCGGTGAGGTATATTCCCATCGCATTCCGAGATTAAGCGTTAGGTTAGGTTTGACCTTGTAATCGTCCTGGAAAAATACTCCGATGCGATCCTGCCGGTGTTGCCACGGGTCGGTATCGCTGCTGCCGATACCTTTACCCGAAAGGGTATCGAGGAGAAAATCGGCAAAGGCGAACCCGGTATATGTGTTTGCATAGCTGAAGAATCCAAGCAAACCATTGTTACCAGGATAGAATCGGTTTTGATAGTACTTTAGCCATTGCCCGCCCATCTTGATCGAGTGGCGGCCTTTGAGCCATGTCAAATTGTCACCGAAATGCAACGTTGTCGTTTTATTGTTTTCGGTCACGGCAAGTGTTCCAATATCACTTAAACCGGTGATTCTGATTGCGCTCAGACCCGCAATTGCCTGTCCGCCCGGAATGCCAAGCGTGGCATTGGCGTTTCCGATCCCTGCCCAATCGAATGTATCGACAACAAATTTCGCCTGATTAAAACCGACGCGGGCCTCGTTAATGAGCGTCGAAGTCAAGGAACGGGTCCAATTGACGACGAGGTTACGGGGACGCCCTTTCCGGTCGTTTGTCAGGTCGGTCGGCAATGCTCCCCTGCCGCCTACTTCGTTCTGGATCGCGAAGGAATATCTTCCGGAAAGATTATCCTTGTCTGTCAGTCTGAGATCGAGCTTAATATCGAACTGGTGCGCCTTGATTTCATTATCAAACGTCGTCACGTAATTGTTCACATTCCCCGCACGGTTCGGAAGCGGGTAAAGACTCGGATCTGCGAAAAGCTTTTTCGCGGCATCGCTGAAACGACTCGTCGAAATCTGATTACCCGCGAACGGGGCACCGGTCGATGGATCGATAATGGGGGTCGATATCCCTGAAAAATCACCATTACGCCACGCAACCGGTGCGACCGTACGAATAATACCACCACCGGTTTTCTGAATCACTCCCTGATAAGCAAAGAAAAAGAAAGCCCTGTCCTTTACGATCGGGCCGCCGAACGTACCGCCAAAAATGTTTTGACGAAGTTTTTGCTTTGCAGCACCCACGCGGTTGTTTGCCCAAAGATTTGCATCAAGTGCGTCATTCCGAAAAAACTCGAAAACGTTCCCTTTGAATTGGTTCGTCCCCGATTTGATCGTTGCGTTGACAACCGCACCCGCAACGTTGCCGAATTCGGCGGACGAATTGCTGGTATCGACCTTGAATTCCTGGATCGCATCGACGTTCGGTTTGTAGCCGATGCGGTTATCAATAGTTTCATCGACGGAGATGCCGTCAACCAGAAATACGTTGGTCTGCTCGCGGTTACCGTTGACGTACGGACGGCCGCCGAACGCTCCTGGAGAAAGCGAAGTAAAGCTGCTCGCCGAGGGCGTGATCGTGCCTGGAATCAACAACGTAAGCTGCTGAAAATTCCTTCCGTTCAGCGGCAAATTGTCCGTTGTGCGTCCGGTAATGACTTGTCCAACGTTTGTGGTTTCAGACTGCAAAATCGGCGCGGAGCTGTCAATAACGACCTGTTCGGATACTTCACCAACTTGCATCTGTAGATCGACGCGCGCTGTTTGATTGACCTCGAGCGTCAGTTTGCTTGAAATAGTTTTCTTAAAACCTTGCAATTCGGCGGTCGTAACATAATTCCCAACAGGCAAAAACGGAATTGTGTAAACGCCGGAATCACTGGTTTGTGTTGAAGAGGAAAGGTTTGTCGATTGGTTCGTTGCCGTCACTTTGACGTTCGGGATCGGCTGGCCGTTTTGATCTGTGACCGTACCTGTTAAGGTTGCCGTGTACGTCTGAGCCGATACGGGGCCTACTGCCATTAGACCCAGCAGGATCAACCAAAAACATAACCCTTTAGCCGCATGTCGCATATTAGGATTCTCCCTTTTTGATCGAGTTTTTGAAAATCAGTGAGAAGGTAGCCGTTTATTTACCACAGCTTAAGGACAAATGCAACTTATGGAAATGCATAAAACGTTAAGAATTATTTATAATATAGCAGACACTTTTAGATCCGTAAATAAAAACTTGCGTCCTGGTTCGGTTCACACAAATTTTATTTTTTATTTATGATTTCAGTCGCCTTAGGTAATTGATCTGACCGAGGTGGTAATTAAAATGGGTTGCGATCCGAAGCAGTTCCCCGCTGATGCTGCGTATCTCTTCGCCTTCGTCAGCCGGGTACTGGTCGGAGAGGTCCGGCTCAGACAATTTTTCGAGACTTTCTTTGACGGCTACGACGGCTTGATCGATCCGCTGCAAAATTTCTTCGCGTGAGATGTTTTTTAACGAAAATTCGCTCGGGCGGTCGCGGACGTATCCTGTGTCGCCGAGTTTTGCTCCGATATAGTGATTTAAATTGCCAAGAAGATGCAGGCAGAGATTTCCGGCGGAATTATTGATCCCATCAGACACGGCCCAGAAAGACCAGTCGTCCGTGTACTGTTCGACTTCGTTTCTTAGCTTTTTCAGTCCTTGTTCGACGGTTTGGATAAGTTCATCCTTCATAAAAATTCAAAGCCCGATCATCAACTAAGAAAAACATGAAAATACGCTAACTACCGTTTCGTGTATTCTTGGTTGCGGTTTCCATCGACAGCGGCACGCAAGAAAGATCAAACAAAACTGCAACAACTATCTTGCTGCCTCAGCTTTGGCGTTCATCATAAAATCGAGCATTCTGGCGAGCGTTTCGCGCATTTTTCGGCGGTCAACGACCATATCGACCATGCCGTGCTCCAACAAAAATTCGCTCCGTTGAAAGCCCTTCGGCAGTTTTTGACGGATCGTCTGCTCGATAACTCGTGGCCCCGCAAAACCGATCAGAGCCTTTGGCTCGGCGATGATAACGTCGCCGAGCATTGCAAAACTGGCCGTGACGCCGCCGGTCGTCGGATCGGTCAGGACAGAAATAAATGGAAGACGCGCTTCGTGCAGACGAGCGAGCGCGGCTGAAATTTTCGCCATCTGCATTAGGCTGAGCGTGCCTTCCTGCATACGAGCTCCGCCGGAAGCGGAAAATATGATGACGGCTCCGCGGTCCTTTAATGCTCCCTCGATCAGGCGGGTTATTTTTTCGCCGACAGCTGAACCCATCGATCCGCCGATGAACGACATATCCATCGCCCCCGCGTAAACCAGATGCCCTGCGACATTTCCCTTTCCGGAAATTATCGCCTCGGGCAGTCCCGACGAAGCTTTTGCCTGCTCGATCCTGTCTTTGTACGGCTTGGTATCGACGAACTCAAGCGGGTCGCCCGACGTAACTTCTGCGTCGAGTTCCTCGTACTTCCCGTCGTCAAAAAGCATTTCGAGCCGCTCACGTGCCGAAAACCGAAAATGATGATCGCAATGTGTGCAAACCTGCAACGATTCCGTAAGTTCACGTTTATAGAGCGGGTTTTCGCACTCGGGACACTTAACGAAAATGCCTTCGGTCTTGACGGTACGCTCTTCGTCGTCGTTTTGGTCCTCGATCTTTGGTTTATCTCTACGAAACCATGACATAAATCAGTTGGCAGCAGGGACGGCAATAAGTGATAAATACTGCTCAAGTGGCCGTTAGCTGTTGTTCAAGATTTTAAGAGTAACACAGAAGTTACGCGTTTTCGCAAGGGCGGGCCTATTTGAGAACATCAACCATTTGCGTGTGTATCAACCCGTTGCTTGCAAGTATAGGCGGCCTGTAAACGTTAAGGGTCGTGTCGTCATAATAGGTCACGCGGCCGCCAGCCTCCTCGATCATTAAGGATCCGGCGGCGACATCCCATGGGTTCAGCCCGTCTTCCCAAAATCCGTCGTAACGCCCACACGCAACATATGCCATGTCTATGGCCGCCGAACCGTCACGCCGCACGCCTCGTGAATGCAGCATAAACTCCATCAGGTTTCGCTCAAAATTGGGCCGCTCCTTGAAATTATATGGAAACCCGGTAACAACCAGCGCATCACCCAATTTGTCTGTTTCCGACACCCGAATGCGACGGCCATTCAGACTCGCGCCCTGGCCTTTTTCGGCGGCAAACAGTTCGTTTCGCGTCGGGTCATACGTAACGCCCAGCACGATCTCGTCATTGTGCTCAAGGGCCAGCGTCACGCAAAAACAAGGGTAGCCGTGGGCATAATTTGTCGTGCCGTCAAGCGGATCGATGATCCATTTCCACCTGCTGTCACCGCCTGCGACGACAGCTTCGCCTGACTCTTCTGCCAGGATCGAATGTTTCGGGTAATAAGACCGTACGCGTTCGACGATCATGGCTTCGCTTGCCAGATCGGCCTCGGTAACAAGGTTTATCTCCCCTTTTTTTGAGATGTTTATTTTTCGGCCGAATTTTTCGAGAAGGATCTGGCCCGCCTCACGGGCGGTCTCTATCGCAAAGTTGAGCATTCTTCAATTTTTAACGCAAAGCCGCCGAGACGCAAAGACAAAAAGCAAAATCAGGACAGTTTGAAGGGAGAGGCACGTTTTAATTCCTCACTTTGCGGCTTAGCGTCTTTGCGTTAAATATTATTACCGGGAAGTGCGTATTTTCGAGTCAGCGATACGCAGGAACTCCTGAACCTGAGCATCCCAAAATGTCCATGTATGAGCACCGGGCAGTTCGCGGTACTCGTGCGGCACTTTTTTCTCGATCAACAGATTGTCAAAATCGCGGTTCGTCTGAAAAAGAAAATCCTCCGTACCGCACGCCATATAGATATACGGGATATTTTTTACAGCGTCCGGCGAAGCGGCGCCAAGCAAGCTAAAGATATCGTTGTCCTTCCGCGTTTTGCTGTCGTCGGCCCCGTAAACACTGACGATCGACGGCCGGAGGTCCTTGTTGTCTTCAAGCCGCAGTGGTGCATCCAACGCCCCGCTGAACGACCCGATCAGCGAAAATTTGTCGGGAAATTTCAAACCGAACTTAATCGCGCCGTATCCACCCATTGATAAACCGGCGACAATACGATGATCCCGATCTGACACAGTCCGAAACTTCTTGTCGATCTCCGGAACCAACTCCTGAATAATGTAGCTCTCGTACCGGTCATCGGGAATCGTGGCGCTGTCCGTGTACCAGCCGTCGCCGCCTTCGGGCGTGACGATGATGAAATTGTAGGGCGCGGCGTATTGTGCAAGTTTGGTCTTGTCGGTCCAGTTGTCGAAATGACCAAACAGGCCGTGCAGCAGATAGATAACTGCATATCGTGAGGCCTTGTCGGTTTCGTACTTCGCGGGTGTAATCACCCGATAAGAAACACTTCGCTCGAGCAATTTGCTTGCCAATTGAAGAGTCGCAACCTTATTCGCGTTCGGCGCGTCGGTCGTTTTTGGCGCCGTCTGACCAAACGCCGAAGCAAAAACAATAAACGTTAGTATGACCGGCAGCACTGCCCTTTGTGTTAGATTTTTCATCAATCGCATCTTTTTATCCAAAAAACCTGCTGAACCAACCGCCCTCTTTCTCTTCCTTATCCATCACCTGGCAAAGCTCACCCGCATCAAACCAAACGCCCGTACATTTGTTACAAACGTCTATCTTGATATCTTCAAAATCTGTTTCGACGAGGGTGCCATCGCATCGCGGACATTGCATTTCGGTACTTTTCGCATTTTCCGCGGCGAGTTTTACCTTCATTTTTTCGATAAGTTCCTGTTCCCTGCGTCGAAAATATTCGTTTTCCAGCGCCTGTCCGCGGTCTTCCAGATCAACTGCCATAAATAGATTGTTCTCCCTAAATTATTGAACAGCCTAACGGCCTGTTCCATGTTAGCCAAAATAACAGACCAAACCGCAAAGTCAAAAACACGATGAATGAAAAAGTCGCATCGCCTCCGCCGCTCCAGTTTGCTGTCAGCAAGTTTGTTGAACATCCTACATACGTTAGAATGCCTGATAATGCTTGAAACCGATGAGAACTGGATGCGTGAAGCCCTAGCCTGTGCGGTAAAAGCCGCCAGCCATGACGAAGTGCCGATCGGTGCCGTCATTATCAGCGAAAACGGAGAATTCCTTGCATCCGCATTCAATAAAACAATAACCGACAACGATCCGACCGCGCACGCCGAGATGATCGCAATTCGAAACGCTGCTCGGGCTATTGGGAATTACCGACTCACCGGAACGACTATCTACACAACCATTGAGCCATGTGTTATGTGCTCTGGGGCGCTTGTCAACGCGCGAGTAAAACGCCTCGTTTTCGGCGCACACGACGAGCGCTTCGGGGCTGCGGAGACGATCTACAGGCTTTGCGACAGCGAATGGCTTAATCACCGGCTCGATATCACCTCAGGCGTACTCGCGGACGAGTGCCGTGAGCTGATGCAGGTTTTTTTTCGCGATAAGCGAGGTTAACAGCGAGACTACTTCTGCGACTTGATAAAACCGGCGTCAAACCAGTATCATTATAAATTCTGCGGAGAGGTGCGAGAGTGGTTGAATCGGGCAGTCTCGAAAATTGCTGTGCCTTAACGGGTACCGTGGGTTCGAATCCCACCCTCTCCGCCACGAAAAAGTAGAAGGGCGAATGGATAAAGGCGAAAGTGCGGAAAGAACTGATTTGAAAGTCAGGACGCGTGATTTCGCGATTCGCATCGTCAGGCTTTTTGGTTCCCTGCCTAAAACTATCGAAGCTCAGGTTTTGGGAAAATAACGCTTGCGATCGGGAACGTCGATAGGTGCTCAATATCGTGAAGCTCAGCATGCTAAATCAAACGCTGACTTTATTAGCAAGATAGAAGGTTGTTTGCAGGAATTGGAAGAATCGTCATATTGGCTGGAATTGATTCATGAACTTGGATTTTTCGAAGTTCAGGGACTGCAACCAATTCGTGACGAAACGAAGGAATTAACGGCAATTTTTGTAACGATTGCCAAAAAGGTTAAGGGAAAGCGCGCGTAGTTTTCGCCTTTATCCATTAGCCTTTACACTTTCGGAAAGGTGCAAGAGTGGTTGAATTGGCAGCATTGGAAATGCTGTGAACCTCAAAAGGGTTCCGTGGGTTCGAATCCCACCCTTTCCGCCAGATTTGATTTGAGATCTCAAATTTGAAATTTCAAATCTCATATGGCTTCAGGCTCCGCACAAGGTTTGAGTTGTGAACTCCGCTAGGCTGGGAAC
>Ga0207639_10003046_pt1 | contig 11287 bp, 11 predicted proteins | sample KBSCornC32_FD_184299 | JGI IMG/M metagenome (GOLD analysis project Ga0207639, IMG submission 184299) | Corn rhizosphere microbial communities from Kellogg Biological Station, Michigan, USA - KBS Corn C3-2 (SPAdes) (version 2) | ecosystem: Host-associated > Plants > Roots > Rhizosphere > Soil ...
CTATACCACTTCGCCCGAGCAGGCGGCCGTGGTCGAGGCGAGCCGCAAGATGTACCAGGACGCCCTCAAGGCGCGCGGCAAGGGCGCCATCACCACCGAGATCAAGGCGGCGGGGCCGTTCTACTACGCCGAGACCTACCACCAGCAGTACCTCGCCAAAAACCCCAACGGCTATTGCGGGCTCCAGGGCACCGGCGTTTCCTGCCCGATCAACTGGGCCAAGGCGCCGGCCGAAACGGCAACGGCCTGATCGAGACGAAGGGCGCGCGCATGGCGAGGAAAGCCGGGCGCGCGCCCAATCTTTTCCGGCGAGACACCTTCGAGGCGTTCGTCCTCGGCCTCAAGGCGACGACGCTCGTCTACCAGTGGGGCGATGCCGCCGTCGCCAAGGTGGGCGGCAAGATCTTTGCCATCCAGGGCGGTGGCGTCTCCGGCGATCCGGCCGGACTTTCCTTCAAATGCTCCGAGCTCGCCTTCGAAATGCTGCTGGAGGTCGGCGGCGTGCGGCCGGCGCCCTATCTCGCCCGCGCCAAATGGGTGGCAGTGGCCGAGGATGCGTCGCTGAGCCCTACCGAGATTTCGGCCTATCTCGCGGAAGCGCACCGGCTTGTCGCCATGCGCCTGCCGCGCCGGCTCAAGGCCGAACTCGACCTTATCGAGCTTACGGCGCCGCGACCCGATAGATTTTGAGCGCATCGCCGGGTGCGCTCAGCGGTTCCAGCCAGCTCGGCAAGGTGCCCGCCGCATAGAGCTTCACAAAGGAATCGGGGGACGCGTCGGCGAGGCCGCCGAGCTCGGGCAGGCCCGGGCAGACGACGACCAGGCCGATGCCGCGCGCCGTCAGGATTTGCCGCGCTTCGGCGATCGGCTGGTTGAAGAAGTGGAAGGTATCGAGGAGCCCAGCCTGGTCGCGGTGATAGGCAGCGCCGACGACCGCATGCGGCGTGAACGCCAAGATGTGTGAGCCGAGGTCGATCGGCGCCATAATGCGGGACGGCGGTAGGGCAGCGAGGGCGCCGAACGATCCCGGCATGTAGCAGGACAAGCCGCTGTTGGGACTGGTGGCGGCGGCTGGGGCCGGTTGCGGCTTGGCCTCGGCCTTTGCCTCAAACGGCATCGCCAGCAGTACGGCGGCCAGCATCAGCACGAAACCGGCAAAGCCGAGCCAGCTGCCGACGAGCGCCAGCGCGCCGGCCAGCGGGTGGCCGCCGAGGTAATGGCGGCGGGCCATGGCAATCAGCCACCCGGCGGCGGGGAACGTCAGGGCGCCGGCGATGCGGCCGCCGCGGATTTCTTCCATCATTACGGCGACGGCAACGAGGAGAAAGAGCCCATAGAGCAGCCATTCTCCCCGGCCCTCGACCGGCCCGCGCCAGACACGCGCCAGCACGACCACGAGGCCGAGCAGCGGCGGCAAGGCGATGCCAAGCGTCAAGGCCGGGTCGGCGGCGAGGCTTTCCCGGACGGTGCGCGCCTCGGTGATGGTCGAGAGCCAGTGCTCAACCAGCCAGGGGTCGAGCGCCGCATACGGGCCCTTGAGGCAGAGCGGGAAAGCGACGGCGAGCGCCACGGCGAGGACGGCGGCCAGGGCCGCGCCGACGCCGAGGCGGATGCGCCACGAGCGGCTTTCGAAGGGCAGCAGGGACAACGCCACCAGGACGGCACCCACGCCAACGCCGAAAGCGGCGTAGACAATCGAGATTTCGTCGCAGGCCGGCACGAACCAGCGGCTCGGTGGGTACTGGTTGATCACCATCGCTATCGAGCCGAGGGCAAAGGCGATGCCGAAGGCGCGCATCGCGCCGGCGCGCCCGGGGACGAACACCCAGATCAGCGCGATGCCCAGCACCGCGGAAGCGACGGAGGGAATGCCCTCGATGGCGATGCCGAGCGACAGGGCGGCGGCAAGGCCGGCCAGAATGGCAAAGCGCGGCCGCTTCATGCTCTCGATTACCGACCAGGCCATCGTCAGGGTGAGCAGGATGGTGATCGAGTGGTGGTCGATGCGGCCCGGCGAGAACTCGACCATGGCGGCCGGCGAGACCACCGGCAGCAACAGCGCGGGCAGCATGGCCTCGCGCCCGCCTAGGCGGAAGGCGAGGCGGCCGCTCAGCGTCAGCAGCAGGAAGAGCAGGAGCAGCGGCCAGGTGTAAACGGTGAGCGTCTCGGCGAAGCTGCCGGCGAACGGGCGAAACACGAGAAGGAGCCCGCCGATCGCCGCATCGATCAGGTGCGACCAGTGGATTTCGGCGCCATAGGGGGCATTGAGCCGATGCTGGATATGGTCCCACCAGCCCTGCCCAGCGACGAGATCACGCACCGTGGTCAGCCGCATCGCGTCGTCGGTGTCGTCGAGGAGCGGGATGGTCTTGACGGTGAGGATGGCCTTCGCGACCGCAAAGCCGGCGACGACCACATAGGCAATGAGCAGCAACCGCCAGTCGAAGCGCTCCGCGGCGTCGCGCGGGACAGCGCCGGACGCGCCGTTCCGCGCCTTGCCGTCCATCATCGAAACCGACTGCGCGCCAGCATTCATCGGCGGCCCCTCGCTGCTTGCCGCCCTTTGTCCTAGCCGATCGGCGTTAACGTTCCGCTTGCTCCGGCCCGCAAAAGCAGCGGGCGGCCCCTAGGGACCGCCCGCCATTCGTCAGGGAGACGAAACTGATGTGCCTTGCGCTCAGCCGTTGAGGCCGGGCTGCGGCACGATGCGGATGTAGGGCTTGGGCGCCTTCCAGCCGTTCGGGAATTTCTGCTTGGCCTGCTCGTCGTTGACGGACGACGAGATGATGACGTCCTCGCCATTCTTCCAGTTGACCGGGGTCGAGACGGCATATTTGGCGGTCAGCTGCAGCGAGTCGATGGCGCGGAGAATCTCGTCGAAGTTGCGTCCGGTCGAGGCCGGATACTCGATCTTGAGCTTCACCTTCTTGTCCGGCCCGATGACGAACACCGAGCGGACCGTCAGCGAGTTGTCGGCGTTGGGGTGGATCATGTCGTACTTGCGCGCCACTTCGCCGCTGGTGTCGGCGATCAGCGGAAAGTTGAGCGCCTGCCCCTGCGTCTCGGCGATGTCGGCCGACCAGGCCGCGTGGTTCTCGAGCTTGTCGACCGAGAGGCCGAGGACCTTCACGTCGCGCTTGTCGAACTCGGGCTTGAGCTTGGCGGTGTAGCCGAGCTCGGTCGTGCAGATCGGGGTGAAGTTCTTCGGATGCGAGAACAGCACCGCCCAATGGCCGTCGATGAAATCATAAAAATGGATATGGCCTTCAGTGGTTTCCGCCTCGAAATCGGGGGCGGCATCGCCGATGAGAACTGCCATGGGTATTTCCTCTCCACTCGCTTGGGACCGGGCCCTTGCCTCTAATATCGACCGCAGTCGCTACACCCGCACGCGGCCAAAGCGAAACCTTTTTGTGTTTTGCGCCAAACGCGGGTGAAGCCGTTCCAAGCCGCTGTTTTTCCGCGCAAAAGGCAGCGCCCGGCGGCCCGGATGATCCTCGCGTGCAGACCCGCAATGGCGGCGTTGATATAATCAGCGATTCTGATACACAAAACGGCCACATCGTTTTTCCTGTCGTTTTCCCAATTTCAGGCGTTCGCGGATGAGCCGCAATTTTCTGGTGGTCGACCCCGAGGAAGGGCTCGAGGTGCTCAAGGGCCTTGCGTCCTCGGTGCGCGTCCGCATCCTGAAGCTGCTGCACGTCGAGGGTCCGCTCAACGTCAACGATATCGCCGCAAAGCTCGAGCTGCCGCAGTCGACGGTTTCGTCGAACGTGCAGATCCTCGAAGAAGCGGGGCTGATCCGCACCGAGACGCAGAAGGCCCGCAAGGGCAACCAGAAGATCTGCCACTCGACGTTCGACGAAGTGCTGGTGATGTTCAAGGAGGACATCAAGCCGCTGCGCTCGAGCGAGATCGAGGTCTCGATGCCGCTCGGGCTCTATACGAGCTGCGACGTCTCGGCGCCGTGCGGGCTCTGCTCGACGGAATCGATCATCGGCCTGCTGGACGTGCCCGATACCTTCCTCGACCCCGATCGCATGAAGGCGGGGCTGATCTGGTTCACCTCGGGCTACGTCGAATACCAGTTCCCCAACAATGCGCGGCTCGCCAAGAACGAGCTCGAGTCGATCGAGTTCACCCTCGAGGTGAGCTCGGAGGCGCCGGGCACCTCGAGCGAATGGCCGTCCGACATCACTTTCACCATCAACGGCAAGGAAATCGGCACCTGGACCTCGCCGGGCGATTTCGGCGACCAGCGCGGCGTCTACACACCGGACTGGTGGAAGCTCAAGGGCAGCCAGTACGGCAAGCTCAAGACCTGGCGGGTAAACGGCCAGGGCACCTATGTGGACGGCGTGCGGATTTCGGACGTGAAGCTCAGCGAGCTCGACGTCGAGGCGCATCGCTCGATCCGGCTGCGCATTGGGGTCAAGCGGGACGCCAAGCATCCGGGCGGCGTCAACATCTTCGGGCGCGGTTTTGGCAACTACGACCAGGACATCGTGCTCCGCCTCTATACGCGCTAGGCGGCGGCCTCCGCGCCGGATTGCGCGGCCAACCTCAGACGAAATCTCCCAGCGTCCTCGCAGGCGCCGATTGGCGCTTGACTCATCAATAGCCGCACGACTATAGATCAATCCATAGCCAACGGGATATTGATCGTGATGTCCGCCGCACCTGACCTGATCTTCCGCTCGCTTGCCGACCCGACCCGCCGGGCGATCTTCGAGCGGCTCTGCCGCGAGGGCGAACGCACCGTCGCGGCGCTGACGGCGCAGGCCGGCGTCTCGCAGCCGGTCGTCTCAAAACATCTCGGTATCCTGAAGCAGGCCGGGCTCGTGCGCGACCGCCACGAAGGCCGCAACACGCACTACAGCGCCCAGCCGGGTGCGCTGGCACCGCTCGTCGACTGGACCGGGCAGATGGCGGGGTTCTGGGAGAGCCGCGTCGACGACCTCGAAGACCTGCTCAGGAGGATGGACCAGTGATCACGCCCGAGAACGAAGCCGGCATGCGGTCCGTCGTCGTAGAGCGGGAGATCGCCTTTCCGCCGGAAAAGCTGTGGCGGGCGCTGACGCAACCGCACCTCATCGAGGAGTGGCTCATGAAGACCGATTTCCAGCCTGTCCCGGGCCAGCGCTTCCAGTTGCGGCGCAATCCGACGCCCGAGGTGAGCATCGTCGTCGACTGCGAGGTGCTCGAGGTCGAGCCGAACAAGACGCTCTCCTACACCTGGAACGCCTTCGACCTCGAAAGCGTGGTGACCTTCACCCTGACCCCGACGCCGACCGGCACGCTGCTCAGGATCGAGCAGTCGGGCTTTGGCCCTCACCAGAAGGCGGCCCTCAAGGGGGCGAACGCCTCCTGGCCACATTTCCTGTCGGCGCTCGAAGAGCTGCTCAAGCGCTCGGCCGACTGACGTCACGACGAACAGTGGAGTGAAACGATGAAGATCAAGCTCACCAGCATCTATGTGGACGACCAGGAGAAGGCGCTGCGCTTCTATACGGAGGTGCTCGGCCTCGCCAAAAAGAACGATTTTGGCAACGGCCCCTATCGCTGGCTGACCGTCGCTTCGCCCGAAGATCCGAACGGCACCGAGCTGCAGCTCGCCAAGAGCGACAACCCGGCCGGCAAGGCCTACCAGCAGGCCCTCTTCGCGCAGGGCCAGCCCGCCCTGATGCTGTTCAGCGACGACATCAAGGCGGACTTCGAGCGCATCAAGTCGAACGGCGGCGCCTTCAAGATGGAGCCCACCGACGTCACCGGCTCGACCATCGCCCAGATCGAGGATGGCTGCGGCAACCTCGTCCAGATCACCCAGCTCAAGTGGTAAGGAGCACCCCGATGGCCGTTGCAGCAAAATCCACGAAGAAGCCCGCGACGAAGGCGACCAAGGTCTTCACCGCCGAAGAGCGCGAGGCCATGCAGGCGGCTGTCGCCGACCGCAAACGGGGCAAGGTCACGCGAGCGGACGGCGAGGCAGAGCTACTTGCGGCGATCGCCAAGCTCGCCGAGCCCGACCGCAAGATGGCGGGACGCATCCACGCCATCGTCACGGCAGCGGCGCCCGATCTCTCGCCCCGCACCTGGTACGGCATGCCGGCCTACGCGCTTGACGACAAGATCATCTGCCACTTCCAGCCGGCGGCGAAGTTCAAGACGCGCTACGCGACCCTTGGCTTCAGCGACAAGGCCAAGCTCGATGAGGGCAACATGTGGCCCAACGCCTTCGCGCTCGCCGAGCTGACGCCCGCCGAGGAAGCGCGGATCACCGCGCTGCTCAAACGGGCGACAGCCTAGAACCCTCCGAAATCGCTGCAAGCGCTGCGGCGCGCGACCACGGTTGCGTGCCGCTGTTGCTCGTCTGCACGGCGCGGCGATTTTGTCCGCGTGCTCGCGCCGATCCGGGCTTGGCAATCAGCGCCGCCTCTTATAAACCGATTTCGCGATATGGATCAAAGAAACGGGATCACACGGGGGAGCGCATGAAGGCCAGCGTCGTCGCACATAAAGATTTCACGATTTCCAAGATCGACGACCGCGTCTATGGCGCCTTCCTCGAGCATCTGGGGCGCGCCATCTACACCGGCATCTACGAGCCCGACCACCCGACCGCCGACAAGAACGGCATGCGCAAGGACGTCATCGAGCTCGTCAAGGAACTCGACGTGCCGATGGTGCGCTACCCCGGCGGCAATTTCGTTTCAGCCTACAACTGGGAAGACGGCATCGGCCCGAAGAACAAGCGGCCGACGCGCCTCGACCTCGCCTGGCACACCTCCGACAGCAACCAGGTCGGCATCCACGAATTCGCCGACTGGTGCAAGGCGGCCGACACCGAGATGATGCTGGCCGTCAACCTCGGCTCACGCGGCCTCGATGCGGCGCGCAACTTCGTCGAATACGTCAACCATCCGGGCGGCAGCTACTGGAGTGACCTGCGCGCCAAGAACGGCCGCAAGGAACCCTGGAACGTCAAGCTCTGGTGCCTCGGCAACGAGATGGACGGCCCCTGGCAGGTCGGCCACAAGACCGCCGAGGAATATGGCCATCTCGCCAACGAGACGGCCAAGGCCATTCGCGCCTTCGATAGTTCGCTCGAGCTCATCGTCTGCGGCTCCTCGCACGCCCGCATGCCGACCTACCCGCAGTGGGAAGCGACGGTGCTGGAGCAGACGTACGACGCGATCGACTACATCTCGCTCCACATGTATTTCCGCAACCCGGAAAAGAACACGGCCAACTTCCTGGCGCTGAGTCACGAGCTCGACGACTACATCGCCTCGGTTGCGAGCGTCATCCAATTCGTCAAGGCCAAGAAGCGCTCGAAGAAGGACGTCTACATCTCTTTCGACGAATGGAACGTCTGGTACCATTCGAACAAGCAGGATCGCGCCATCCTCGATGGCAACAAGGGCTGGCCGCACGCCCCGGCGCTGCTCGAGGACATCTACAATTTCGAAGACGTGCTGATGGTGGGCCTCATCGTCAACACCTTCATCCGCCGCTCGGACGTGGTGAAGATCGCCTGTATCGCCCAGCTCGTGAACGTCATCGCGCCGATCATGACGGCGCCGGGCGGCGATGCCTGGCGGCAGACCATCTACTACCCCTACTATTTCGGCTCGCGCTTCGGCCGCGGCACGGCGCTCGACCTCAAGGTCGCCTGCCCGACCTATGATACGGACAACGCCAAGGGCGTCGCCTATGCGGACGTCGCCGGCGTGCTCAACGACGACGGCACGGTGACGCTGTTTGCCGTCAACCGGCACGCCACCGAAGCCGTCGATGTCGAGGTCTCGCTCCAGGGGTTCGGCGCCCTCAAGGTGGTCGACCACCAGGTGATGACGCACAAGAACCTCGAGGCGACCAACACCGCCAAGCGGCAGAACGCCGTCGTGCCGAAGAAGGGCACCGGCGCCAGTGTCGCCAACGGCAAGCTCAGCGCGAGCCTGCCGCCCTACTCCTACCAGATGATCCGGCTCAAGGCCTGATCGCCCTACTTTCCCGCTTCCTCCCGACTGGGGCGCACCGCTGGTGCGCCCCTTTTCTTTTTGGGGGGCAAGCCACGGTGTCTGCGGCCATTGTCTCCCTCCCCCTTGCGGGGAGGGATGGGGTGGGGTTCTCTTCAACCCTTTGCCTCACCGCAGCAAGAGACTGCCACCGACCATCGCGCCAGAAGATACCCCCACCCCTGCCCCCTCCCCGCAAGGGGGAGGGAGACGATGGGGCACGGCTTCGCCATTCCTCGCCCCGTCGGGGAGAGGTCCGGCCGGTAGGCCGGGGTGAGGGGGCGCGCCACAGCCAATAGCGGAAAACAAAAAGCCCCGGCCGAGGCCGGGGCTTTCTTGTTTCGACCCGTTCGGATCAGACGGTCAGGCCGTTCGAGCCGAAGACGTGGATGTTGTCCTTGTCGAAGACGAGGCCGACATTGTCGCCCGACTTCGCCGTCTTGGCGCCGTCCTCTTCCACCACGAACTGGCCGGCCGGGGTCTCGACGTAGAAGATCGTCGAGTTGCCGAGCTGCTCGACGATCGAGACGCTGCCTTTGATGCTGGCCGAGGCGTCGTCCGCCGAGGTGACCGAGATGTGCTCGGGGCGGAGGCCCATTTCGAGCTTGTCGCCGCCGGCGGATTTGGCGAGCGGGCTCTTCGTCTTGACGATGATGGCGTCGCTTCCCTTGAGGTTGAGCGTGGCGTTGAGGCCGTCGTTGTTGCCCGCGGTGACCGGCAGGAAGTTCATCGACGGCGAGCCGATGAACGAGGCGACGAAGCGGTTGGCCGGGGTGTTGTAGAGCTCGAGCGGCGTGCCGACCTGCGAGATTTCGCCGGCCTGCAGCACGACGATCTTGTCGGCGAGCGTCATCGCCTCGACCTGGTCGTGCGTCACGTAGATCATCGTTGCATCGAGATCCTTGTGGAGCTTGGCCAGCTCGAAGCGCATCTGCACGCGGAGCATCGCGTCGAGGTTGGAGAGCGGCTCGTCGAAGAGGAAGACCTCGGGGTCGCGCACCAGCGAACGGCCGATGGCGACGCGCTGACGCTGGCCGCCCGAGAGCTGGGCGGGCTTGCGGTCGAGCAGCTGCTCGAGCTGCAGCATGCGCGCCACTTCATTGATGCGCTTGTCGGCGACGTCCTTGGCGACGTGCGCGATCGACAGCGAGAAGCCGATGTTCTGCCGCACCGTCATGTGCGGGTAGAGCGCGTAGGACTGAAAGACCATGGCGATCTTGCGCTTGGCGGGCGGCGTATCGGTCACGTCGTCGCCGTTGATATAGATCGCACCGTCCGTGACCTCCTCGAGGCCGGCGATCATGCGCAACAGCGTCGACTTGCCGCAACCCGAGGGCCCCAGCAGGGCGCAGAACTGGCCCTTCTCGATGCCCAGGCTCAGATGCTTGATCGCATCGAAGTTGCCGAAGCGCTTGTTGACGTCCTTCAATTCCACATGCTGCATAGTTGTCCTCCAGGCCCTCTCTCGGGCCTTGAATGTGTTTGCTGGGGCCGCCGGCAGCCTATCCCTTGATACCCGCCGACAGCATGATCGCTTGCGTTACCCGCCGCTGGAAGATGAGGTAAACGACGGCGACAGGCAACCCCGCAAGGATGGCTGTCGCAAGGTCGCGCGCATACTTGACGCCAAAGGCGTCGGAGACCTGGGTGATGCCGACCGTGATGTTCATCTTCTCCTCGGCCGTGACGGCGAGGAACGGCCAGAGGAAATTGTTCCACGCGCCGATGAAGGTGATGATGGCAAGCGCGGTGGTGATGCCCCAGTTCATCGGCAGGTAGATGCGGAAGAGGAGCTGGAAGTCGTTGGCGCCATCGACAGTGGCGGCCTCGCGGAAATCCTTGGGCACCGAGTCGAAGAACTGCTTGTAGATGATGACGGTGACCGGGGCGAGGAGTTGCGGGCCGACCACGGCGGTCAGCGTGTTGATCAGCCGAAACTGGCTGAACAGGATGAAGTGGTTCACGATCAGCGCCTGGATCGGCACCATGAAGCTAGCCAGAATCATCCACCAGAGGATGCGGCGGCCCGGGAAGTTGAGCTGGCTGATGGCATAGCCGGCGCCCGCCGCCATGATGACGACGATGACGGTCGTGGCGATCGAGGTCACCAGCGAGTTGATGTACCAGAGGCCGAGCTTGGTGCCGAAGAGCGCATAGGTATAGGCGTCGAACGTCAGGTGCTCGGGCCAGAGGTGGAGGCCGGGCTGCACCACGTCGGGCTCGGGCTTGAGCGAGGTGACGACACCCCAATAGAGCGGGAAAGCCCAGAGGATCGCAACGATCAGCGTGACGATGGTGGCGATGAGGCCGATGAGGTCGAGCGTCTTCACCCGCTTGCGGCGCGTCTCGGCGATGACGAGGTCGGCGTCGGCTGCGGCGGTCGAGGTGGCGCTCATTTCGAGCCTCCCCTGGTCTTGAGGGCCTGGAACTGCAGCACCGAGAAGACCACGATGACGAGGAAGAGCACGAGCGATGCCGCCGCGCCCTGCCCGCCATGGTTGAGCTGGAAGGCCTGCTTATAAATGTACTGCACCATGGTGGAGGTCGCATCGACCCGGCCGCCACGGGAGAAGAGGTAGACCTGGTCGAAGATTTTGAGCTGGAGGATGAGCTGGATGGTCATCACCAGCACGGTCACCGGCCAGATCAGCGGCCAGGTGATTTTTGAAAACTGCGTCCAGCGGCTCGCGCCATCGAGCGAGGCGGCCTCGTAGATTTCCTGCGAGATGTTGCGGAGGCCGGCGATGAACAGCAGCACGTTGAAGCCGATCAGCCACCAGATGGTGAGCAGCGCCGCGCCCGGCATGAAGAGCGGAATGGTGCGGAAGACATTGAGGTGCTGGCCGCCATTGAGCGGGGCGATGATGTACTGGGCGATGCCGAAATCCTTGTCGAGGATCCAGGCCCAGATGCGGTAGACGACCGAGACCGGCAGAATGTAGGGCAGGAAGAAGCAGGCGAGGACGATGCTCTGCACCCAGCCCTTGAGCCGGTTGACGCCGATCGCGACGAAGAGCGCAATGATGGTCGAGGGGAAGACCGAGAGCACGACGAAGTAGAGCGTGTTCCAGACCGAGGTCGAGAACAGCCGGTCCTTCCAGATGCGCACGAAATTGTCGAAGCCGACGAACTGGCCATCGCCGATCAGCGGGGCGTCGGTGAAGCTGAGCTGCACCATCTTGATGGTGGGGTAAACGAACAGCACCCCATAGATCACGACGAACGGCGCCATCAGCACGAAGGCGGTGATCAGCTCGGCGCGCTTGCTC
>Ga0207639_10003048_pt1 | contig 11284 bp, 5 predicted proteins | sample KBSCornC32_FD_184299 | JGI IMG/M metagenome (GOLD analysis project Ga0207639, IMG submission 184299) | Corn rhizosphere microbial communities from Kellogg Biological Station, Michigan, USA - KBS Corn C3-2 (SPAdes) (version 2) | ecosystem: Host-associated > Plants > Roots > Rhizosphere > Soil ...
CAGCCATTCGTCGGCGACGTACTCGTTGTGTTCGCCGAGGGCACGCCGGTCCTCGTCCAGGTGCCTGGCCAGCAGCGCGTCGACTTCGGCCTGCTCGCCCTTGCCGATCAGGCTCTGGGTGATCAGCTGATGCGCGTTGGCGATCGACTCCGGGCTCGCCAGGCGCTCGCGCGCGATGATCGCCAACGCGTCGCGCGCGTGGGCGATCGCGGCGTCGTAGGCATCCGTTTCGCTCTCGACCCACGCCATGCCGAGCAGCACGCGCACGCGCACGTCGGCGGGAAAGCCGTCCGCCTCGCTGGCCGAGCCGGCGCGCGCGAGCAAGCGGCCGGCGCGTTCGAAGTCGCCGAGTTCGATGTAGAGCTGGCCGAGCAGGGCGAGTACGTCGGCCTGCAGGATCGGCCGTTCGTGCAGGCCGGCGTCGACCTGCCGCTCGCCCTTCTCGAGCAGTTCGTGCGCGCTGATCGGCTTGCCGCCGCTCTCGTCGGGGCTCGCGTTCTCGAACACGCCTACCATGAACTGCCGCGCGGCTTCGGCGCGCTGCGCCTGCGCCTGCGCGACGCCGGTCTGGATGTGCGCGATGCGCGCCTGCCACAGCGCGATCGCGAGTGCGGCGATCAGCGCGAGCGTGAAGGCGAACGCGGTCGCCACGCCGCCCCGATGGCGGCCGACGAACTTGCGCGCGCGATACCACGCGGAAGGTGGATGGGCGAGCACCGGTTGCGAAGCGAGGTATCGCTCGATGTCGTCGGCGAACGCCGCGGCGGAGGCGTAGCGGCGCTCCGGTTCCTCCGCGGTCGCCTTCAGCAGCATGTTGTCGACGTCGCCGCGCAGTTGCCGGCGGGTCTGCGCGGGGCTGGCCGGCAGCGCGCCCGCAGGCGCGCTCGCGTCGATGCGTGAAGAAGGCGTGTGCTGCTCGCCCTGCGCGCGACGCCGGCCCGTCGTCAGCTCGCCGAGCAGGATGCCGAGCGCGTACACGTCGGTCGCGGTCGTGATCGTGCCGCCGGTGAACTGCTCCGGCGCGGCGTAGCCGGGCGTCATCGCGCGATGTTCGGTGTGGGTGGCGTCGACGTCCGCATCGAGCAGCTTGGCGATGCCGAAGTCGAGCAGCTTGACGGTGCCGTCGGGCGTGACCAGTACGTTCGACGGCTTGAGGTCCCGATGCACGATCAGCGCGCGATGCGCCGCCTCCACCGCGCGGCAGGCGGCGACGAACAGGCGCAGGCGCTGGCGCAGGTCGAGCGCGTGCTCGCGCGCATGATCGGTGATCGGCTTGCCGTCGACGAGTTCGAGCGCGATGTAGGGAGTCCCCGCTTCGCCGATACCGCCTTCGATCAGCTGCGCGATGCCGGGATGGCGCAACTGCGCCAGCGCGCTGCGTTCGTCGCGGAAGCGGCGGCGTTCGGCCGGCGTGTACAGCCCCCGGCGCAGCAGCTTGAGCGCGACCTGCTGGCGCACGCCGTCCTGCTCGCGTTCGGCCCGGTACACGATCGAGGAGCCGCCCTCGCCGAGCCGGTCGACCAGCGTGAACGGGCCGATGCGCGTGCCGGCCGGCGGCGGCGCCGGTTCGTCGCCCGTTTCGGCGATGCGGCCGAGCAGGTCGTCGAACGGCCGGTCGAGCAAGTGCGCGTCGGCGTCGGCGTCGAGCGCGAGCATGCGCTCCACCGCCGTGCGCAGCGCCGGATCGCTGCAGTGCCGGGTGAGCCAGGCGGCGCGTTCGTGCGCTTCCAGCTCGACCAGCTGTTCGAACAGTGCACGCACGCTCGGCGTCTCGTCCATCGGGCTCGCTCGCTGGGGCATCCGTGGTGTGCATGATGGCGAAACCCCGGCCTCGCGACATCACGCCCGCGCACGACGGGGCGACGCGCGCCAGCTGACAACGCCCATGCGCGCGCGATTGCGACACGCAGGTGCCGCGCCGATCAGCGACCGGCGGTGGCGGCCAACCCGAGGTCGAGCGCGTCGTCGAGCAGCGGCTCGAGTTCGCCGCGCAACTGCAGGCGTGCGAGCGCGTCGAGGCCGGCGGCTTCGTCGGGATCGTCGGGATCGAAATCCTGCGAGCGCGCGAGCGTCGCGAGCACGTCGAACCAGGCGCCATCGTGGATGTCCGCGGCCTGCAGCAGCAGGCCGGGCAGCATCCACGCGCGCGCGTCGAGCCGGCGAGCGTGCGCGTCGGCGCTGTCGTAGAGCAGCCACGGCACCGGCTGCTGCTTCGCCTCGCGGCCGTCGTCGAAGCCGAGTTCGGCGTAGGTCGGACCGAGGTCGGGCAGGTGGTCGCCGTAGAACAGCAGCAACGTGCGCCGCTTGCGCTGCGCGAGCGCATCGGCGAGGCGCGCGAGTTCGTGGTCGGCGTCGTCGAGCAGGTAGAGATAGTGAGCGAGCCACGGCCGCGCGCCGGCGTCGAGCTGCTCGGGCAGCGGCAGCGCGGCGAGACGCTGCGGGTCGAGGCCGGGGCGCCAGTCGAACGGGCCGTGGTTCTCCATGCTGATCGCGAACACGAATTGCGGCGGGCCGTCGTCTGCGAGTTCGTCGAGCACGCGATCGGTGAGCGCAGCGTCGGACGTGAACAGGCCGACGACGCGATCGGCGGGGAACGACGCCGCGTCGACGAAGCGGTCGAAGCCGAGCGCCGGATACGCCTGCGCGCGGTTCCAGAACGCGGCCGCGTTCGGGTGGACGGCGACGCTGCGGTAGCCGTGTGCGTCGAGCACGCGAGCGAGGCCGGGGTAGGTGTCGCGGTCGAGTTCGAGCCATGGATACTGCACGCCGCCGAGGCTCGCGAGTGGCGCGCCGGTGAGCACTTCGAACTCGGTGCGGATCGTGCCGCCGCCGAACGTCGGCACGCCGAGGTCGCCCGCGGTCGCGCGCCGGGCGAGCGCGTGGTAGCCGCGCAGGAAGCGCCCGCTCAGCACGTTGCGCAGGCGTGCAGGATCGAACAGCGATTCGCTCTGCACGACGACGATGTCGGGCAGCGTTTCGGTCGACGTCGCATGCGCGAGGCCCGCGCGCAGCTCCGGCGCGTGTGCCGCGAGCAAGGCGATCGCGGCCGCGCGATCCGCCGGCGGCACGTCGCCGCCGCCGATTTCCCAGTGGTAGACGAGCAGCCCGCCGATGAGGCCGGTGCTCGCCGCGCTGCGATCGAGTGCCCACGGCTGGAACCCGTGCGCAGCGTCGCCGTAGACGGAACGCCATGGTGCCGCGCCTGCCATCAAGCTCGCGCCGATCGCGATCGCGGCGCCGCCGGTCGCCGCCCGGCGCCAGCCCGCGAGCACGCCGAGGCGTCGCTCGCGGCACAGCGCGAGCGTCGTCGCGACGGCCACCGCGCCGAGCAAGGCGTGCCACGCGTCGACGTGCAGGTACTGCACGAACAGGCGCGCCGCGGGACCCGGTTCGGCGAGGAAGCGCAGGTCGGCCGGCAGCAGCGGCATCTGCAGGGCGCCGAGCTTCGCCGCATTCGCGCCGTACAGCGCGACCAGCGCGAGCAGGGTGAGCCAGGTCGACAGCAGCAACCGGCGTGACAGCGCGAGCAGCAGCGCGAACGCGGCCAGCGCCGGCAGCGCGTTGAGCAGCAGCAGGCGCACCGTCGGCAGCGGCGCGGCCGCGCGGGCGAGGTCGATGCCGGGATCGAGGTGCGCGACGAGCAGCACGAGCAGCAGCGCGCAGCCGCCGAGCGCGATGCCTTCGCGCTCGACCGCGGGGCGCCAGCGCGCGATGGACGGAAAAGGCGTGGACATGGAGGCGGAACAATGCCATGCGCGCGCCGGCGTGGGATTAATTCGCGGTTAGATGTTGCAAAGGTCGCGTCAGCGCCGCCGCACGCACCGCTGGCCGCGCGCGCGAGGCTGCTGCCACAATGGGCGCATGCTCGAGCCGACCCGCTGGCCGCGTCCGACCGCGGCTTTCCTCAACGAACGCCTGTCACGGCTCGAGGCGGCGTGCCGCGAGGCGAACGTGCCGTTCCACGACGACGCCGGCGTCGACGACCACCTGTCGAGCGTGCTGCTCGCGAGCGACTTCGCCTACCAGAGCCTGCTGCGCGATCCGCAACTGCTCGGCCCGGACTTCCTGCAGCTGATGAGCGACCCGCGCCATGCGGACGCGCGCGCGGGCGTGTTCAACGACGTGCACGACGCGAACGAAATGCGCCGCGTGCTGCGGCGCTTCCGCCTGCGCGAAGCGTTGCGCCTGATCTGGCGCGACGTCACCGGTGCCGACGCGGTCGAGACGACGCTCGCCGGCGCGTCGGTGCTCGCCGAGAGCTGCCTCGAGGCGGCGCTGCGCGGTGCCGAGCGCGCGGTCGCCGAACGCCACGGCGTGATCCGCGACGCGCGCGGACAGGCGCAGCGCATGGTCGTGCTTGGTCTCGGCAAGCTCGGCGGCGGCGAACTCAATTTCTCGTCCGACATCGACCTCGTGTTCGCGTTCGCCGAGCACGGCGACAGCGACGGCGCGCGCGCACTCGACGCGACCGCGTACTACACGCGCATCGGCCAGACCCTGGTCGGCCTGCTCGCCGACCACAGCGTCGACGGCTACGTGTACCGCGTCGACCTGCGCCTGCGCCCGTTCGGCAGCGCAGGCCGGCTCGCACTGTCGTTCACCGCGATGGAGCAGTACTTCCAGCGCGAGGGCCGCGACTGGGAGCGCTATGCATGGATCAAGGCGCGCCCGGTCGCGGGCGACCGCGTCGGCGGCGCGCGCCTGCTAGAGACGCTGCGGCCGTTCGTGTTCCGCCGCTACCTCGACTACACCGCGTTCGCGGGCCTGCGCGAGATGAAGTCGCTCATCGACGCCGAAGTCGCGCGCAAGGATCTCGCCGATCATCTCAAGCTCGGCCCGGGCGGCATCCGCGAGATCGAGTTCATCGTGCAGCTCGTGCAGCTGATCCGCGGCGGGCGCGAGCCGACCCTGCGCGCGCGCGGCCTGCTGCCCGCGCTCGCCGCGTGCGAGCAACTCGGCTTCATCCCGTCCGCGCGCGCGCAGAGGCTGCGCGAGGCGTACCGCTTCCTGCGCCGGCTCGAGAACCGCGTGCAGATGTTCGCCGACCAGCAGACGCACGAGATTCCCGCCGACGGCGAGCTGCGCGAACGCCTTGCGCTCGCACTCGGTCGCACCGGCTGGAGCGCGCTCGAGGCGGAGCTGCGCGTGCATCGCACGGCGGTCGCCGAGGAGTTCGCCGCGCTGATGGCAGTCGACGCACGCAACGATGCGCAGCAGGCGCAGGCGCGCTGGCCCGAGTTCTGGCGCGCGCTGCTCGCCGACGGCGTCGACGCGGCGGCGGTCGCCGCAGCCGGCTTCGATCCGCCGACCGAGGCGACGGCCGAGCTCGAAGCGCTGCTCGGCGGCGCCGCGCTGCGCACGATGTCCGCGCGCGCACGCGAACGCCTCGACGCGGTGATGCCCGCGGTGTTCGCCGCCGCGTTCGCGCAGGAACAGCCGGCGCGCTGCCTCGCGCGCCTGTTGCGCCTCGTGCAGGCGACCCTGCGGCGCTCGGTCTACCTCGCACTGCTCGAGGAGCAGCCGGCCGCGTTGCGCCGCCTCAGCGCGGTGTTCGCGGCGAGCGCGTTCCTCGCCGAGCGCGTGATCGCGCACCCGCTGCTGCTGGACGACCTGTTCGACGACCGCGTCGACGGCGATGCGCCCGATGCGGCCGCGATCCGCGACGAACTCGCGCGCCGCCTCGGCATGATCGCCGAGGCCGATCCCGAAGCGGAGATCGAGGCGATCCAGGAGCAGCGGCAGTCGGCGCTGTTCCGCATCGGTCTCGCGTTCCTCGGCGGCCGCCTCGACGCGCGCAGCACGGCCGCCGCGCTCGCCGACGTCGCCGAGGCGATCGTCGGCGCGGTGCTGCACGTCGCCGAACGCGACATGGTCGCCGCGCACGGCCGCATCGACGGTGCCGGCGCCGGGGGCGACGGCAGCGGCCTCATCGTCGTCGCCTACGGCAGCTTCGGCGGCCGCGAACTCGGTTTCGGTTCCGACCTCGACCTCGTGTTCCTCTACGACGGCGCGCGTGCGCCGCGCGAGTCCGACGGTGCCAAGCCGCTCGACGGCGCGCGCTACTACGCGCGCTTCGCGCAGCGCGTGGTGCACCTGCTCGGCACGCTCACGCGCGCCGGGAGGCTCTACGAAGTCGACGTGCGCCTGCGCCCCGACGGCAGCAAGGGCATGCTCGTGCAGAGCCTCGACGGCTACGCGGCTTATCAGCGCGAGCGCGCGTGGACCTGGGAACTGCAGGCGCTCGTGCGCGCACGCGCGGTCGCCGGCGACGCCGCGCTCGCGCGGCGCTACGCGGAGGTGCGCGCGGAACTGCTCGCGCAGCCACGCGACGCGGCCGCGCTGCACGCGGACGTCGTCTCGATGCGCGCGCGCTGGCGCGCCGAGCGCGATCGCTCGAGCGCGGCCGAGTTCGATCTCAAGCAGGGTCACGGCGGCCTCGTCGACCTCGAATTCCTTCTGCAGGGACTCGTGCTGCAGCACGCGGCGCGGCATCCGGCGCTGCTCGCGAACGGCGGCAATGCCCCGCTCATCGATGCCCTGCGCGCCGCGCGGTGGCTCGACGACGCCAGCGCGCATGCGCTCGCGCTCGCGCATGCGGGCCTGCTCGCGCGCGCGATCCGCTGCACGCTCGATGCGCGGCCGCGCGTGGTCGCACGCGACGACGCGATCGAGCGCGACGCGGCCTCAGTCGCTGCGGCGTGCGCCGGCGCGGGCTTCGATTTCACCTGAGCGATGCGAGTCGCTTTACCGCTGGCGAAGCCACGCGGCTGGGCCGCTCCCGCGCACGAGCCGGCGCGTGCCGGCCGGCGAGACGGCTGCCGGCTGCGCTCGTCGTCGTCGAGCAGGGAAGTGCAAGAATGCGGGGCCGCGAGGCGACGGCAAGGAGTGCACGATGAGCGAACGTCCCGAATGCGACCTCGTGATGAAGGGCGGCATCGCGAGCGGCATCGTCTATCCGCGCGCGATCGCGCGGCTCGCCGCGCACTATCGCCTGCGCAGCGTCGGCGGCGCGTCCGCTGGCGCGATTGCGGCCGCGGCCGCCGCCGCTGCGGAGTACGGGCGTGATCGCGGTGGTTTCGAACGGCTCGAGGTGCTGCCCGACCTGCTCGCGCAGACCGACGACGGCACCGAGCGCGGCGCGACGCGCCTGTTCCGCCTGTTCCGTCCGCAGCCGAGCACGGCGCGCCTGTATCGGCTGCTCGTCGCCGGGCTCATGCCCGAGCAGCCGCGCTGGTCGCTCGCGTGCGTGCGCTGGTTCGTCGCCGCGGTACGCAACTTCCCGCTCGCCGCGCTCGCTTCGCTCGTCGTCGCCGCGCTCGTGCTGGCGCCGCTGGTGTCGCGCATCGACTACGGCGCCGGCGGTGCACCACCGTGGCTCGCGAGCGTGGCCGCGATCGTGCTCGGCCTGCTCGCCTTCGCGATCGGGCTCGCCGCGTGCATCGTCGGCCACGCGTTGCGCGCGATCCCCGCGAACGGCTACGGCCTGTGTTCGGGCCTCGGCGATGCCGACACGCTGACGCCGTGGCTGCACGCGACGCTGCAATCGCTTGCCGGCCTCGAAGGCGGGCGGCCGCTGCGTTTCGGCGATCTGTGGCGCGGCCACGATCCCGCGCCCGACTACGTCGCCGAATCGGCGCGCCTGCACGCGGAGGAGCGCGCGATCGACCTGCGCCTCATGACGACCGCGCTCAGCCACGGGCGGCCGTACAGTTTCCCGCTCGACAGCGAAGCGTTTTGCTTCGACGCCGACGAAATGCGCGCGCTGTTCCCGGCGAGCGTCGTCGACGCGCTGGTCGCCGATTCGCCCGAGCGCATCGAGCACGGCGAGTTGCGCGGCCGCTACCGCCTGCCCGCGATGGAGGACCTGCCGGTGATCGTACCCGTGCGCATGAGCCTCGCGTTCCCGCTGCTGCTGTCGGCGGTGCCGCTGTGGCGCACGCGCATGGGCCCGGACCCCGGGCAGCGCGGCGCGTGGATCGGCACGGCCGAGCGCGTCTGGTTTTCCGATGGCGGCATCTGCAGCAATTTCCCGATCCACTACTTCGACGCGCTCGTGCCGTCGCGGCCGACGTTCGGCATCAACCTCGTCGACGCCGAGTACCTGCCGGCGCAGGCGCAGGATCCGGCCGACTTCGTCTGGATGCCCGATCACAACGGCAGCGGCGCGACGACGCGCACGGTGCCGGTCGAGCGCGGCGGCGTGCTCGGCTTCCTCGGTGCGATCATCACGACGATGCAGGCGTGGACCGACAGCATGCAGCTCGCGATCCCCGGCTATCGCGACCGCGTCGTCGCCGTGCGCCTGCGCGCGAGCGAAGGTGGCCTCAACCTGCGCATGGCGCCGGCGTTGATCCACCGCATCGCGACGCGCGGCGCGAGCGCGGGCGAGCTGCTGCTCGCGCACTACGCGCGACGCGATCCGCCGCCGGGCAGCGTGACGGGCTGGCGCAACCATCGCTGGGTGCGCTACCGCGTCGCGATGCGCGTGCTCGGCGAGGCGCTCGCGGCGCTGCGCGAGGCGGAGTCCCTGACCGCGGACGGTGACGCCGCGCTGCAGCCGATGCACGCCGATCCGCCGAGCTACGACTTCGCCTCCGAGCGGCAACGCGAGGCGGCGCTGCGCGCGTATCGCGAGTTGCTCGCGCTCGCCGAGCGCTACGCGGCGATGCGCGACGAACTCGGCTATCCGCCGTTCGACCACGGCCCGCACGACGGGCCGCGGCCGCGCCCCGAATTGCGCATCCGCCCGCCGCTGTAGGGTGGGCGCCGGTCCACCGCGCGCAACGCAAAGGACCGGAGCGAAGGTGGGCCAAGGCCCACCCTACGCCCCGCGGGCGACCTGCCAGCGCGCGCGCACGAGCTCGGCGATCGCAGCGGTTTCGGCGAGCGGCGGCGGCTGCGGCCGCGCATCGGTGTCGCCGAGGCGGCGCAGGTGGCCGCTCGCGACGAGTTCGTCGTGGAACGCGGCGAGCTTGCCGCGGATCGGCTGCGCCGCCCAGGTGTAGGCGGGTTTGCCGGTCGCGCACGCTTCCGAGAGCATGTTGACCGAGTCCGGCGTGACGACGATGCGATCGGCGTAGGCGAGGAAACCCGCGTACGGATTGGCGCCGTCGTCGGCGCCGCTCCAGAAGCGCCCCGGCATCGCCGCGAACAGCGTGCGCAGGCGCGTCGCGACCGCCGCCGGCGTGCGCCTCGACACGCTGACGAGGAAGCTGCCGCGGTCGGCGTCGTGCAATGCGACGAGCCGTTCGGCGAGGCCTTCGAAGTAGCCTGCATCGAGCGCCTGCGCGCGGTTCGAGCCGCCGACGAGCACGGCCGTGCGCGGCGACGGCAGTGCGGCGAGATCGACGTTGCTCGCGCGGCCATCGGCGAGCCAGCGTGGATCGACCGGATTGAGCGCGCCGATGCTGTCGATCACGTTGTCGCCGCGGACGCGGTCGTGTTGTGGCGCGATCACGAGGTCGAACGCGGCGGTCGCGATGCGCGGGTCGAGGATCTGCACGGTGTACGTGCGGCCGCCGCTCCAGTCGCGCAGCAGGCGCGTGACGAGGGCCGCGCGGCGGCCACAGCCGATCGCGAGGTCGGGCCAGGGCGCGCGCAGCGGCGCACCCTCGGCGCGGCGCACCGCGTGCGCCGCGCCGAGCGCGAGGCGCGGTGCGAACGTATTCCACGGTTCGCGCAATGCGATCTCGACGGACTCCGCCGCGAGGCCGAGCGCGCGCGCGAGCGCGAGCGCCTGGCGCGCGTTGCCGGCGGCGCCGTCGCTGATCGCCCAACAGGAGGTCGCCGCGCTCATGCCGTCAGCCTAGCGGACGACGCGGGACCGCGCGAACGCGCGTCATCGTTCGCCGGTGGAAACGCTGTTTCGGCGCAGCGAGCCTTGTCGGTCGCCGGGGCATGCCACATCCTTGCGACGTCAAAGTGGTACTTCCATGCCGGATGGAAGCGCGGCGTGTTCATCGCCGATTCCGTCGCATCCGGTTTCCATCGTTTCCCTTTCGCAAAGGAGCTCGTCCATGTTCCGCCGCATCGCCCTTGCCAGCGCCCTCGCGCTCGCCGCTGCACCGGCCTTCGCCGCCACCTACACGCTCGACCCGGGCCACACGCAGGTCGTCTTCAGCTGGAACCACTTCGGCTACTCGAACCCGACCGCGCAGTTCGGTACGGTCGAAGGCACGCTCGATTTCGACGCGGCCAACCCGACCAAGGGCAGCGTCAGCGTGAAGATCCCGCTCGCCAGCGTGAACAGCAACGTCGCCAAGCTCAACGAACATCTGCAGTCGCCGGACTTCTTCGACGCGGCGAAGTATCCGGAAGCGACGTTCAAGAGCACGAAGGTCGAGAAGGGTACCGCCGAAGGCCAGCTCAAGGTCACCGGCGACCTCACCCTGCACGGCGTGACCAAGCCGGTCGTGCTCGACGTGACGGTCAACAAGGTCGGCGAACATCCGATGCGCAAGGCGCAGGCGGCGGGCTTCGACGCGACCGCGACGATCAAGCGCTCCGAGTTCGGCATCGCGAAGTACGTGCCCGCGGTGAGCGACGACATCAAGCTGCGCATCACGAGCGAGGCGATCGAGGCGAAGGCCTACGCCGAGAGCCTCAAGCCGAAGGGCTGATCGCGACCGCCGCACACCGGTCGATCGGTGGGAGCGGCGGAAGCCGCGATGCTTTTGGCTTTTTTCTCCGGAAGAGCATCGCGGCTTCCGCCGCTCCCACGGCCGCTCCTTCGAGCAACCGGCGGATCAGCCCTTCTTGACGCCCTGGCCCTTCAGCGCTTCGAGGCCGGCGAGGTTGATGCCGGCGACCGCGGCCTTGAGCTGGTCCATGCTGTCCGCGTCGCCGCTCAGCTTCACCGCGAAGCGGTCGCCGAGCACGATGCCGTATTCGCCGTGCTTGTCCTGGCTGTTCCATTCCTCGTGCACGAGGCGGCCGTCGACCTTGTAGGTCTTCTCGTAGCCGTGCTCGGTCTCGCGCTCCTGCTGCAGCGCGGCCCAGCCGGCCATCGCCATCAGGCCCTTGGCCGAACCCATGTCGGTGACCTCGAGGCGCAGCGAGCGCCCCGAAGCATTGTCTGAATAGGTCGCGTGCGCTTCCGACACCTGCATGCCCATCGCACCGTTCTTCTCGGCCGAGAAGTCGGTGCGCGCGAGGCCGGCGAGCGTCGCCGGCACGAACGGCTTGAGCAGGTCGGGCGACAGCGCCTCGACCTGGTCGCCACCACCCATCGCGGCGCCCATCACCGCGCCCATCGCCTTCGCCTGCGCGTCTGCATCACCGGCCT
>Ga0207639_10003051_pt1 | contig 11281 bp, 6 predicted proteins | sample KBSCornC32_FD_184299 | JGI IMG/M metagenome (GOLD analysis project Ga0207639, IMG submission 184299) | Corn rhizosphere microbial communities from Kellogg Biological Station, Michigan, USA - KBS Corn C3-2 (SPAdes) (version 2) | ecosystem: Host-associated > Plants > Roots > Rhizosphere > Soil ...
GGACGCGTGCTGAACGTGTGCGCGCCACCCGCATCCGTCGCCGCATCGATCACGAACGATCCCTGCGCGCCGCTGCCGTTGCCTTCAATGAACGTGCCGGACGGATCGAGCGACATCGCCACGCGCGCACTGCCGTCGTCCGCATCGCCGCGCAGGTAGATGCGCGTGCTGCGCGGCACCTCCTGCCGGCCGGACGCGGTGATCACGAAAATGTGCGCATCGGGCGCGTAGATCTGCACGCGTTGCAGACGCACGCTCGCGTTCTGGTCGGCGCCAACCGGAAATCCCTGCAGGGTGAGCGTGTCGCCGGGGTGCAAGCCGGACAGTTGCCGCATGGTCGTTCGGTCGACGATGCGCTCGGCGGCATGCGCGACACCGAGAAACCCTGCGGCTGCTGCGAACAGCAGCGCGCGCCCTGCTGCAGTGACGTCCATCGCGCGCTCCTTACGCGAATCCGACCTTCAGTCTAATCCGCAAACGGCCGCGCTGGGCGCATCGCGCGCCGCGATGTCAGGCAGCATTCATGCTTGTGGCAGGCACTGCAGTGCGCGGCGTCGAGCGTGCTCAACCGCCGTAACCATCCTTGAAGATCTGATCGGTCTTCAGACAGCTCGGCGTGTTCGCGCTGATCTTCGGCAGCAGCACCTGGTTGATATGCGTGCTGTGGAAATGCAGCTGGTTCTGCGTGCCGCAGCCGGAGCCGAAATTGCAGTAACTCATGATCGTTCCGGACATTCCGGCTCCGCCCGGGCAGCTCGTCGCACCGGCGTAGCAGCCGGAACCGGCTTCACCGTTGTAGCAGGCATCGATCGTGTTCGTGCCGGTGTTCGATGCGCCGGTGGTCGCGTTCGTGCAATGCGTGTGCGCGGCGCCGAAGTTGTGGCCGATCTCGTGACCGACGATGCGCGAATCGAAGACGCCGTTCGAATCGATCGCAAGGCTCGTGCACACCTTGGTCACGCTGTAGCTGCCGACCGCGCTCTTCTGGCAGTACTCGTTGAGCCAGGCAATGCCCGCGGCGCTGCAGCTGCCGCCGGAGCTGGAGATGGCGCCGGACAGCAGCGCCGCGAACGAGCGCGGCACGCCCGCCTCGTTGGTCTGCCAGTAATTGCCGAACAGATTCAGGTCCGCCGAATTGGCGGCCACGTCTTGTCCCAGTCCGGTGTAGGGATCGCTGGCCGCGCTGGTGCGCAGGAACGTCGTGCCGACCAGCAGCTGCACCTGCAGGTCGGTCTCGTACATCGTGTTCATGCTGTTGAACATGCTCGCGATCCAGTTGACGGCGGTCGTCGCGTTGTTGCTGAACAGGCGCGACATGAACAGGCTGTCGGTGTCGATCGCGATCGTGGCGTAGCGCAGCGTCGAGGGCGCCGACGCGAGTGGTGCCGTCGCGGGGTGAGTGGCGAGTTGCAGCTGCGTCGCGAGGTCGGTGTCCGGATGCAGGTCGAGGTTCACCTTGTCGTTGCCGCAGGTGAATTCGAACGCGCCGGGCGCGGGCAGGGTGGATTCGAGTGTCCGCGCCGAGATGATCTGGGCGCCGCTGGCATCCGGGCGTGCCTGCAGCGCAAACGCGCCTTCGGCGCCCTCGCCGCTGCCTTCGACGAAGCTGCCATCCGCTTCGAGCGACATCGCCACGCGCGCGCTGCCGTCGGTGCTGCGGCCGCGCAGGAACACGCGCGTGCTGCGCGGCAGCTCGTGCTTGCCGTCCGCGCCGATCAGATAGATGTGCGCGTCGGCCGAGTAGATCTGCACGCGCCGGAAGCGCATCGCCGTGGCCGCGGTGGGACCGACGGGAAAGGCGTCCATCTGTTCCGAGGCGCCCACATCCAGCGCGGACAACCGGTGCAGGGTCGCGCGGTCGATGCTGCGTTCGGCGGCCATGGCCGCGTTGAAAACGAACAGGGCAGAAAGTGCGATCAGCAGGCACACGCTGCGCCTGCGCGCGAAACACGTGAAAGGCATGGTCATTCCCCTGCGCCAGGTCGCAAATATCATACCCAGCGTCGGGAAAGAGAGTGTGAAGCCGTCACCATATCCGCCGAGGTGACGGCTTCGCGATGCACTCAGCTCGGATCGGGCACGAAACCGTTCGGGAACGGCTGCGGTTCGACCGCGATCGGGCGCGGCGCCGGGATCACGCCGCGCGCGACCAGGTTGCGATAGCTGTCGTACCACACCGAGTCGATCTCGTTCGGACGAGAGCTCTCGCGCTCGAAGCTCGTGTAGCTCGCCGAGGACGATTCGCGCGCGCCGTGGCCGGTGCCGAGCGCTTCCTCCTTGCGCGGCATCGGGCGCGCATCGGCAAGGCCGTTGTAGGAGCGCGAGGCTTCCATCGCCGGAGCCTGCGCCGTCGCCGCCTTCGCGGCGGGCGCGGCCCCGGCCGGCGCGGCGGTGGTCGCAGCGGCGTCCTTCGGCGCCTGCGCGTCGGCGCGCGCCAGCGATTCGGGCGGCGCCGGCGGTTGCGCGCGGCCCTCGGAAATCCGGTCGTCGCGCTCGCGTTCGATCGGGATCGGATGGTATTTCTCGCGGAACACCGCCACGCCGATCACGCCGACGTTGTTCGGACGCCCGGTGCGCGCGGCGTAGCTGTCGCTCAGCGCGGTGAAGTTGAACTGCGCGACCTCGGACATGTTCTTGCGCCAGCCATCGACTTCGGTGCTCTGGTACGGCTCGAGCACGTAGCCGGACTGGTACGGATCCGCGGTCTGGCCGGTGATCGCGTTGACGCCGTCGACGGACAGCACGGTCAGCACGCGCGCGCCGGTGCGGTTGGCGATGCGCACGGAATAGCGATGGCCCGGCGTGCCGGCGATATAGAGTTTTCCGTCGTGATAGTGGGTGGGCAGGGTGGTACCGGTGTCGCGGTCGATCACGCCGACGTCGACCAGGTTGCCGGCGTGCGCGGCCGGCGCACAAGCAAGGGCGGCGGCAATCGAACCGGACAGGATCAGGGCGGACAGCAGGGCGGTTTTCATGAAGTGTTCCTCCGTTGGCAAGGTAAACGATGCAACGGCACGGGAACGAACGCGGGGTTAAGCGCTGCGAGCCCCAAAATACGGCGTCGCACCGGGCTATCGCGTACACTTGGCCTTCACATTCGCGCGGCGGGAAACCGCCGTCATACAACAGGAATCGTCGCGCAACATGGGCAAGACCAGGGTTCTCACCGGCATCACCACCACCGGCACGCCGCATCTGGGCAACTACGTCGGCGCGATCCGTCCGGCGATCGCGGCGAGCCGCAACGCGAACGTCGAATCGTTTTATTTCCTGGCCGACTACCACGCGCTGATCAAGTGCGACGAGCCGGCGCGCATCCAGCAGTCGACGCTGGAGATTGCCGCGAGCTGGCTGGCCTGTGGTCTGGATCCGGAAAAAGTATATTTTTACCGGCAGTCCGATATTCCCGAAATTCCCGAGCTGACCTGGCTGCTGACCTGCGTCACCGCGAAGGGACTGCTCAACCGCGCGCATGCGTACAAGGCCGCGAACGACGCGAACCGCGACAAGGGCGAGGACCCGGATGCCGGCATCAACGCCGGCCTGTACATGTATCCCGTGCTGATGGCCGCCGACATCCTGATCTTCAACGCGAACCAGGTGCCGGTCGGGCGCGACCAGATCCAGCACATCGAGATGGCGCGCGATATCGGGCAGCGCTTCAACCACATCTACGGCGGCGAGTACTTCACGCTGCCGGAAGCCGCGATCGAAGACAACGTCGCGACCCTGCCGGGCCTGGACGGCCGCAAGATGTCGAAGAGCTACAACAACACGATTCCTCTGTTCGCAGGGGGTGAGCGGGCTCTTGAGCGAGCAATCATGAATATGGTTACCGACTCCAGTCGGCCCACGGCGCTCGATCAAGCCAAAGGATCAGCGCTGTACCAACTCATTGAAGCATTCTCTGATTCATTCCATCGGATGATTGCGGGGGCATTTCACGACACAAGCCCAACATTAGAAGGATGGGGCTCTCTGAAGAGACATGCCATACAGGCGATCGAGCACGAGATCGGTATGTTTAGGGAGGCCTACCAAACTTATGTGTCTTCTCCCAAACTCGTAGAGGAGATACTTCAAGCCGGTGCGAATAAGGCCCGCGTGATCGCTCGCGAGAGACTGGAGGTGCTTCGTGATGCCGTTGGACTCAAAAGTTTGAATCATGTTGTTGTACCAATCGGGCCTCGAACTACGGCAACAGTTGGAGCTCCTGCCAAGGCGGGAAAGTTTGTGGGCCCTTATCGAGAAGCGGGAAGTTTCAGGTTTCGCCTTGAAGATTCAAAGCGCACTTCTCTGTTCGTCTCACGTGAGTATTCGGATTTCAAAGTGGCGAAGGCTGCACTCGATCGCATTCGCGATATTCGCAGATCTGACGTTCAACTTGGCTCGCTCTACATGGAGCCGCAGGCAATGCAGGATCTGAGAACAGTCGCGGAACATGAACTGCTCGGGGCGGTTCTACTGAATTCCAGCCCTTCGGAAGTTGCATTGGACAAGTTTTGCGAAGAACTCGATTTTCTTCGGAACTCAGGTGGCCAAACTCCTTGAGGCGAAGTGTGCTTTCCCTTCTCCCGCTGGCGGGAGAAGGTGCCCGGAGGGCGGATGAGGGTGGCGCTTCAGATTTCGACAAGGTCGAGCATTCCGCTTCGTAGACGCGCCACCCTCACCCGTCGCGCTGCGCGCGCCGGCCTCTCCCGCCGGCGGGAGAGGCGGACAAGTTGACGCTCGCCGCTCGAGCAGTTTTCTTGCGGTCGAGACAACGCGCTACTTCGGCAAATACTCATTCGCCTCGACCAACCTGTACCCCGGCATCTCGCGCACGCATTTGCGCAGCAGATACGCGTGGCCAGAGCCATACACCACGAGCACGCGATCCGCGGGTTTTGCCAGTTGCACGAGCCGCGCGCAGATTGCGTTGTTGCGCGATTGCCAGGCGTCGAGCAGCGCGGCGCCCGGCTGGTCGGTGCCAGCGCCGAATTGCAGCATGCTGCTGTAGAACGCGTTGCCTTCGTCGATGCGCTTGGGCTCGTTCATGTAGCGCAGCCCATCGCCGATCGTGCCGTTCTTCAGTACCCGGTTCAGCCCGTCGAGCATGCGTTCGATGCTCGCGCCGAGACCGTCGAGGCGGTCCGGATACGGCGAGCCGTGCATCTGCGCGAAGCGCTTGACTGCGTCGTAGGGAAAATCGCCCGGCACGTCGATGCCCCAGACGTCGGAAAGATTCATTGCGTCGGCGAGGCGAAACGCGATCTGCACGATCTCGTTGCGGTCCTCGCGCAGCTTGCTGCCGCGATACTCGACGTAGCGTTCCACGCGCGTGGCCGCGCCGTTGCGGGCGGGCGATTCGACCGCGACCTTGGTAGGCGCGAACCTGCGCAGCGCGTCCGTGATGTCGGCAAGCTCCCGTTGCCGCTTCGGCAGCAGCACGTCGTCGGCCTTCACGTTGTGCAGGTCCAGGCCCGGGTTGGCCATGTGCCAGGTGCCGAGAATCATGACGTCGGTTGCACGCGCCGAAGCGCCGCACAGCGCCAGCGCCGCGGCAAGTACGATGGCAGGGATCGCGCGCATGATCACCTCGCTGATGTGTTTCGGGGGCGCTGATTTCATCGGACATTATGCGCGCGTCCGCGCCGCTCGCGGCGCTGCCTTGCGCCGGTGTATACGCGGGGTTCAGCGCCGCCGCGTGCCGGGCGCAACCTTCAACGTCCGCTGCTCACTGGAATCCGTCGCGGAAGATTTCATCCGAGATGCCGACACAGCGCCCGAATTCCGAGGTGTCGCCGGCCGCGGATGTCGCGATCGCGGTGCCGAAGCTCGGTTGCGTGGCGCTGTTCGGCACCGCGTACACGAGGCCGACGGCGCCGCCGCTGCCGTTCGCCGCGGTCGTGACATTGACGCTGCCGAGCTTGACGTGGCCTTCGCCGAAGCCGCTCGGATCGCAGCGCTCGCTGCGGTACAGCGTGATCGTGTAGCCCTGGTTCGCGACGCTCGCGAGGCTGACCGACAGCGAGCTGGAGTTCGCGCCGATCACGACGTTGCCGAGCACCGGAAAGTTCTGCAGGTTGTTCGGCCCCGCGTCCACATCGCCGCTGTCGTTCGGCGTGACGCCGTTGCCGCCCAGGTCGATGCCGAGCCCGCCGTTGCCGTCGAACAGGTTGTCGAGCACCGGGTTGTCGAGCGTGCCGTTGCCGGTGATCGACACGCCGCTGCCGGTGTTCGCGTCGATCTCGTTGGCCAGCACCTGCGTGCGCACCGCGTTCGCGGTCACCACGACGCCGCTGCCGTTCGGCACGCCGGCGGCGCCGATGATGTTGCCGGCGATGGTGTTGTCGCTGGTGCCCGCATCGGCGACGAACACGCCGGCGCCGGCGTTGCCCGCGATCACGTTGAACGTGAACGGCACGACCGGATCGCCGATGAAATTGTGGTTCGCGCCGGACAGGATCGAAATGCCGGATGCGCCGTTCGGCAGCGGCGCGCCGCTGCTGTAGCCATAGCCGACTTGGTTGAGCTGCACGTGCGCCTGCGTGGCACCGCTGTCGAGCTTGATGCCGTCGTTGAGATTGCCCGCGACCAGGTTGTTGGTGATCGCGGCATTGCTCGCGCCCGAGTCGACGCGGATGCCTTCCACCGAATTGCCGCGCGCCAGATTGCCGCTTGCATCGGTGCCGACGAAGTTGTGGCGGATCGCGGTCGCATCCGTGGCGGCGCCGCTGACGCGGATGCCCGTGCCGGTATTGCCGCTGACGAGGTTGCCGTCGGCGACGGCGCTGCCACCGATCACGGTGTTGTCCGCGCCGCCGAACACCAGCACGCCGCCGCCGGTGTTCGCGGCGGCCGCGCCGGCATTGTTCAAGCCGATCGTGTTGGTCTTGATCACGTTGCCGTCGGCGCCCTGGTTGTAGACCTCGACGCCGGCGCCGTTGTTGCCGGCGATGCGGTTGCCGGGACCGACCGTGTTGTTCGGCGTGGTGTCGAGCAGGATGCCGCCGAGGCCGTTCGCGGCGACGGTGTTGTCGTTGCCGCTGTTCGCGCCGCCGCGCAGGCCGATCACGTTGTTGCTGATCGTGGTGCCGAACGTGCTCGTGCCGCCCTGGTAGATGCCCCAGCGCGCGTTGCCCGAGATCACGTTGTCGTGCACGCCGGTGGCTTGCGCGCCGCCGCCGATCGCGACGCCGTCCTGTTGGTTCGGCACCACGAAGCCGCGCGCGCGGTTCATGCCGATGATGTTGTACTGCACCGAATTGCTGTTCGTGCCGGCGCCGTCGATGTACACGCCGTGGTTCGCGTTGCCGCTGATCACGTTCGCTTCGCCGGCGCCGGAATTGCCGATCGTGTTGGCGTGCGCGCCGCCGTCGATCTGCACGCCGCGCGAATTCGGAAAGCTGCCGATGTCGAGCTCGGGGGACGAGCCGATCAGGTTGCCGAGCACGTTGTTGCCGATCGAACGCGGGCCGCTCAGCCACACGCCGTAGCCACCGTTCTTCGCGATCGCGTTGCCCTGGTCGGCGCCGCCGCCGCCGACCGTGTTGCCGAGGCTGTTGAAGATCGCGATGCCGGCGCCGCCGTTGCCGCTCGCATCGAACGAGCTGTTGCCGTCCAGGCCGATCCAGTTGTTGCGGATCGTGTTGTTCTGCGCGGTCGGATCGCCGTTGTTGACGCCTTCGATGTGGATGCCGTCGCCGCCGTTGGAATAAATGTAGTTGCGCTGGCTCGCGTTGCCGCCGCCGATCGCGCTGGTGAAGCAGCGGTTGCCGTCGACGTACAGGCCGTGCCGGCCGTTGCCGGACAGCGACAGGTTCAGGAACGACGCGTTCTGGCAGCCCGCGGCGTGGATGCCGTCCAGGCCGAAGCCGCTGATCGCCAGGTTGCTGAGCTGGATGTTCCATTTGTCGGGCGTGTCGCCGAAGCCGAAGCTCAGGCCGCTGCCGCTGCCCGCGCCGGGCCCGACGATGTTCACCGGCACGCCGTTCGGCTGCCGGCCGTCGAGCGTTTCGTGCGTGCCGATGTCGAAGCCGGTGCTGACCGCGATCGTGCCGACATTCGTGTCGAAGCTGATGTTGTCGCCGATGCCGTTGCCGCAGTTCGCGCCGGGATCCGGCGGCAGCAGGATCGTATAGCGCACCTCGGTCGGCGAACAGCCGGGTGGCGGCACCGGCACGAAGTCCGCGCCCGGCATCTGCGCGAGCTCCGCCGCGGTGCGGCACGTGCCGATGTGGTTGCCGTTGAAATGGTCGCCGTTCGCGATCGCGAGCGCTTCGCGCAGGGTCAGCACGCCGTCGGCCTGGTCGGCGTCGCCGTTGCTGTTGACATGGAAATCGCAGGCACGGGCCGTGCCGGCCAGCGCAGTGAGCGCGACGCCGGTCAACAGGGCGGCAACAGCGATGGTGCGATGCATGGTCGGTTCCTCGGGCATGAGCGGTGGTCTCGTCTGCAATTCACGCCAAACGGCGCCCAAACCCGCCAGCGCGCGCCGTGCCGGACGCTGGCTGCCGATCGCCGTACAATCGGCTGATCCGGCCGCGGCAAACCGCCGCGCGGTGCGGAGGCGGGATGGACGACGTGGGGGACATCACCCGGATGCTGAGCCTGGCGCGGGCCGGCGACGGCGCTGCGTGGCAGCGGATCGTCGCGGTCGTCTACGCGGACCTGCGCCGCCTTGCGCATCGCCAACTGGCCGGCCAGGTTCGCGAGCAGACCATGGACACCACGGGCCTGGTGCACGAGTGCTACCTGCGCCTGGCGGGCGCGAACGGCACGCCGAACGACCGCGGGCACTTCTTTGCCCTGGCCGCGCGCGTGATGCGCCAGGTGATCGTCGACTACGCGCGCGAGCGCCTCGCGCAGAAGCGTGGCGGGGGCGAGCGCCCGATTGCGTTGGATGATGCAGACGCCGCGGAATTGCGCGAGGCGGAACGCTATGCGGCGCTCGACGACGCATTGGCGCTGCTGACGCGCGTCGACGAACGGCGCGCGCGCGTGGTCGAATGCCGTTTCTTTGCCGGTCTGACCGAGGAAGAAACGGCCGCTGCGCTGGGCATGGGCCTGCGCAGCGTGCAACGCGAGTGGCAGGAAGCGCGCGAATGGCTGCGCGCGGAACTGCAGGCGGACTGAGGCGCGCCTGGCACGGGCGATACACATTGTATACAAAGCAGCAACCGGCATGACTGAGCAGCGCGACCTTCCTCAACGGCGCGATTTCCTGGAGCCCGGGGGCGCCCTGCGTGGCGCACTGTTCGCGCGCATGCTCGCGCAGTGGCGCGCGCCGGACGCGTTTGCGCCGGGCCAGCGCATCGGCCCGTTCCGCATCGAGCGCGAACTCGGCCACGGCGGCATGGGCGTCGTGTACCTGGCCGAGCGCGTCGACGGCGGATTCGCGCAGCAGGTCGCGCTGAAGCTGGTGCGCGGCGGTGCGCAGACGCCGGCGGTGCAGGAGTTGTTTCGTCACGAACGCAGCCTGCTCGCCGCGCTCGATCATCCGCACATCGCGCGCCTGATCGACGGCGGGCAAACCGACGACGGCTGGCTGTGGTTCGCGATGGAACGCGTCGAAGGACTGCGCATCGACCGGCACGTGTACGAGCGCGGCCTGGCCGTGCCGGCGCGCCTCGCCTTGTTCGTGCAGGTGTGCGATGCGGTCGCGTTTGCGCATCGGCGCCTGGTGGTCCATCGCGACATCAAGCCGGCGAACATCCTGGTCAGCGCCGATGGCTGGGTGAAACTGCTCGACTTCGGCATCGCGTCGCTCGCCGATGCGAGCACCGCGGCGCCGGCGGCGCTGACGCCGGGCTGGGCCAGCCCCGAGCAGCGCCGCGGCGAGCCGGTCACCACCGCGTCGGATGTGTATCAACTGGGCCTGCTGCTGCGCGCGCTGCTGTGCGTGGATGTTGCGCACGCCACGCCATCGACGCAGCTCGATGCGACGCGTGCGGGCGCGCACGAAAGCGCGCATGCGCCGCACGCCGCGATCGAGGCGATCGCCGATGCGGACCTGGCGGCGATCGTCGCCAAATGCACCGCCGCCGATATCGAATCGCGCTACACATCCGTCGGCGCGCTGCGCGACGACGTGTGCGCGCGCATCGCGCGGCGTCCGGTCGCCGCGCGCGGCAACCGCTGGGGCTATCGCCTGAATCGCGCGATGGCGCGCCATCCCTGGGTGACGCTCGCGTGCCTGGCCGCGGCCGTGACGCTGCTGGTGCTCGGCGCGCAGCTCGCCCGCGAGCGCAACGCCGCGCGCGCCGCCGCCGCGGCGACCGCGATCCAGGCCGAACGCGCCCGGACCAGTCTCGGTTTCCTGAGCGACCTGCTCGGCGAAGCGCAGCCGGCCACGCACCAGGGACACGTGCCGACGGTCGAAGACCTGCTGCAACGCGGCTCGCAGCGCATCGCCGACGACCAGCGCATGCCCGCGGCGCTGCGCGCCGAGCTCGCGTCGACGCTCGCCGCGATCCACATCGAACGCGGCGAGTTCGCGCGCGCCAAGACGTTGCTGGAATCGGCGGTGCCGGCGTTGCGCGAGCATGCGGCGGATCCCGCGCTGCTCGCGCAGGCGCTCGGCAATCTCGCCTATACGCTCGACTACACCGAGTCGGCGCGCTCGCTGCCGCTGCTCGACGAGGCGATCGCGCTGCTGCGCGACGACCGGGCGAACGAGGAACTGCGCCTGCGCATGCAGCGCTACCGCGCCTCGATCGTGTACGGCAGCGGGCATCGCGAGGAAGCCGCGGCGGCGCTGCGCAAGGTGCTGGACGACGACCGGCGCGTGCTGGGCGACGCGCACGCCGAGACCGCCACCACCAAGATGATGTACGCGATCGCGCTGAGCGCGCTGGACCGCGACGCGGAAGCGCTCGCGCTGATCCAGGACAGCTATCGCACGCTCGACCGCACGCTCGGCCACGAACATCCGCGCACGCTGCAGGCCGGGCAGACGCTGGCGATCCATCTGTTCAACCTGGATCGCTTCGCCGAGCAGGCCGCGCTCATGCAGGAGCTGGCGCCGCGCATGGCGAAGGTATTCGGCGAACGCAGCCCGCGCTACGCGCGCACGCTGACCTGGCTCGGCGCTGCGCAGTCGCACGGCGCGGACCCGGCCAGCGCCGTGCCGACGCTGCAGCACGCGCTGGAAATCTTCGACGCGGCGCCCGCACTCGACGATCTCGGCAGCCCGAACACGTTGCAGACGCTCGGCGAGACGTACGAGAAGACCGGGCAGAAGGAACTCGCGGTCGATGCGTACCGGCGCATGCTCGCGCGCGCCGCGGATCGCCCCTCG
>Ga0207639_10003057_pt1 | contig 11273 bp, 8 predicted proteins | sample KBSCornC32_FD_184299 | JGI IMG/M metagenome (GOLD analysis project Ga0207639, IMG submission 184299) | Corn rhizosphere microbial communities from Kellogg Biological Station, Michigan, USA - KBS Corn C3-2 (SPAdes) (version 2) | ecosystem: Host-associated > Plants > Roots > Rhizosphere > Soil ...
TCCCGTCGATCAGCTCCGACGGCGTGCCGATGGCGATCAACTTGCCGTGGTCGACGACGGCCACGCGGTCGCACAGGCGCTCCGCCTCGTCCATGTAGTGCGTCGTCAGGACGACGGTCTTGCCGCGCGCGCGCAGCGCCGAGATCGTGTCCCACAGCGCCCGGCGCGACTGGGGATCGAGGCCGGTCGTGGGCTCGTCGAGGAAGAGCACGTCCGGATCGCCCATCACGCCCAGCGCGACCGCCAGGCGCTGGCGCTGGCCACCGGACAGCCGCTGCACCCAAGCGCCACGCTTCTCGCCGAGCTGCATGTCCCGCAGCACGGCCTCGACGTCCAGCGCCCGGGCCGGATCGTAGAACGAGCGGAACAGACGCAGCGTCTCCTCGACCGTCAGCTTCTCGAAGAGCTTCGTCTCCTGCAGGGTGACGCCGATCCGCGCGCGCAGCTCGTCGGCGTGCTGGTCCCAGCGCATGCCCAGCACCTCGACCTCGCCGGAGGTCGGCGCGGTGAGGCCTTCCATGATCTCGACCGTGGTCGTCTTGCCGGCGCCGTTCGGCCCGAGCAGCCCGAAGCACTCGCCCCGGTGGACCTCGAGGTCCAGCCCCGCCACGGCCACCACGTCGGCGTACTTCTTGACGAGGCCCTTGATCCGGATGGCGCAGACGGCGCGAGGGGATCCGCTCGCGTGGGTGTCGCTGGAGGCGGCGTCGGGTGCTGAAGCGTTCATGGTGCGCGGCGGGGCGCGACTATACGACGCCGGAGGCGTCCTCGCCTCGTAACGGCCTCGGTCGCGATGTAACGAAGGTTCCTACCGGGGTTTCCCACAGCGCCGCGCATCCGCCGCGCATTCACCTGGCACGCACATTGATTACAGAAGCTGACTCGCCCACCAGGAGGACGCCCCATGAGCTCGACCGTCTCGGACAGCCACCTCAAGCACGCCACCGGCCGATCGGGTGTGCCGTTCGCGCTGGTCACCGGCGCCTCGACCGGCATCGGCCACGAGCTGGCGTGGTGCTGCGCCCGGCAGGGCTTGGATCTGCTGATCGTCGCCGACGAGCCGCGCATCGGAGAGGCCGCCGAGCAGCTCCGCGCGACCGGCGTTTCGGTCTGCGCCCTCGAGGCCGACCTCGCCACGCTGGCCGGGGTCGATCAGCTCATGGCCGCGACGGCGGGGCGGCCGGTCGACTACCTGCTGGCGAACGCGGGCCGGGGCCTCGGGCACGCGTTCCTCGACCAGGAGCTGCCCGACATCCAGCGGGTGATCGATACGAACATCACGGGGACCGTCGCGTTGATTCACAAGATCGGGCGCCAGATGCGCGCGCGCGGCCAGGGCCGCATCTTGATCACCGGCTCCATCGCCGGGCTGATGCCGGGGACCTTCCAGGCCGTGTACAACGGAACGAAGGCGTTCCTCGACAACTTCTCGTACGCCGTGCGCGCCGAGCTGGCGGACTCCGGCGTCACGGTCACCTGCCTGATGCCCGGCCCGACCGACACCGCGTTCTTCGAGCGCGCGGACATGCTGGACACGAAGGTGGGCGCTCAGAAGAAGCAGCCCGCCGACGAGGTCGCCCGCGTCGGGTTCGAGGCGATGATGCGCGGGGACGGCGACGTGGTCGCCGGCTGGTCCAACAAGCTGTGGGCGGCCATGGCCCACATCCTGCCGGCCGAGGCGCTGGCCGAGCAGCACAAGAAGATGGCGGCGCCCGGGACCGCGCAGAGGAGCCCGAAGCCGGGCCGGGCCGGGGCGCCGGTCGCGTCGCTGGCGCCGCCGTCGCCACCCACCGCAGCCGCGTCGCCGGCGGCGTCCACGCCGCCTCATGATCCTTCGCCTTTGGGGAGCGCACCATGAACCAAAGAACGTCACAGCCCTCGGCTCTGCCCTCTTCGCAGCCCTCGTCTCTGCCCCCTTCGCAGCCCTTCGCGGCCAGCGCGAACCGAGAGCTGCTCGATCGTGCGAGCCCGACCGACTACCTCGAGTACGAGGCGTTGACGCTGGACGATATCGACGGGGAGACGACCGCGCGCCGAGGCCGCGTCTGGCCAGCGCTCGGGCTCGCCTGGATCGGCTTCGGGATCGGCGCGACCAGCCTGCTCGCGCCGCGGACCGTCGCCAGGCTCGTTCCCCGGCGGTTCGCCTACGTGGCCGTCGGCGCCATGGCGGCGCTGGCCGTCGTCGGCAGCTTCTGGGCGGGCGCCGGTCAGCGCACGCGGTAGAGGCGCCAGCGGTCGACCTGCTTGACGAGCTGCGGGCGCAGCCCCAGACGGGAGGTCGCCGCCGCGACGGGATCGCCGTGCGCGAAGCCCTGCACGAAGATGTAGTCGTAAAAGCGGCCGTGCTCGTCCAGGGAGAAAGGCGCGTACCAGCCGGGCGACGGCAGGGCGTTCTCCAGTCGATAGACGAGCGGAATGGTGCGGGTGCCCCACATGTAGGGCGAGTACCCGTGGTTGAAGGCCGTGATGTACCCGTAGAACTGGTGGAACGGCCACAGCTTGAAGTCCGGATCGGTGTCGTTGTCGTCGAGGACGACCGAGATGACCGACGCCTCCTTCGGCACGCTGCGCACGATCTCGAGGAACGACCTCGTGCGGGCGCCGAAAGAGGCGAATTGCCGGGCCACCGTCACGTCCATGATCAGCGCCGCCAGCACCCCCGGCAGCAGGCCCCAGGCCGCGACCCCTCGCAAGTTGGGCCGCGGGACGAGGAGCAGCCACAACAGGATCACCAGGGCGTAGCGCGGGTACGTGTACCAGTGGGCGATGGGACCGTCGATGGCGAACGGCAGGAAGACATAGAGGGCCACCGGGACGCCCAGCAACACCACCGCTGACCAGCGATCGCCGGGACTTCGGACCGTGCGCGGAGGCAGGAGGCTGCCCAGGATCATGGGCCCCACGACGAGGATGCCGAAGGTGATGGCGGCGACCCGTTCGGCCTCGCGCTGAGCGAAGTCGTCCAGCGTGTAGGCGAAGAACTGGCTGATCTTCACGGCCGGACGGTGCCAGTCGAACGAGAACGCGGGCAGCGCGGCCGCGACCGTGGTGGTGGCGTGGATCTGGTTCCACAGCCAGGGCAGGACCGCCACGAAGTTGCCGGCGAAGACCGCCGCGTGGATCGGGATCCGCTTCTTCACCGACCCGCGCGTGAACGTGAGCGCCACACCCGCCAGACCGAACAACCAGGTCCCCTGCACGTGCGTCAGGCCCAGCAGCACCGCGAAGGGCGCCACCTTGAACCCCTCGCGGACGGACCGCGCCTCCATCAACCACGCCAGCAGGAAGGTCGCCAGCGCGAACCCCTGCAGCAGCGCCAGCCAGCCGCAGAAGAGGTTGTGCTGGTAACCGAGCGCGAACGCCCACAACCCGAGCCGCGGATCCCGCCCCAGGCTGATGAGCAGGCGCATCACGGCGAGGGGCATCAGCACCAGGATGGACGCGACCACGATCTTGGCGGCGACGAGGGGCCCGAACATCAGACCCAGCACGCTCTGCATCGCGTAGGTCGTCCAGTACGGCATCGGCGTCCACTGGACCTGGTGAAAGTGGGCGGCCGGAGCGTGCCCGCGCGCCGTGTCCCAGATCAGGTCGCCGACCGCGGTGTTGATGCCCTGATCGGCGAACGGCAAGAAAGGCGTCAGGAACAGCGGCACCCACGCCGCGATCGCCAGCGCGAGCGTCGCGTAGCGGAGCAACGGATCCGCCTTGAAGGCCGCCACCAGCGAGACCTCGACCCGCGGCCCCAGCAACCTGAACAGCCGCGCGAGCCGCGCGGCGATCTGCCGGAACGAATCGAGAGAGACCTTCGGGCCCCCGCCGGGGCGAGCGTCCTCATCGACCTTCGGTCGGGCATCGTCAGGGGCCCGCGCGGGCGCGCTCATGAGGCGGGGGAGCTTCCTCTCGCCGGTGGGGCAAGTCAACCGACGGGCCGTCCGATCGACGCCCGAGGCCTTTTCAGCCGCCCGTCAGGGCACCGTGGCCGAAAGGGGGAGGCCGAACAGCCGCTCGTGCTGGGCGTCCCGGCCAATCAATTACCGGGCTGGGGGGCGCGGACGGGCCATCAATGACGGTACAATGGCCGGCCTCGTGATCGAGCCTCCCACGAGCACGTCCGAGCTGAGCGCGATCGCGCCCTACGAGGGCGTGGACTTCCACGCGGGCCTCCGACGGCTGCTCGAGCATCCCGCGGTCCCCGGCTTTGCGCGCCGGTGCTTCCCGGCCCTGGAGTTCTCCGCCGTCAGAGACCGCGTCCGCACGCTGAGGGACGTTGACGACTTCCAGGCGCAATTCATCTCGAGCGCGGTCCAGGAGCTGGCCGGAAAATCGAGCAGCGGGTGGACGCTGGGCGGGCTCGAGCGGACGTCGCCGCATCGCCGCTACCTCTTCATCTCGAATCACCGCGACATCCTGTGCGACCCGGCGATCTTCTGCACGCTGCTCCACTTGAACGGGCGGCGAACGGTCAAGATATGCCTGGGCGACAACCTCCTGTCGCAGCCTCTCATCACCGATCTGGTGAAGGTCAACAAGGGCGTGACGGTGAAGCGGACGGGCAGCCGCCGCGAGCTGTTCCGCGCGTCCCAGGTGCTCTCGACGTACATCCATCGAGAAATTTCCGAGGGCGTGGATTCGATCTGGATCGCGCAACGTGAGGGGCGTGCCAAGGACGGCCGGGACAGGACGCAGACGGCGATCCTGAAGATGCTGGCGCTGGGGGGGCGCGGCTCGCTGGTCGATGCCTTGGAGGCCCTGACCATCGTGCCCCTGGCGGTCTCGTACGAATACGATCCCTGCGACGCCTTGAAGGCCCGTGAGCTCCATTTCACGCGCACGCGCGGCCACTACCAGAAGGCCCCCGGCGAGGACTTCTCCAGCATGGGTCTCGGCCTGACCGGCTTCAAGGGGGGAATCCACTTCGAGATCGGGCGGGAGCTGGACGGGGCCGTCTGGGAGCGGGCGCGCGCCCTGCCCTCTCGGGCCGAGCAGGCCGACGCCATCGCCGACGCCATCGATCGCCAGATTCACGCCAACTACCGACGCTGGCCGTCCAACTACATCGCGTGTGATCTGTCGAGCGGCCGCGACGACTGGCGGACCCACTACACGGACGCCAAGCGCGACGAGTTCGTGGGGCGGCTCGCCGCTCAGCTTGATGCCCTGGGTCTGCAGGGCGAGGCGCGCGACAGCGTGCGCCACCTGATCCTTGAGAGCTACGCGGCGCCGGCGGCGCCGGACTTCGGTTCCGATTCGTAACGCCTGCGTCGGGCTTCCCACCGTGGGCCGCGCGGCGCCGACTTCCTTCGAAGTTTCGGGGCTCTGGCCGCGATGGTGCTTCCGGTGCACGGAGATTTGATGTCGGAGCAGACCTCCCTACACCAACGCCGAAAGATCACGGGGCCGCGGAGTCGGGACGGGCCGGGTCAAGAGGACAGGAGGGTTTCGATGAGAACCAAGCTTTCAAGCCGGGTGGCGTTCGTATCCGTGGGTCTCTTGACCGCGGCCCTGATCCAGGCCGGATGCGGCGGCACCGCCAGCAACAACGGCGGCAGCGGCGGCAAAGGCAGCGGCGGCAGCGGAAGCGGCGGCTCGGCCAGCGGCGGGTCCAGCAGCAGCGGCGGGACGACCGGCTCGGGCGGCACCAGCGGCAGCGGCGGCTCGACCGGCTCGGGCGGCGACACCAGCTCCTCGGGCGGCGCCAGCGCCAGCGGGGGAACCACGGGTTCGGGCGGCGACACCAGCTCGGGTGGCAACAGCGGAAGCGGCGGCAGCGGAAGCGGCGGCAGCGGAAGCGGCGGCAGCGGAAGCGGCGGCGACGCCGGCGGCGCAAGCGGAACCGCGAGCGGTGGCGCCGCTGGCGGTGGTCCCACCGGCGGCGGCACCGGCGAAGGCGGTCGGCCCGGTGGCAACGGCGGCCGTCCGGGCGGCAACGGCGGCCGTCCGGGCGGCAACGGCGGCAGGTTCGGCGGCGCCGGCAACGCCGGCAACGCCGGCCGGTTCGGCGGCGGCGGCAACACCGGCAACGGTGGCAGCTCGGGAGAGACCGTCTGGCCGACCTCGATGAACAGCTGCATGAACCCGTTCAACGGCGTCTCTGTCGAAGCGTTCTGTGACTACTACGAGATGAAGTGCGCCACCTTCTACGGCACGGGAACCGGGAAGTTCGCGGACAAGGCCGACTGCATGACGAAGTACATGGCCTACACATCGACGCAGAAGGGCTGCACCGCCTATCACCTGTGCGTCGCGGGCACGAGCACCGCCAACGCGACCGATCACTGTCCCCACCCCGCCGGCGGCGGTGGAAATCCCTGCACCCTGTAGCCGGTCCGCCGGCGACCGGTGAACGAACTGGATCGGTCGAACAAAGGTCCCCCGTTCGCACGCACGGGGGACGTCGGCACACGCCGTCAGGAAGCGAGCCGTCGTCAGGCCAAGGTCGTCGTTCTGATGGGCCTTTCGAAGCAGCTCGTACAGAGGCTCAGCGCGCTCACCCCGCAGGTCTTTCGTGTCACGCGGTCGTCGGCTGGCCCTCGACGGGTCGGGGTTCGCAGATGGCTGCCAGGGTCGCCGTGACACCCAGCGCGCGGAGGTCACGGTTCCTGAGGCCAATCTCTCGTTTGACCAGCCGGGCGAAGTCGCTGATGGAGACGAGCCCGACCAGACAACCGGCATGGTCGATGACTGGCACCCGGCGCACCCGCCCCCAACGCATGATCTCCTGGGCCTCGACCAAGGTCGCTTCGGGACCGCAGCACAGGACCTCCTTCGACATCGCGATGGACACCGGGATGTCGCTCAGTCGCTGGCCACATGTCAGCGCGGCCATGCAGGTGTCGCGGTCCGTGATCATGCCGATCACGTGTCCGCCGGTGTCGAGCACCGGCAAGCAGCCAATGTCCTGATCCCGCATTCTCTCTGCGATGGCCGCCAAGCTGTCACTCGGCCCACAGACCTCGACATTGCTCTTCATCAACTTCGTAACCTTCATGACGTGACCCCTCCTCTTCCCCGAAACAACGAGCCCTACTTGCCTGTTCTGAAAATCACATCGCTGGCGGCATTTGGCGCGCCATCGAACATCGCGCCGGTGTCAATCTGCGAAGACGACGTCACAACGGAAGATCGCCCTCATTGCTGCCCAGCGAGCTCGAGTCGAACCAGAACAGTGACGTGTGGCTGTAGCATTCGGGATCGAATGCCTCAATCCCTACGAAAGGACGGACCGCGGTAACCGTTCCTCAGACCGGCGGCCCGGGCTATCAGCGCAAGCTCGGATCGATTGTCGGCCTGAAATTTCCTGAGGAGGCTGCTGACGTGGCCCTTGATGGAGCTCTCGGAGATCGTGAGCTCAGCCGCCATCTTGAGATTGTCACTGCCGTATCCGAGAAGGCTCAAGACCTGCCGTTCGCGGGGACTCAGGGCTCGCCAGCGAGCGCACTCGAGGGTGACGTCTCGAGGTTCCGGCAGCTCCGTGAGGAGTAGGCCATGACTGGCGACGGCCTGGGCCATCTCGACGAGCTGGTCCCGGCCGGCCCTGGTGAACTCGATTCGACCGTCGAGGCACTGGGAGTGAGCCCCCAGCTCGAGCAGCGTTCCAAGCCCCACGATCTTCGCACTCGGCCACCTGGCACGTACGAAAGATACGATCTCTTCCGCGAGCAGGCCTTCCCTCGCGTGCTCCATCGAGTGTAAGTCAAAAAAGACGAGATCCAGCCGCTTGATACGAAGGGCCGCTGCCTGGAGGCTCTCGCTCGAGAGGTCGGCCCCCCCAAGCTGGACCACTTGCTTGAACTTCGCCCGACGCAGAACGTTCGCCAAACCTTGTCTAACGAGAAATGTTTCAGAAACGAGGCCGATTGTGAACGGACCTTTCGCCATCCGCGCGGCTCCTACAATGCTGCGGGCAGAGGAGGACCTCCCCCTGGCTAGATTCGCATGACCCCTCAAGTCGCAAGTTTATCTCTCTGTACTCCACCGTTGACGCGATCTTCAAGCCTTCTTTGGGCGAGCCCCGCTGTTTTTGTCAAGCGAACAAGACCGGCGGCGTCGGCGAAACCCGAGAACGCGTGCGTTCCGAGCTCAAAGACATACGCGAAGATCCAGGCTGCGATCGAGAGATCGCGGCGTCCGCGGGCCACTCCCCTGGTCCCTACCATCGACGTTCCAGAACCTGAAGTGGGGAACGAAACTTCGAAGGTGGAGCGGGGGTTGCCCCCTGCACGGCCGAAACCGGCCAGGTCACGAGTTCTTCTTCAGTACTTCGGGGCGGGAGCACCGGCACCCTGGCGGCGGCTGACCATCGGCCGGAGCCTATCTCTCGAGGTTCGCGTCGACGCGCACTCACGTTCCAATGAAAGATTCGTATTTCATCGTTCATTGACTCAGACAACGGCGATCTCTCCCTCAATGCCATATTCGCCAACAATGATGTCGCGAAGGCGACCACGAGAGCATTGGCCGCAGCGGATCGAAATCTCGCGCCAGCAACGACGATGATGGGGAACGCCGCGCTCGCGCCCTTGCCTGGAGGCGAGCGTCCCGCTATGACCAACGCGCTTGCGCCTCGCCGCCGGCGACCTCCGGCCGCGTATTCTCCGGCCGCCGCCATGCCCTCCCCGCACCGCCCGCTGTTCATTCCGCGCCTGCAGCGCGTTCCCCGGATTCTCCGCCGCGGAATGCTGCTCGCGGCTCTGCTCCTGATCGCCGCTTACGCGGGGATCCTGATCTGGTTCGGCGTGAACGAAGACTCCATCGTGTTTCATCCGGTTCGAGGAAAGCTGGCGGCGCCTGCTGCCGGCCTCGGCCTCGACAGCCAGGACGTGGCGCTGCAGAGCGACGACGGCACGCCGCTCGTCGCGCGGCTGATCCCGCCACCCGCCGGTCGCTTGGCGGCGCCCGAGAGCGCGGGCTGGATCCTCTACCTGCATGGCGCCGGCGGGAACGTCGGGGTGGCGGGATACAACGAAGCGTGGGCCAAGTTTCGCCGTCTGGGACTGGGGGTGCTGGCCGTCGACTATCGGGGCTTCGGCGAGAGCGGCGGCCAGCCCTCGGAGGCGGGGCTCTACCGTGACGCCACGGCCGCCTACACCTACCTGACCGGCCGGCTCGGCGTGTCCGCCTCTCGCATCGTCATTTATGGCTACTCGCTCGGCTCCGCGGTGGCCATCGATCTCGCCACGCGCGTTCCCGCCGCGGGACTGATCGTCGAGGGCGCCCTGCTCTCCGTCCCGGCGCGCGGCGCAGAGCTCTATCCCTTCTTGCCCGTGGCGTGGCTGGCCCGCAACCGCTTCGCCTCGGTAGACAAGGTGGCGAGCGTCCACATCCCGAAGCTGTTCATTCACGCGCGCGACGACGCCGACGTTCCCATCACTCATGGGCGCCGGCTGTTCGAGCTGGCGGCCCCGCCCAAATACTTCCGGGACGTCGCCGGCGGTCATCGGACCGCCCACAAGATAGACCCCGGCTTCTTCGCGGCAGTCGCGCGGTTCGTGGCGGGGCTCGGCCTGCCGCTGATCGACACGCATCTCCCCCGGTGAGCCGCCGGCCTGGAACGGCCGCAGCGCGAACCATGACGTGCCCTGCCTGAAGTGAGCCGGCGCGCGACGGGCCCGTTCAAGAAGAGGCTCGGTGGACCTGCCGAACCGGAGCGCGCCCTTCAGGGCGAGACGACGTCGAGCCCCAGCACGAACAGCACGAAGGTGCGGTGGAAGAAGGTCAGATTGACGGGCGCCTCCAGGCGCTGGTCGGGCCGCAGCGTCTTGGCGAGCCCGGCCACGATCTCGTTGAGTCCCGCGGGGGTCATGGCCGCCACCGCGATCTTCTTGGGGGGCCGCGGCTCGGGCCACCCCCGGGCCAGCTCGGCGCTGGTATAGAAGTACCGCGGGAGCAAGACCGCGTTCGAGACCAGACCGAGGGGCAGCGTCTCGCACCAGCTCCACCCATTCCAGACCGGCGCGAGCAGCGGCGCCGGATCGCTCACGAACTGTGCGATGTGGTCGGGGTCCCACGCGTCGAGGGCGTCGTCGACCTCGAGCAGGGCCTCGAACGTCTCTTGCCGGAAGAGGCACGGCCGGCCCGCCTGGTACATGTAGGCGGGCTGGCTCCCGCTGGTACAGAAGGCATTGATGAGGCCCAGGCCCAGCGCCACCAGTATCAGCCGCGGCGCCGCGCGCCGCCTCGACACCAGGCGCGCCGCCGTCACCAGCCCGGCCGAGACGATGACCACCCCGAAGGCCAGCCCTACCCCACGAGCGGTCGGCGGATGGGACTCGAGCAGCAGCGAGATGCGAGCCCCGAACAGGGCGAGCGGCGCGACGAAGAGCGCCGCCACCACGGCCAGGAAAAGGGCCCGGACCGGGGCGACCTGGCGCAGCCCGCCCACCATCCCGCCGAGCGCCAGATACACCGGCACATGGAACGGCTGGAACAGGACCTGGTGCTCGAGCGCGCCGAGCCCGCGGACCTGCATGAGGACCGCCGACCCCAGGGACAGGAGCAGCCCCAGCGCGGGGAGCGCCGCCGCGTCGAACCGCCGGCGCGCGGCCTGCGCGATCAGCAGCGCGACGGCGCCGGCCGATGCCAGCGCCGGCAGGATCAACATCGGACGAGCCGGCAACGTCGCGAGGATCTCGAGCAACGGCGTGTATGACAGCGTCTTCGCGTGAGCCATCGCCCGCGAATACACGACCTGATCCATGAAGAAGAGGAACGGCCCCCCGAGCGCCGCGTTCAAAACACCGACGACGACGAGAGCGCCGGCCGCCCCCACCAGGAGCGCCCCGCCCGCCGCCAGCCACCGCCCGACCCCCGCCTTCCGTCCCACCGCGGCCGCCGCGAAGAGCAGGAACATCGGCCCGAACGCCGCGGCGACGGTGTCGGTCGTGACGTCGAGGGCGAAGACCCCGCCGGCGAGCGCCAGCCGTGACAGCATCGGCCAGCGCGCCGGCCGTTCCAGGAGGACCAGCGCCGCCACCAGATAGGTGCCCGCCGCCTGATCGTGATACGAGGGGCGCTCGTGGGCGAAGGTCGAGGTGACGGCGGCTGCCGCCACCAGGAAGGCGACGTGCAGGCCGAAACGGCGGCGCGCGAACAGATAAAGGAGCACCCCCTCGCCGGCGAGGAACGAGAGGTAGAGGACGTGATGGGCCACCGCCGCCGGCAGCCAGCGGTAAAGGGCTACGCCCGGCAGCACCCACGGCAAGCGCGAGGACTTGTAGTTCGCCGTGAAGGGGAGCTTGAACTCCAGGTACCGGCGAAAGAACCCCACGTAG
>Ga0207639_10003063_pt1 | contig 11256 bp, 10 predicted proteins | sample KBSCornC32_FD_184299 | JGI IMG/M metagenome (GOLD analysis project Ga0207639, IMG submission 184299) | Corn rhizosphere microbial communities from Kellogg Biological Station, Michigan, USA - KBS Corn C3-2 (SPAdes) (version 2) | ecosystem: Host-associated > Plants > Roots > Rhizosphere > Soil ...
ACCAGCAGCGCGCCGAGGATGAAGAATACCGGCGTCGCGATCAAATACGGGATGAAGGCGCGGCGCTCGCGCTTGTAGAGGCCCGGGGCGACGAAGGCATAGATCTGGCCGGCGATGATCGGGAACGCGAGGAACAGCGCGGCAAAGAGTGCGACGTTCATCTGGGTGAAGAAGAATTCCTGCGGCGCCGTGTAGATCATCTCGAGGTTCGGCGAGTCACCCGAAGCCCATTTGTAGGGCAGCAGCAGCAGGTCGTAGATCGGCTTGGCAAAAAAGAAGCAGATCAGGAAGAACATGACGATCGCCGCGAGCGAGTAGATGAGGCGCTTGCGAAGCTCGATCAGATGGTCGAGCAGGGGCGCTTCCGAGCCCTTGAGCTCCTCGTCTTCTGCGGCCGGCGGTGGCAGCTCTTTGGTGTCGGTGGCCATCAGGTGTCGGCCTTGGGCTTGGGCGCACGCGGCTTGCGCGGCGCAGCTTTCTTGGCGGGAACCGCACCGGCCTCGGCGGCGGCCTTGGACGCCTTGGTCGACTCTTCCGCGGCCAGAGCCTTTCTGGCGCGCGACACTTCGACGACCGGCCCCGCTGCATCCGGCGCCTTGCGGGCGCGCGGCTTGCGGGGGGCGCGCTTGGCGGGTGCTGCGACAACGGCGACGGCGGGCGCAATGGCTTCGACCGGCGCCGGGCTTTCGACATGGGCCGGCTCGACTGCGGCCGGCGAGGTCATCCCCACCTTTTCGTGTATCTCGGCGACCACGCTTTCGGCGGCCGGATCCTTGGGCGCGATGATGCCCGTCGGCTCGACCGTGCCGGTCGATGTCGTTCGGTTGAAATCGCGGGTGATGCTGTCGGCGACCGACTTGATCGGCTCGGTCACGGCGCGGCGCAAATCGGTGATCTGGTCGAGGCCGGTGGTCTTGTTGATCTCGCGCTGGAACTCGCCGCCCAGCCGCCGGATCATCGCGACGAACTTGCCCAGGCGGCCCATGACGACCGGCAGGTCCTTGGGGCCGATGACGATCAGCGCCACGACGCCGACCACCAGCAGCTTCGTCCAGTCCAGACCGAACATGGGCCTATCCTAAGAGTGCGGCAGAGCCGCTCAGACGTCCTTCTTCTCGGTCTCGACCGGAGAAGCGGGCGGCGGCGACTGAACCTGCGCGGTGGTGGTCATCTGCGGCGGGTGATCGTCGTCCCGCATGCCCTTCTGGAAGGCTTTGATGCCCGAGGCGAACTCGCCCATGACGCCCGAAATCTTGCCGCGGCCAAACAGGACCACGACCACGATCGCAACGATGATGATGCCCCAAAGGCCTGGACCGTGCATCGGAAGTTCCTCTCAAAGGGTGCGGATAACCGCTTGATCCAGAAATAGGTTCAAACCACGGCCAACACAAGAACGTAAGGTGCGGCAGGGTTACTCGGTGGGCTCGTCCTGGCCCTCGATATCGTCCGGATCGAGCGGGTCTTCGTCCTCGCGCAGCGGGCCGTCAAACGGCAATGGAATCTGCATGTTAGGTGGCAGACGGTTGCTGAGAAGCCCGGCGCCCTTGAGTTCTTCGAGGCCCGGGAGATCGGCCAGCGCCTCGAGCCCGAAATGATCGAGAAAAGCTTCGGTCGTGCCGTAGGTGACCGGGCGGCCGGGGGTCCGACGGCGGCCGCGCATGCGCACCCATCCGGCTTCCATCAAAAGATCGAGCGTGCCCTTGCCGGTCGCAACGCCCCTCACCTCTTCGACTTCGGCGCGGGTCGCCGGCTGGTGATAGGCGATGATCGCCAGCGTTTCGAGCGCCGCGCGGCTCAGCGGGCGGTTGTCCGTGGTCTCGCGTTTGAGCAGGAAATCGAGGTCGGCGGCGGTGCGGAATGCCCATTTGTCGGCGCGCTTGACGAGGTTCACGCCGCGGCCGGCATAGCGCTCCTGGAGCACAGCGAGCAGCGCGTCGACATCGGCGCCCTCCCCCAGCTGCGGGGCGAGATCGGACGCGCTCAGCGGCTCGGCGGAGGCAAACAGCAGCGCTTCGAGGATGCGCAAGGAGCGCTCCGCGAGATCGGGGCTCTGGGACGGTTCAAAATCTTCGGACATCAGTTTTCGGTTACCGGGCCGTCCGTCTTGCGGCGGCGCACGAGAAGCGGCCCGAAGGCCAGGGATTGGCGGAGTTCTACTTGCCCCTGCCGCGCCAGTTCAAGGCTCGACGCGAAGGTCGAGGCCATGGCGGTGACGCGCTGCTCGGGGGTCGAGAGATATTCGGCGAGATAGGAATCGAGGGCGACCCATTCGAGATTGTCCCCGATCAGCCGATTGAGGATCTCTCGCGCTTCCTGCAGCGACCAGACATTGCGCTCGCGCGGTGTGTAGTCGGTTGGGATGCCGCGCTCGCGATTGGTCGCGTAGGCCTTGAGCAGATCAAAGAGCGAGGCTTCCCAGAGCGATTTGCGGTGGATGGTGATCGGCTCGGGGGCGCCGCGGGCAAAGATCGCCTGCCCCAGCAGCGGGCGGCCCATCAGGCGCTGGGCGGCGAGCCGCATGGCCTCGAGGCGCTTCAGGCGGAACTGCAGCAGCGCCGCCATCATCTCGCCGGTCGGCTCGTCGTCATTGGCGATCTGCGGCACCATCAGGCGCGACTTGAGGTAAGCCAGCCAGGCGGCCATCACGAGATAATCGGCGGCGACCTCAATGCGCTTTTCGCGGACGGTCTCGATGAAGCCCAGATATTGCTCGGCGAGCGCCAGGACCGAAATCTGGGCGAGATCGACCTTCTGGCGGCGGGCGAGGTCGAGCAGCAGGTCGAGCGGACCCTCATAGCCGCCGACGTCGACATACATCACCTCGTCATCGGGCGGAGGCGGCTGAGTCTCGGGCCAGTCGGTCGGGTCGGGCGTCACGCGGGCAGTCCAATTGAGTTGCGCCGCAATCTACGGGAGAGTTGCAGGCCCGGCAGCGGAAATTTCCGCCGCCCGGCCCGCGGCTCACAGGTATTCGGGCTCAGCCCGTCAGTTGCCCGCCGTGGCGAAGCAATCCCCGCCCAGCGCCTTGATCTGCGCGCAGATGCCATTGGCATCGGCGAGCGAGGAGGCCGGCAGCCGGACGCGCCAGCGGATACCCTTGGTGCCGAGGTCGGCCTGCTGGACCATCAGCTTGTTGCCCTCAAAGACGCTGCCGAACTTGGCGGTCGCGGCTTTGACCGCAGCATTGGCATCGGCCTCCGACAGGCTCGAGGCGATCTGGACGTAAGCAGGAGCACCGCCGCCTGCAGGCGCGGCGGTCGCGACCTTGGCCGGGGCCGTCGCGGTTGGCGCCGTGGCCTTGGGCGGGGCGAGCGAGTCGGCACCGAGGAGGTTGATCTGGCCGGTTGGCGTCTGATCGATCACCGCATTGACGGAACTACGCGGAGCGGCTGCTGCGGGCGCCGTGGCGGTCGAGCGGACCGGGAAACTGATCGGCTTGGGCGGAACGATCGTCGTGTCGATTACCGGCTGCGTATCGTCGGCGGTGGCAGTGGTGGTCGCGGGCGTATCGGGAATGTCGACCAGCGGCGTGGGCGCCGAAGAATTGGTGGCCGCGACCTGGGTCGTGGTGTCATTGCCGAGAAGGTTTGTGGTCTCGGTGCTGGGCACCGAGGGCACGTTCGGGCGATCGACCGGGAGCGCGGCGTTGCCGGCGACGGCATCGTCGCCCGATACAATTGTGCCGTCCGGGCGAACGGTCACGGTCCGGACCTTGCGGTTGGCAAGGCCACCCTCGCTGAGGTCTCCGTCGGCCGCTGCGACTGCGGGCGCGGTATCGACAGCCGTGGGCGCAGTGCCGGCCGTCTGGTCGGTCGTGACCAATTGCTCGGCGCTGGGGGCAGTTGACGCGCCGGCCATCTGCTGAAGGACTGGCGACTTGGCGACATCGGTCACCGGCTTGTCGACGACCCTGGGGGTTTCCTTGACGGCCGCGGTTGAGGCGGTGAGCTGCGGCGCCTTGGTGGCGGTATCGACGCTCGCGGCGCGGCCCATGTTGAGGACCCAGTAGAGCCCGAGGCCCGCGGCAAGCAGTAGCGTGCCCGCGACAGCCATGCCGACATATTGGCGAAGGCCGCCGGACGCATTGCGCTGCGGCTTCACCTTGAGCCGGCGGTACGGGCTCTCGTCCGACATGCTCGGCTCGAGCCGCTCGACTGGCGTTCCAGTCGCGGCGGCGGCAGCGAGGATCGCATCCTCGGCGGCGGCATGGCCCTCGTCCTTGATGGCAGCGCGGCGCGGCGCGAATTGCGTCGTCAGCGGCGGCACGATCGGCGGCGGGTCCGAGTGGATCTCGTCCTCGACATCCTGCTCGGGCTCGAATTCGACATGCGGCGCAACCACGGGCTGCGCCGTCTGGACGCGAACCGGACCGGGCGAGAGCTCGACGCGGACGGCTTCGCCGATGAGATTTTCGATCTCCGACATCGGATCGGAATCCATCGGAGCCGGCGGCTCAGGGGCGCGAGTCACGGGCGCATTGAGCGGCTGGCTCGCTGGCACGCGCATGTTGAGGCCGGCGTTCGGCGCCATCGTGAAGCGGTCCGGCTCGGCGGCGCGCGGCGTCACTGGCCGCAGAGGAATGGGTGCATTTGCCGCTGGCCGCGAGGGCGTCGGAGCCTGCGCCGGTTTGGGCGGCGGCGGTGGCGCGTTGGTGCGGAGCACCGGGATCACCGGCGCCGCGGGACGAGTCTCGGGCGTTGGATTCGAAAGATCGGCGTTGATCAGCGCGGCGATCGGGTCGACGGCGGGCGCGGGGCGCTGCGTGGCAGCCGCAGCCGGCGTCGATGAGGCGGGCGAGCTGAAGCCGAAATCGAAGGTGAAATCACCGCTCGCCGGTGGAGCCGATGCCGGAGGCGGCGAGGATGGCGGAACGATTGCCGGACCGGTGGCGAAGGACTTGTTCTCGCTGACGGTCCGAAGCTCCGGAAAACGTATCGCAGCGGCAGGCGGCGGCTCGGCCTTGGGCTTTGCTTCGAGCTCGGCGGCGCGGGCCGCAATGCGGTCGGCAAGGCTGGTGAGCGGCTCGGGGCCGGTCGGTACCGCGACCGGCGGCCGGCCGAAATCGAATCGGCCGACAGGGGCGCTGGTTGCAACCGGCGCCGGCTGGTCCATGCCGGGAATGCGGATGACGCCCGTGGCCGGCGCACGCGGGGCGGCGTCCGGTGGCGGCGCACTTGTCGCTGCGGTGGGGAGAATGACCGGCCGCGGTGCGTCCATGCCGGGAATGCGGACCGGGGCCGGCGCTATCGAGACCGGCGGTGGGGCGGCCGTCGCCGGCGGTGGCGCTGGTGGCGCGGGCTCGGCCGGCGTCGCCATCATCTTCGCCAGCTCGGCGATCAGATCATCGGATTTCTCTGCCGGATCAGGCATCTGCTGCGGTCTCGCTGGCGGCATCGCTGCGTCTCGAAAGGTTGGAGAAGACCCCTGCTCGGCCCCCGCCAAAGCCCTTTCCAGCCATCACAGCAATGCGCCCGAATTATGAAAGCTCATCTGGAGCAGACACCCCCAAGACCGTGAGACCGTTGACCAAAACCTGCCTCACGGCACTCACAAGAGCGAGTCGCGCCGAGGTCACTGTCGGGTCCTGAGGGTTAACAAAACGTAACCCCCTGTCATCCTTGCCCTTGGCCCAGAAGGCGTGGAACGCCGCCGCAAGCTCGTAGAGGTAGAACGCAATCCTGTGCGGCTCATGGGCGATCGCCGCCGCGGCGACTGACCGCGGCCACTGCGCCAGAACCTTGATCAACTCTAGGTCCGCCGGCGTGGAAAGCACTTCCAGCTTTGCGGAAGCGAGCGCCTTTGCACCGAAATCTGCACCGGGCATCTCGGACGCGGCGGTCGCAAAGACGGAATGCGTCCGCGCGTGCGCATACTGGACATAGAACACCGGATTATCGCGGGTCTGCTCCTTGACGAGCGCGAAATCGAAATCGAGCGACTGCTCGTTGCGCCGGTAAAGCAGCATGAAACGCGTCGCGTCGCGCCCCACTTCCTCGACGACATCGGAGAGCAGCACCAGATCGCCGCTCCGCTTGCTCATCTTGAACGGCTCGCCGTTCTTCATGAGCCGCACCAGCTGCATGATCTTGACGTCCATGTCGGCCTGGTTGTCCGACACGGCTTTGACCGCTGCCTTGAGCCGGCTGACATAGCCTGAGTGATCGGCGCCCAGCACGTTGATCATGTGCCTGAAGCCGCGCAGGTACTTGTTGCGGTGATACGCGATGTCGGCGGCGAAATAGGTGTAGCTGCCATCCGACTTGATCAGCGGCCGGTCGACGTCGTCGCCATATTTGGTGGCGCGGAACAGCGTCTGCTCGCGGTCTTCCCAGTCTTCGTCGACGGCCCCTTTTGGACGATCGAGCCGGCCTTGATAGACGAGGCCCTGCTGCCGGAGCCAGTCGAGTGTGAGGTCGATGTCGCCGCCCTGCCCGTGCAGGGTGCGTTCCGAGAAGAAAACCTCATGCGTGACGCCAAGTTCAGCGAGGTCGTCGCGGATGAGCTGCAGCATCATCTCGAGCGTGACGCCCTTGATCTTGGGCATCCATTCAGCCTCGGGCATATCGAGCAGCTTGCGTCCATAGGCACCGGCGAGCGTTTCGCCGACCGGCTTCAGATAATCGCCGGGGTAATAGCCGGACGGGATCTCGACGGTTTCACCGAGCGCCTCGCGATAGCGGAGGAATGCCGACCGGGCCAGAACGTCGATCTGGCCGCCCGCGTCGTTGATGTAGTATTCGCGCGTGACGTCGTAGCCGACATACGCGAGCAACGACGCCAGCGCGTCGCCGAATACCGCGCCGCGCGTGTGGCCGACATGCATGGGGCCGGTCGGGTTCGCCGAGACGTACTCGACATTGACCTTCTCGCCCTTGCCGATATCGGACTTGCCGTAAGCGGCGCCCTCGTCGGCGACCGATTTTAGCAACCGGTGCCAGACGGAATCGGCGAGGCGGAAATTGAGAAAGCCGGGACCGGCGACATCGACCGCGGTCACATCGGGGTCGGACTTGAAATGGCTCGCGAGGGCGGCTGCCACGTCCCGTGGAGACTTGCCGATCGCCTTCGCGACAACCATCGCGGCGTTCGACGAGAGCTCGCCATGGGCCGGATCGCGCGGCGGCTCGACCACCGCGCGTGCGACGAGGTCCGCCGGTGCGTCGGGATAGAGTTTCGTCAGGGCGGCGGCGACGCGTGAGGCGAAGTCGGCGTAGATATCCATCAGGACTTCCGTTTTTCCACGACGTCATTCCCGCGAAGCGGGAATCTCTGTTCGGCGGACCGTGAAATCCTGCAAACGGAGATCCCCGCTTTGGCGGGGATGACCCGGTGGTTTGGGTAGGAGACTGCCCCTAGCCCAGCGCCGGTTTCCCGTCAAACAGCCGGGCATATTCGGCTTCGGCATAGGGATCGGTCATGCCGGCGATATAGTCGGCGACGATGCGCGCGCGAGACGGGGCACGGGATGCAGTTCGGGCGGCTTCGCCCCAGCGGCCCGGCAGATCGGCAGTCTCCAGCAAGCGGTCGAACAGGGCCGCGACCATCGCCTCGCTCTGGCGGACCGGCCCCATCACCGGCTCGGAGCGATACACACGATCGAAGAGGAAGGACTTGAGGCCACGCTCGGCCTCCGCCAGCGCCGGCGAGAAGCGGACGAGCGTTCGTCCGGCGTGCCGCACATCGTCGCTCGATGTAGGGCCAGCACGCTCGATCTCATTTGTGGAAGTTGCGATGACATCCTCAATGCCGCGAGTGATCAGCCGGCGCTGCACCTCGTGCGCCTGGCGTCGCGGTTCGATGGCGGGCCAGCGCTCGAACACCTCACGGACGATTGGTCCGACGAGCGGCACGTCGCGGAGATCGTTCAGCGTCAGCAGCTTCGCGCGCAAGGCGTCGTCGATGTCATGCGCGTTGTAGGCGATGTCGTCGGCAATCGCGGCCGCCTGCGCTTCGAGGCTCGCGTGGGTGGACGGCATGAGGTCGGCGCGCGCGGGAATGTCTGCCGCGATTGTGGGATCGGCGAGTGGGCCATTGTGCTTGAGGATGCCCTCGAGCGTCTCCCAGCTCAGATTGAGCCCGTCATGCTCGGCGTAGCGGTTTTCGAGCCGCGTGACGACGCGGATGGCCTGTAGGTTGTGATCGAAGCCGCCGAATGCCGACATCTTGTCGTTGAGAACGCGCTCGCCGGCATGACCGAAGGGCGTATGGCCGAGGTCGTGGGCAAGCGCGACGGCCTCTGCCAGATCCTCGTTCAGCTGGAGCGCCCGCGCGATCGAGCGCCCCATCTGGCTGACCTCCAGCGTGTGGGTCAGCCTCGTACGGAAGTGCTGGCCTTCGTGGTGAAGGAAAACCTGCGTCTTGTATTGGAGGCGCCGGAACGCGGTCGAATGCACGATCCGGTCGCGGTCCCGCTGGAATTCCGAGCGCGTCGGGCTGCCGTCGGTGGCAAAAAGCCGCCCCCGGCTTTGCTCAGGATTGGCGGCGTAAGGGGCCTGGCCGTTCATTCAGCCCTTTCCATCGGCATTCGACGATATTAGATTGGTGTCCATGCGGACGCGTAGCGCCGCGAGGAAGATCATGTCAGACGCCGCTCTAGCATCAAATCCCGTCATCCTCACCGACCGCGCCGCCAAAAAGATCGGCCGCGTGCTGGCCAAACAGCCGGCGGGGACTGTGCTGCGCATCGTGGTCGCCGGGGGCGGCTGCTCGGGGTTCCAGTACGAATACAAGCTCGTCCAGGAGACCGCGGCCAATGACGATCTCGTCCTTGCCAAGGACGACGCGACGATCCTGATCGACTCGCTCAGCCTCGAATTCATGGGCGGCGCCGAGATCGATTATGTCGACGATTTGATCGGCCAGTCTTTCCAGATCAAGAATCCCAACGCGGTCGCGTCCTGCGGCTGCGGGACCAGCTTTTCGGTCGCGAACTAGCATAACCACGGAGTCGCCGATGAGCCTGAGCCAACGCGTCGATGCGGCGATCGATACCGCGATGGGTGCGCACATCGTCGGCTGCGTGGTGCTGGTGCATGAGCTCGGCAAGCGGGTCTATGGCCGGGTCGCGGGCTTTGCGGATCGCGAGGCGGGCATTGCGGTGCGCGAGGACACGATCTTCCGGCTGGCCTCGGTGACCAAGCCGATCGTCGCGGCGGCGGCACTGAAGATGATCGATCTGGGGCTGTTGTCGCTGAGCGATCCAGTCACGAAATATCTGCCGTTCTTCACGATGTGCGCACCGGATGGCTCGGTGCCGACGATCACGATCCGGCATTTGCTGACCCACACGTCCGGCATCTCGTACGCGCAGATTCCCGAGGATGTGTCGCGCGGCTCAGACCCGAAGGACCTGATGCCGCTCGAGGAAAATCTGCGGCGCCTGGCGCGCGGCCAGCTGGCGTTCAAGCCGGGCGAAGGCTGGGCCTACGGAATGTCGATCGATGTGCTGGGCGGGGTCCTTGGGGCGATCAACGGCAACATCTCGGATGTCGAGAGTGTGGTTGGGAAATACGTGACGGGACCACTCGGGATGACCGACACGCGGTTCGGGGTGAGCGATCCCGCGATACTCGCGGTGCCTTACGGAAATGTGGGCGCCGATGTGCCGATCCGCATGGGCGAGCCGCAGCTGATCGTCAGCCCCGGCGGCAGCAATTTGATGTCGCCCAAGCGTATCTTCGAGCCGACTGCGCCGCAGTCGGGCGGGTCGGGGATGGCGGGGACGGCCGGCGATTTCATGAAGCTGCTCGACGCCATCGTCGTCGGTGATTTTCTGAAACCCGCAACGCGAGATGCGGCATTCGCCAATCAGGCCGGCCCGTACTTCACCGGGCGCCGGCCGGGCGAACAGTTCGGCTATCTCGGAGCCGTCATCACCGACGCCAAGGCTGCCGGCTGGCCGCGCGACGGGCTGATCCGCTGGGGCGGCGTGTGGGGCAACAACTGGGCCCTCGATCCCAAGACGCAGACGATCGTCGTCGCCTACACCAACACGATGTGGGAAGGCAGCGATGGCCCGTTCCGCGACGACATCAGGGATGCCGTGTTCGGCTGAGGTTGCCCGTCCCCTGCCGCGCAGCTAGGGTCCCCGTATGCGCATCGCGACCTGGAACATCAACGGCGTCAAGGCTCGTATGGAGGCCTTGCTGAAATGGCTGGCCGAGGCGTCGCCGGACGTCGTGTGTCTCCAGGAAATCAAGATCATCGACGAGGACTTTCCGCGGCTCGAAATCGAGGCGCTGGGCTACAATGTCGAAACGCACGGCCAGAAAAGCTGGAACGGCGTTGCAATCCTCTCCAAGATTCGGTTCGACGAAGTGACGCGCGGACTGCCCGGCGACGACAGCGACGAGCAGGCGCGGCTGATCGAGGGCGTATTCTCGACCGAGAGCGGCGCGATCCGCGTGTGCTGCATCTACTTGCCCAACGGCAATCCGGTGAAGACCGAGAAATTCACCTACAAGCTCGGCTGGATGGACCGACTGATCGAGTTCGTCGAAGGACGGCTGGCGTTCGAGGAGCCCTTCGTGCTGCTCGGCGACTTCAACATCATTCCCGCGCCGATCGATGCGACCTTTCCGGAGAAATGGGTCGGCGACGCGCTGTTCCGGCCCGAGAGCGCGCAGCGCTGGCGGACGCTGCTGAATATGGGGCTGGTCGATGCGCAGCGCGCGGTGTCCGACGAGCCCCACTATACCTTCTGGGACTTCAAGACTTTTGGCTGGGATCGGCAGGATGGCATCCGCATCGACCATCTGCTGCTCTCGCCGCAGGCCGCGGATCGTCTCGCCGATGTGTTTGTCCACCGCGAGGTCCGCGGCTGGGAAAAGCCATCGGACCACGTGCCGGTCGAAGGCATTTTCAACTTCTGAAAATCAGGGAGTGGGCAGGCTCGATTGCAGCGAGTCCGCCTGATCGGTGGCCTGCTTGCGCGCGTCGGGCGACGCCACCGACATCGCCGCATTGAGCAGATCGGCGATCCAGCTTGCGTCGGTCGTCTGGAGTGAATTGCGGCTCGCGACCGTCAACCATGTCAGGCCCTCGACAGGATTGGCTTTCACCTGCCCATCGCCGTTGAACAGCAGATCGCCCAGATGCGCCTGCGCCGCGACATTGCCCTTGGTGGCGGCCGAATAGAGCCAGCGGGCGCTCTGCACCGGATTGTCGCCCAGCCCGTCCTTGTCGAGATAGAGCATGCCGACCCGGTATTGCGCTTCGGCGTCTCCGAAGTACGTGGCCGCATGCAGCAAGAGC
>Ga0207639_10003064_pt1 | contig 11252 bp, 13 predicted proteins | sample KBSCornC32_FD_184299 | JGI IMG/M metagenome (GOLD analysis project Ga0207639, IMG submission 184299) | Corn rhizosphere microbial communities from Kellogg Biological Station, Michigan, USA - KBS Corn C3-2 (SPAdes) (version 2) | ecosystem: Host-associated > Plants > Roots > Rhizosphere > Soil ...
CTCTAGAACGTCCGGCGGGCGATGCCGAGCTTGTCCAGCGTGCGTTTGGCGGGCAGGTGCGACTGCTCGACGATCCGGACGATCTCGAGCTTTTCGGATGCGGGATACCGCATTCGTCGTCGCCCCCATCCGCGATCATGCTTTTTTTCCAGCAGACGTTTTCGAGTGTCAGGTCGGCCACGCATTCCTTCAGGGCAGAGCCTCGCGGCGCAGATCCCGCACCTCGCCGGTGGTCGCGGCACGAGCGGTGTCACCGGCCAACCGGCGCTTGCCCGCCTCCATGAACTCTTTCGACCAGGTGTAGTACAGGCTCTGGGCGATGCCTTCCTTGCGGCACGGCTCCGCAATGCTGTCCTCGCCGCGCAGCCCATCGAGCACGATGCGGATCTTGTCCCCGGCCGAGAAATGGCGACGCGCCTCTCGCCGAATATCCTTCACAACACGCTCAGCAGGAGCCTTTGTCGGCGATTTTTTCAAGGAGGGTTGGGCCTTCATCTTCGTTCCTTCGTCACTACGACGAAGCCCCAACCCTCCTTGAATCACAACCGCAAATCTGTGCCATTGGTGCTGACGGCGGACAGTGGAACTCACCAAGAGCGAATTGGAGCGCGATCACGTGCCGCGTCCTGAAGCGGTTAACAGGCCTGCGGATCACAACGGCGACAGATGATGATGCCCGTGGTGATGATGGTCGCCCTCATGGTCATGTGCATCCGTCGGTGTGACCTGAAGCATGTTGATCGCGCCGAAACGAATGCCCCGCTCCGACCGCACGGCATCGGCGAAAAGCTGCACATCCGCTCTGGTGCCTTTCAGGATCACGCTTTCCAGGCTGTGATAATGGTCGAGGCGGACCACCGTGCTGGCGGCGATCAGGTCGTGATGGGCATGCTGCATCTCCGCGAGGCGCTGGGGCAGGGAACGAACGCGGCGATCCACGATATAGGAAAGATTGGCGACGCAATGGCGACCATCGGACTGCTCGTCGCGCCAGCGTTGCAGCCCGTCCCTCACCAGATCGCGCATCGCCTCCGACCGGCTGGCATAGCCCTTGTCCCGGACCATATGGTCGAGCGCATGGCCGAGGTCGTCGTCGAGGGAAATAGTGATCCGCTGCATGAGGCGCCCCGCGTAGCAGGACGGCGTGTCGCCGCCGACTATGTTGAATGACCTATCGCGCTCCGCAAGTCACCTGTATGAATAGCTATAGAAATGTTCATACAAGGGGCATCGTGAATCGGCTTAGGCGGGATAGACGGCACGGACGCCGTGCGGTTAGGCTGGCCGGCGGTGCGCTGCTCCTGGGCCTGCCCACGCTCGCCCCCGCGCAGAGCGATGCGCAAACCGATGCGAGGAATCAGGACATCACCGTCTATGGCCGCGCGATCCCCCAGATCGGCACCGCGACCTCCGGCTCCCAAGGCACCGTCGGCTATCGCGATTTCGAGGACAAGCCGCTGAGCCGCGTCGGCGAACTGGTCGAGAATGTCCCCGGTGTCATCGCGACCCAGCACAGCGGCACGGGCAAGGCCAACCAATATTTCCTGCGCGGCTTCAATCTCGACCATGGCACCGATTTCGCCGGCTTCGTGGACGGCGTGCCGGTCAACATGCGGACGCATGGCCATGGGCAGGGCTATCTCGACCTTAATTTCCTGATCCCCGAACTGGTCGAGCGGATCGACTATCGCAAGGGCCCCTATTTCGCCGATGTCGGCGATTTCTCGGCGGCCGGGACGATCCGGTTCAATACGGTCGACAGCCTGCGGCCCATGGCGGAACTGACGATCGGCAGCTTCGGCTATTATCGCGCGCTGGCTGCCGGCAGCACGGCGATGGGCGGCGGCACGCTGCTGGTCGCGCTGGACGGAACCCGATCCAACGGCCCCTGGGATCTCGACGAGAACCTCCAGAAGGTCAACGCGCTCATCAAATATTCGACCGGCGACTGGAGCCTCGGCTTTACCGCCTATCATGCGCGCTGGAACGCGACGGATCAGGTGCCGGAGCGTGCCATCGATGCCGGTCTCATCAGTCGCTGGGGCAATATCGATCCGTCGCTGGGCGGCCGGACCACCCGGCTGGGACTGACCGGCAATACCCGGATCGCGGACACGGATGTCACCCTCTACGGCCTCTATTATGATGTCCTGCTCACCTCCAACTTCACCTATTTCCTCAACGATCCGGTCGACGGCGACGAGTTCCAGCAGCGCGACCGGCGCTGGGTCTCCGGCGGATCGGCGCGCCACAGTTTCGCGACCCTTGTCGCTGGCCTGCCCGTCGCCTTCGCGGTTGGCGGCGACGCGCGCTGGGACCATATCGGCAAGATCGGCCTCTATTCCTCGATCGCCGGCCGGACGAGCGGCACGGTGCGACAGGACGCGATCGATGAATATAGCGGCGCGCTTTATGGGGAGGGCACCGTATCGCTGACGGATCGGCTGCGCCTGACGCTGGGCCTGCGCGGCGACCTCTATGGCTATAATGTGCGCGCGCAGACGCTGGCAGCCAACGGCGGAACCGGCAGCGACGCCATGCTCAGCCCCAAGGCCGCGCTGGCCTGGCGCGCGACCGATCACCTGGAATTCTACGCCAATTATGGCGAGAGCTTTCACTCGAACGACGTGCGGGGCGCGTCGATCCGCTTCGATCCCGTGACCGGCGATCCTGCCGAGCGCGTGTCCGTCCTCGTCAAGGCGCGCGGCGCGGAGGCGGGCGTTCGCATCGAGACGCAGCGGTTCACCGCATCGCTGGTCGGCTACTATCTGGCGCTGGGATCGGAGCTTGTCTTCGTGGGTGACGGCGGCACGACGGAACCCAATGACGCGACGCGCCGCCTTGGCGCGGAGGCGAGCCTGTTCTGGCGCCCCGCCGACTGGCTGACGCTGGACGGCTCGGCCGCTGTCACCCATGCGCGTTTCCATGCCGTTCAACCAGGCGAGGATCATATCCCCAACTCGGTCAGTGAAGTCATATCGGCCGGAGCGGCCGTCGATCTTGGTCGGGGGCTGAGCGGATCGGTCCAGCTTCGGCACTTCGGCGCGGCGCCGCTGATTGAGGACGGCAGCGTCCGATCCAATCCCACGACGCTGGTCAACATGGGCGCCTATTACCGGATCGGCCGCGCAAAGATCGGCGTGGACGTGCTCAATCTGCTCGACGCCAGGAATGCCGACATCAGCTATTTTTACGCCTCCCGCCTTCGGGGCGAGCCGGATGACGGCGTGGCGGACCGCCACATCCATCCCGTCGAGCCGCGACAAGTGCGTATGAGCATCAGGCTGGCCCTGTGAACGTCAGCTCTCGGGAACATGGGCAAGAGACGGTTACGAAGACATAGGGCGCACGACAGAAACCACCGGGCGCCACTCGCCGTTAGAAATTCGACGCCCCTAGGGTCAGGCCTCATTGCCGGAACAGGATGGTGGCGGCGAGAGCGACGGCAGACAGGAAGACGGTCGGGCACCTGTCATAGCGTGTTGCGACGCGCCTCCAGTCTTTGATGCGGCCGGATTGTCATGGATCCAGCCCCCCCTTTTTCCCGGACAGGAGTTTAACATGCCCGAACAGGTTCCAGTAGGCGAGACAGAGCAACATTGTCCCCTTCGCGAAAACCTACACTGATCCATTTGATCCAAACGTGGGCAATGTCAGTCGCCAGGCCATAATGGATCTATTGGCTCAGCAGACCACGGCAAAAGGCCTCGCCATTGCGGTACTCAATGACCCCGCTTCGGGCATGCGCCAGATTTGCGCCGACCTGTGCGCCAACTTTTGCGTTCCCGATGAACTGGGCACGGCCGTCGTCGCCAAGAGCCTAATCGAATTGTTCAATATCCACATAGAAATGGTAGCGCGACAACTTTACCCATACACGGTCTTTCCTGAACGGAGGATGCCGATCGGATGATTGGCGGCGGAAAAGCGCATGATCACCTCCATATCGGGCGTGTTCGGCTACCGTCGCAACGAAATCCGATCCCGCATCAAGTTCTGCCCTGCCGGGCATGTTACCGCCGCATATCTCCGTCGGTGACTTCGTACGGCGCGCGAAAGGCCGGTCATCGCGCAAGATCCAGCAGGAGTTCGAACACACCCGCAAGCGCTACTGGGGCCAACGCTTCTGGGGCAGGGGGTACTTCTCCACCACGTCCGGCAACATCACCAATGACGTCATCATGCGTTACCTGGACAGGCATACCAAAATGAACGGCTTCAGCCCCGCCGCGTGATCCTACCGGCGTCAGCCGGGTAGTCATTCAGATTGGGCCGTCGAAGGCACCTTGAACTGCATGCATGGTTTGAGAATAGGTTTGTCCCCGCCGATCCAAACAGTGCAGGTTGCATAACAAACAATAAAATCTATGAGTTGCCCCGCTCACCAGGGGCACATAGGGGGTATGGTTGACACATAAACGGGGGCATCCTCCCTATCTGTTGTACGGCGTGCTGTGTGTTACGCTTGGCCTTGCCATGTACCTGTTTGGCGTACTGCTAGTCATTCCGCGCTACCTGCTGCCGTTCGAAAGCTTTCTGGATTATCTTGCGGGATGGTTGGTCTGGTATAGTGGAGTGCCGCTAACCCTCGGGCTGGTGTTGGCATTGGTTGATCTATTGTACCTGTTCCAGCACCGCAAACCTGATCGGCCTGTTCGCTACGAACCGCCAACCATGCGGCAGGTCACTGTGGCGCTCACCGCCTATAATGACGAGGACAGCATCGCCGAGGCCGTGGCCGACTTCCGTGCTCACCCGATGGTCGCCCGGGTAATTGTCGTCAGCAACAACAGCCACGACCAGACGTTTGAACGGGCGGCCGCGGCGGGCGCGATCACCATCAATGAGGAACTGCCTGGCTATGGCCGATGCGTCCACCGTTGCCTGACGGAGGCAGCCAGCTATGACGATAGCGAGATGGTCGTGCTATGCGAGGGAGATCGGACCTTTCGTGCCTATGACATAGAGAAGCTCGTCGCCTATGCCCCCCATTGCGACATCGTGAATGGCACGCGCATCGTTGAGCCGCTGCGCCAGTATCAGACCCAGCTCAGCACCTTCATGTACTATGGCAATCTGTTCGTTGCTAAGCTGCTGGAGGCCAAGCACCTAGGGCGCAGCACGCTAACCGATGTGGGCACGACCTATAAGTTATGCCGTCGCACGACGCTCAAGGCATTGCTGGCGGAGGTAAACCCGGCGATCAACTTGGAATTCAACGCCCATCTCCTCGACACCGCGCTAGGCCTCGATCTTGTCGTGGTCGAATGTCCCCTCACCTTCCATGAGCGTGTCGGGATCAGTAAAGGCGGCAACGTGAACAACTGGCGGGGTTTTAATGTGGGGTTGCGGATGATCAGCGGTATCCTCTTCGACTGGCGGGGCTCAGCGTCGTGACCGATGGCTATCACGACACGCGACTCGCCCTTGATCCCAAGCGCGCACAAGTGTGGCGAGCGCTGTGGCGCTATCATTTCTCCCGGCATGTGCGGCCCGACGACACGGTGATGGACCTCGGTTCGGGCTATGGCGACTTCATCAACAGCGTGACGGCCCGGCGGCGCATCGCGGTAGACCTGTGGCCAGGCCTGGCCCAGCATGTCGCGCCGGGCGTCGAGACATTGATCGGCCCGGCGGACGCGCTGGATGATATCGGAGCGGGCGCGGTCGACTATGCCTTTGCTTCCAACCTGTTCGAGCATCTGACGCAGGATCAGTTTGCGGCCACGCTGTCGGCGCTGACCCGGGTGCTGTCGGCGCGCGGAACGCTCACCATCTTGCAACCCAATTACCGCTACGCCTTTCGCGAATATTTTGACGATTATACCCATGTCGCCATCTACTCGCACATCAGCCTTGTTGACTTTCTGGAGGCCTATGGCTGGGAAGTGCTGAGCGTCGAGCCGCGTTTCCTCCCGCTCACGGTCAAGTCGCGCCTGCCAACCTGGGATTTCCTGATCGGCCTATGGCTCGCGAGCCCGATAAAGCCGATCGGCAAGCAGATGCTGCTAGTCGCACGGCCAAAGCGGCTATGATGGCTCGATCCGCCCCTCCGCGCACCGCACTGCCCAGGTGTGAGCGCCTCTATCTCCTCCTGCTGGCGCTCTGTGCAGCGGCACCGACATACTTCCTACTAGCCTATATCGTGGCCGCCATCCCCTTCCCTTATGGCTTGGACTATAATGAGGGGATCGTCTGGCAACAGATGAACGATATTGTCGCGGGGCGCGGCTATGCGCCGATCGGTGACTTCCCGGCGATCGTCTATCATTATCCGCCGGTCTATCACCTGCTGTCGGCGGCGGTGGCGGCGCTGGGCATCGATCCGCTGTCGGCGGGGCGCATCGTGTCCCTTGTGTCCACGGCCGGCTCGACCGTCCTCGTCATGGCGCTGACAAAACCATGGCTTGGTCAGGATTTCTCCCGAGGACAGCGCATCGCCGGCATGGCGGGGGCGGCGATCTGCCTGCTCGTCTGCGGGGGCGTGCAGGACTGGGCACCGCTGATGCGGGTGGATCCGCTGGCCTGCTTCTTTGCGCTGTCGGGACTATGGTTCGTCATTCAGGCGGTCGAGCGCCCAGCGCTGATCTATTGGGCAGGCGTCGCACTGGTATTGTCGGTGTTCACCAAGCAGAACAGCGTACTGACGGCTGCGGCGGGATTGGGTGTGCTGCTATGCCATCGGCCAAAACTGGCCGCGCGGGGCATAGCTTCCTGCGTGCTGCTCGGCCTGGCGGTTCTTTGCCTATTGGTCGTCCAGACGCACGGGCGCGTGCTCGACCACCTCATCCTCTACAATATCAACCGATTCGATCTAGCGCGGTTGGTGCCCAATATCGACGAAGGCACGTCCGCGACGGATCGTGTGATGCTCGCGCTTGGCATAGCGGGCCTCATTTGGGCCATCGCCCGGGGCGGGCTGCGGCGCGGCACGACAACAATCTCGCCGGCTGGCACGGGCATGGTGGTCGGACGGCAGGCAACCGTCGCCTTTGCCCTGCTCGCGACCCTCTCCCTCGTCTCCACCGCCAAATATGGGTCGAGCAGCGCCTATTATATGCAGTGGGAGGCCGCGCTCGCCCCCTTTGGCGGCGTGTCCATCGCCCTGCTCCTACAGACCGGCACACGGCTGCGGCAGGGTGGCGGCCGCAGGACAGGTAGCCTATGTCTGGCGCTGCCGATCCTTGCGGTGCTGTGGGTTGCAGTGACGACAAGCCCCAGGCATCTGCGCCTTGTCCGCGAGTTTCAAGCGCAGGGTGATACGCTTGCCCCTCTCCTCCGCCAGATCCATGGACCAATATTGTCGACGGAAATGGTGTTGCTGCTGCGCACCGGGCATCCGGTGGTCTGGGAACCGGCGATCTTTCGCGAGCTGTCTTATGCCGGGTGTTGGGATGAGCGCACGCTGGTCGACAGGATCAGGAATCACCAGATCGCGGCCGTCCTGTCCGACGGGCAGCAAGGCTATCGCTGGTTTGACGAACAGTTCAGCCCGGCGATCGCCACCGCCATGGACCAGGCTTTGCCGCGCAAGATCCACGTCGGTCTGCGCGTGCTGCACCTGCCCGCACAACCGGGCGATACCCTCAGCGAAACACCCAGAGCCGCTGCACCGCAAAAGTCGCCAGCGGAGTAAGCGTGAGGCAGGGGATCAGCGCCATCCAGTTGGCGCCGCCCAGCCCATGCGTCACGCCAAAGGTAAGGGCGGCATTGAGCGCCAGCCCACCAAGCTGCACCAGCGCAAAGCGCAGCGGCTGCCCCGCCCCTCCGGTCCGCGAGCCATAGCCGCTGAACGTCCAGCGGCTATGCACGACAAAGCTGACTGTCAGTGAAAGGAAAAAGGCCGGGATCACCGCCACGGTCGCATAGCCGGGCGGAAAGACATGATCGGCGAACAGAAGATAAGTGACGCCGTAGAGGGCGGCGGCTCCGGCTCCGGCAATGGCATAGCGCAAGATTTGGGGAAATAGGCTCTCCATAGTAGAGCGCGATAAGCGAAAAGACCCTTTTGCGAGAGTCTTTTGCGTGGATGGTTCGTGTCGTCTGAAGAGGGGTGCAGCAACCTGAACGAACGGCAGATTTCCGGAACGCAGAAATCCTCAACCCATGACCGGAAATGGCGCACTGGAGAAACCACCGTGCGCCACTCGCCTTAGAAATTCGACGCCGATAGGTACGAACTGCTGTCAACGTTGCTCAGGGTCAGTGCCCCTGCACTGCAACGTCCTGGATCTGCTGGCCGAGCCGGAACGCGCCCGCACGGGCTGCTCCCGACGACTTGCCGGCCAATTCCATAGACAAGGCCGAACTGCGGGTTGTTATCTGCAAGGCCGTGTTTTTACCGGTATGGTCCATTTCAACCTGCAGGACGGCCATCGACCTCGCCAATTCGGTAGCAGCCTTGGTCGCCGCGCCTTCCTGTAAGGACGCGCTGATCGTGCGCCTTCCGCTCGACGGGCACGCTGTACAGCCGTTTAACCGCTGCTCCCGTTTCGGATGCCGATCGGCCCGCTATTGATTTTTGGACCGGTTGAGGGCCGACATTTAGGTATATTCCATTACGATGGAGATGATATGCACGGGCATGCTCGCGCAACTATTGACAGCCGATTATGCCGTTTTCTCGGGTGCGCTTGTCTTGATGATTGGGATCGGCCTCATCGAAGCCCTAGGACTGGGGCTTGGCCACCTAGATCTCGGTATGGATATGGATACCGACCTTGATGCATCGTCGATCCATGCACCCGGCGTCCTTGATTGGTTGGGTCTCAGATCAGGATTACCGGTTCTTATATGGCTTACCTCGCTCCTTGGCTGCTTCACTATCGCTGGAGTAGCCGTTCAGCAGATTGCCGCCGTACTATTCGGGTCGCCTCTGCATTGGGGGATTGCCAGTATCGCTGCACTGGGACTGGGCGGGGTCGCTAATGGTGCCGTATCCTCCGGTTTGACGCGAATCCTGCCGGCTTATGAGAGCACGGTTATCGATACGGACGACCTCATCATGCGCCGTGGCACGGTGCTCGACGGCGTGGCGCGCCGGGGACATCCTGCTCGGGCAAAGGTCATCGACCAGCACGGGCAAGCCCATTACGTCATGGTTGAACCGCATCTGGATAGCGACAGCATCGGCCATGGCGAAACCGCTCTGCTGGTTCGCCGGACTGGCACTCTCTTCTTCATGCAACCCGACAGCAGCAGCGATTTCCGTCCGCTTTGAGGACGAGCGCGCAAATTAACAGGAGGCCTCCTTGCCTGAATCCCTCATGACGATCCTGATGTACGTCGGCATCATCCTCGTTGCGCTCGTTGTCATCGGTGTCATCCTCACGCGCCTCTATCGCCGCGCCACCAAGGATGTTGCGCTGATCCGCACCGGCTTCGGCGGTGAGAAGGTCGTCCTGAACGGCGGCATCATGGTGATCCCGGTTCTCCACGAGCTCATGCAGGTCCGGCTGACCACGGTGAAATTGGAGGTCTCGCGACTGAACAAGGACGCGCTTATCACGCTCGACAAGCTGCGCGTCGATGTTGTGGGCCTGTTTCATATCAAGGTGAAGCCAGACGCCCAATCCATTGCGGCCGCCGCTCAGACGCTGGGCGAGTCTGTCAACAGCCCCGATGCGGTCAAGTCCCTGCTCGATGGCAAGCTGGTCTCGGCATTGCGGTCCGTGGCCGCGACTATGACAATGGAGCACCTCCACGCCAATCGCGCCGACTTCATCCAGAAAGTCCAGGAGGCGCTGATGACCGATCTGGACATGAACGGATTTCAGCTGGAATCGGTTAGCATCACCCATTTTGACCAGACCGCGTTCGAGCATTTCAATGAAAACAACGCATTCGACGCAGAGGGACTGACCGTGCTCACCCGCACGATCGAGGAACGCAAAAAGATCCGCAACGACATCGTCGCGACCAACCGCGTCGAGATCGAGCAGCGCAACCTCGACGCCAATAACCAGTCGCTGGAGATCGCGCAGGCGGCCGAGCAGGCAAAACTAACCCAGGAGCAGACGCTGGCGGCCCTTCGCGCAGAACAGGCCACCGCCATCGCGACCGCCGAAGCGGAGCAGACCCGGCTGGCCGAGATTGCGAAAATCAGCGCGACCCAGGCCCAGACTGTGGCGCAGACCGAAGCAGACAAAGTGATCCAGACCGCCACCATCGCGCGCGACGGCGCCGTGCAGACCGCAGCGATCGAACGGGACCGCAACATCGAACTAGCGCGCATCACCACGGCAGTGCAGACCGCTCAGAAATCGGAAGAGGAATCGACCGCAACCGCGGCGGCAAACGAAGCTCGTGCGCTTGCGGTCAAGGCCGAAGAGAGCGTCGCGACCGCCAAGGCAACTGAAATTGCCAATCGAAACAAGAATGTAGCGGTGATCGCCGCCACCCAACGCGCTCAGGAAGAGGCTGTGCAAATCACGGTCGCGGCGACCGCCGAAAAGGAGGCTGCGGAAGCACGGGCCGTTGCGCTCAGGACCGAGGCGACCGCAGAAGCAGATGCCGAAAAGGCGCGGGCGGAAGGGCGCGCGGCCGCCTTCACCGTGGACGCCGCGGGCAAGACGGCCATCAATGAAGCCACGAATATCCTGAATGACGCACAGACCGCGCTCCTCGTTCGCAAGGCCATGCTGGAAGCCCTGCCAGCCATCCTTGCTGCGGCAAGCAAGCCGATGGAACAGATCGACAAGATTTCAATCGTGGACGCGAGGGGCCTGCATGGAGGCGCGAGTGGCGCCGATGAGGGCGCAGGCAGCGGGAATCTTGCCGACGCGGCCGTAGCCGCTGCAATGCGTTACCGTGTGGGCGGGCCGCTCATCGATGCGTTGATGGCTGAACTTGGGATGTCCGGGGGTAACCTGAACAGTATACTTGCCGGAGCCGCCGTATCGCCAGCAGCGGAAGCGCCAATCTCCGGTGTTTCGCAAGAATCGTCTTAGCATCAATTTGTCGGCGATGATGGCACCCGTCCAGCTTCGGAAAGAGCGACGCCGACGCCCCGGCTTCACCCTTCATCCTGTGACGAACACGCCTTATGCGGAAGGGATGAGCGCGCTATAAGGCGGCGGTGATGACAAATATATCCGACTGGACCGAGCCGGCGACGCTCATCGACCTGGCAGGCAAAGCGCCTCTCATTTCCACGGTCCAAGAATGCGTCCGGCACTTCGCCGCGCTCAGAGCCTCGCATCAGGAAGAGGCGCGCATCCTTCTGACGCGACCCGTCCATCGCGAAGGACAGA
>Ga0207639_10003071_pt1 | contig 11228 bp, 12 predicted proteins | sample KBSCornC32_FD_184299 | JGI IMG/M metagenome (GOLD analysis project Ga0207639, IMG submission 184299) | Corn rhizosphere microbial communities from Kellogg Biological Station, Michigan, USA - KBS Corn C3-2 (SPAdes) (version 2) | ecosystem: Host-associated > Plants > Roots > Rhizosphere > Soil ...
CGAAAAGGCCATCGAGCTCGTGCCGCTGATGGCGGTGATGGGGAGCTGGGGCCTGCGGCACACGCTGCCCTCGCTCGAGCTCGCCGTGCGTGCCGAAATCCTCGAAGCGGGCGGTCCGCCGCTCTGGGGCGAGTTCATGGACGAGTTGCGGCACCTGCACCTCGGCGCGCCCAGGCCCAAAGGCTCGGTGCTGGCAACGATGCAGGCGGCGTATGAGGCCGCGATGGCCGAAAAGACGCGGCAGGCCGCCTGAGCGAGGTGGGTGGTTCTGCCGCAGCGTGCCCGCGGCAGAACCCGTTCGATCAAATCCCCGCCTGCGCCTCGTAGAGCGCCGCATAGGCGCCGCCCCGGGCGATCAGCGCATCGTGCGTGCCCTCCTCGACGATGCCCCGGGAGGACAGCACCAGCAGGCGGTCGGCACGGCGCACCGTCGAGAGCCGGTGCGCGATGACGATTGTGGTGCGGCCGCGGGCGAGCGTTTGGAGCGAGCGCTGGATGGCGCGTTCGCTCTCGTTGTCGAGGGCGCTCGTCGCCTCGTCGAAGATCAGGATCGCCGGGTCCTTGAGGAAGGCCCGGGCGATGGTCAGCCGCTGCTTCTGCCCGCCCGAGAGTTTTACGCCGCGCTGCCCGATGTCGGTGTCGTAGCCGCGGGGCAGGGCGGCGATGAAGTCGTGGGCGTCGGCGGCCTTCGCCGCCGCGACGATCTCGTGCTCGCTCGCCCCCGGCCGGCCATAGCGGAGGTTTTCCGCAATGCTGCCGGCGAAGAGGTAGACGTCCTGCTGCACGACGCCGACGTGCCGGCGAAGCGAGTCGAGCGTCACGTCGCGGATGTCGCGGCCGTCGATCGCGATCGACCCGGTGACCGGCTCGTAGAAGCGCGGGATCAGCGCGCAGAGCGTGCTCTTGCCGACGCCCGACGGTCCGACCAGCGCCACGAACTCGCCGGCCCGGATGTCGAACGACAGCCGGTCGAGGACATGCGGCCCATCCTCCTCGTAGCGAAAGCTCACGTCGCGGAAGGCGATGGCGCCGCGCGGCTTTGGCATCGCGACGGCGCCCGGCCGGTCGGCGATCTCGGGCTCGGTCTCGAGGATCTCCATCGTCCGCGCAAAGCCCGTGAAGCCGTCCTGCCACCAGCGGACGGCCGTGGTGACCCGGTTGATCGGATCGACCAGCACCGCGACGCAAAGCAGGAACGTCAGCATGTCGGCGATCGAGAGCTGCGCCGCGACCACCCGCAGCGCCCCGACGACGATGATGGCGATGGTGATCAACTGGGCAAAGGTCGTGGTGCCGGCTGAGAACCAGGCCTCGCTAAGAAAGCCAAGGCCGCGGCTCTGCAGGAACCTGGCGTTCGATACGCCGAATAGCCGATTCTCCAGGCCCTCGTTGGCGAAGGATTGCACCACCCGGATGCCCGAAAGCGAATCCTCGACCCGCTCGTTGACGGCCGCGATTTCCTGCTTCGAACGCGCCAGCGCCCGCTCCATCCGCCGCGCGAAGTGGATCGAATAGAGCGCCGCGAACGGCGTCAGCACGAGGATGATGCCGGTGAGCCAGAGGTCGATATGCGCGAGGATCACGATGACGCCGGCGAACTTGAGCGTGATGATCGCCAGCTCCTCGGGCACGTGGTGAAACACCTCGCCGAGCCAGAACGTGTCGTTGGTGATGCGGCTCATCAGCTGTCCGACCCGGTTGCGGTCGTAGAAGCTGAAGGAGAGTTTCTGGCAGTGCTCGAAGAGCTCGCGGCGCACCTCGTTCTCGATGCAGGCGCCCATCATGTGGCCCTGGTAGTCGACGAAAAACGTCGCGATGACCTGCAGGGCGAGGAGCGCAAGCATCGCCGCCCCCATTAGATAGATCTGCCCGAGCGCCGACGGCGAGCCGCCGAGCGCCGTCACCTCCTTGGTGACGATGGTGGCGCAAAGCGGCAGCGCGAGCGCCGTTGCTGAAACCAGCAGCGCGCAGGCAAGGTCGGCCGCGAGCAGCCGCAGATGCGGCCGATAGTATGAGAGGAATTTTCGCGCACGCACTGAGCGGTGGTCGCGCGTGGCGGCCGCGGCGTCGGCGTTTACGTGAGGGCTAGCTGTGTCGGAGGCGTTACGGCGAGCCGAGCGGGCGCGCGTCCTCCCCAGTGAGAGCTGCATGAAGAATCATGTCCAGTTGATGCCGGATTGCGTTCGAAATGGACACGGGCGTCTTCATAGTAAGCTCCTCGCTTGTGTCAGCGATTGGGATAGCGGCCGATATGCGTCCGCTGGGCGAGAAATGCAACCAAGTACTCTCGGGTACTCTGGCCGCCGGCCGATTGTGTTGCGAAACTGTCGCGATCAACGCTCAGTGCCGCTTGAAATACTGCACCTCGCGCTCGTGCTTCTCGGCCGCCGCGCGGCTGTCGAACGTGCCGAGGTTGCGGCGCTTGCCGGTGTCGGGATCGGTCTTGCGCGAATAGAGCCGGTACTGGCCGGTCTTGAGCTTGCGGATCATGGGAAATCTCCTCTGCTTGAGGAGAAAGCCAACGGGGCAGGGTAGGGTTCCGCACATAACGCCTTGCGTTATGTAACGTGTAACGTTATATCGTTGGTATGATCCGGAGCTTCGCGGACGGCGAGACCGAGCTGATCTGGTCGGGTCGACGGAGCCGTCGGCTACCGGGTGACATTCAGGCAATCGCCCTTCGAAAGCTTCGTTTACTCAACCAGGCACGCACAGTGGGTGATCTTCGCATCCCACCAGGCAATCGGTTGGAAGCGCTGCGAGGCAACCGTGAAGGTCAGATGAGCATCCGGATCAACGACCAGTGGCGCATCTGCTTCGTCTGGACGGAAGGAGGCCCGAGCAATGTCGAAATCGTCGACTACCACCGCTGAGGAATTTCTACCCAATCCGCATCCCGGCGAAATTCTGCTCGAAGAGTTTCTGACCCCGATGGCGCTCAGCCAGAACGCCATCGCCCGCGCCATCCACGTGCCGCCGCGCCGGATCAACGAGATCGTTCTCGGCAAGCGCAGCATCACCGCGGACACGGACCTGCGGCTCACCCGATATCTCGGCCTGTCCGAAGGATTCTTCCTCGGCCTTCAGGCCGATTTCGATCTGATGCAGCGGCGGCGCGAGATCGAGGGCGAGCTAGCGGCGATTGCGCCGCGCGCCGCCTGAGTCGTTAATAATAAATGCTGTGGGTTACAAAGCGCAGCAGTGGCCCCACCAGCGCCCGCCGGCTCGACGCCATCAAGTAACGCCGCCATCGCCGCCGGGGCAGGATCGATTTGACGAGATCACAACCGCGCCGCATCTCTATAGGGTCAGTTTTATCGATTGTCGGATTTGGGGGGACGAGTCGATGCTTGCGAAGATCGTATTTGCTGCTTTGGCCATGCTGGCGACCGCCAGCTCCTCCCATGCAGACTGGACGTACCGTCCTCAGGCGGACTTGTTCACCGACAAGCAGAGCTATGTCGCCTATGTGGCGGGTGGCGGTGCTCAGCTTGGCTTTGTGTGTGATGCACAGGGCGACTTCGAGTTGCGCTACATCACCTCCGAAACGCTCAGCGAAAAGAACCTGGAGCATCTCGCATTTGCTTCGCTCGTTGCGCGCGTCGACGGCGGCGCCGTGATTACAATGGGGGCGACCGCGACGAGGACCCCGCAGAAGAAACTGACGCTGATCACCCGCGACAAGCAGAGCGTGGACGTTGCGCGGTCGATCGCCGGCGCAAAAGACGGCGTAGCGGCTGCTGTGAGCTATTTCGGCCGCAACCTCGATCCGCAGAAATTCGACGCGCGGGGCGCCGGAAAGGCCATCGCGGCGATGCTCGCTAACTGCGGTCGCAAATAGGGCCAGCTGCCAGCGATTGCGCCACGCGCCGCCTGAGCGGTTAGTGGTAGATACTGTGCGCGATGAACGCCGCGCCGATGGCGATTGCGACCACCAGCACCACGAGCCCGATGATCAGCGGCCTGTAATTCGCCCGGTGCGCCACGGTCAGCCGTTCGAACCGCGCCAGCGTCAGGTTCTGCACCACGCAGAGCGCGTCGCGCTGGTCGTAGCCGAGGATGATGTGGTCGCCGCCGCGCAGCTCGAACTCGTGGTAGCCCCCCGAGAACTCGAATAGATCCTCGACGCCCTCGTGCAGCACGCGCACCGAATATTGGCGCGACTGGGCCTTCTTGTCGCCGCGCGAGCGCTTTGAGCGCACCTTGCCGAAGAGGGCCCGCGCCGGCCGGTTGCAGTCCTTGCAGGCGTAGTCGTTGGTGCCGTCGACGAGATCGTAGATCTGCTGGGAATCGCAGTTCGGGCAGACGAGCTTGACCTGGGTTTTCTCCGCGACCGTCTCGGCCATCGCCTATCGCTCCGTCAGCCGCGGCATGAGCTCGACGAAATTGCACGGCTTGTGCCGGTAGTCGAGCTGGTGGGTAAGGATGCCGTCCCAGGCATCGCGGCAGGCGCCGCGCGAGCCGGGCAGCACGAAGACGAAGGTCTCGCCGATCAGCCCGGCGGTCGCTCGCGATTGCAGCGAGGAGGTGCCGACGGTCGTCGCCGAATACTGGTGGAAGAGTACCGAAAACCCCTCCATCCGCTTGTCGAACAGGGGCTCGATCGCCTCGGGCGTCACGTCGCGCCCCGAAAAGCCGGTGCCGCCGGTGGTGATCACCACCTGTACCCCGGAATCGACGACGAAGCGCTGCACCGCCGCCCGGATCGCCTGCTTGTCGTCGGGGACGACGACACGCTCGCGGCAGATATGCCCATCCGCCTCGAGCAGCGATTTGAGCAGCGCCCCCGCGGTGTCGGTCTCGAGCGTACGCGTATCGGAGACGGCGATCACCGCGATGCCGAGCGGCACGAACGAACGATCCTCGAAGCGCTCGGCCGGCTTGAAATTCGGGTCCATCACAAGACCTCCTGCGCGTTGGCGTCTTCGGAACGCGGATCGAGCGCCACCGCCTCAGTCGTCTGGCCCTTCTCCGACCACATCGGCCTGAACCGGCTGCGGAGCGTCCGCCGCGTCGGCCTGACGCGCAGGCGGGCGAAAGTCGAGATCGCCAGCGCCCCATGGAAGGTCGCGGTGACGATGAACATCGCCACGGGCTTGATGGTATTCATCAGGAGCGGCGCGATGGCGGGACCGATGGCAAGACCGACGCCCATGATCAGCAGCATGGCGCTCGAAATCTTGGCGAAGTCGCCTTCCTTCGCCGAGTCATTGGCGTGTGCCACGGCGACCCCATAGAGCGGATAGGCGCAGAGCCCATAGATGCCGAACAGCAGATAGAGCAGCCAGTTGCCCTGCGGGTCGAACAGCACCAGCAGGATGCCGACGACGGCCGCAACCGCCGCGAGTGCAATGATCACCTTGCGGCGGTCGATGCGGTCAGAGACGCGGCCGGCCGGAATTTGCGAGATCGCCCCACAGATGACGACGAGGCACATGAGGTAGGAAATGCCGGCCGCATCCATGTGCTGGCTATAACCATAGACCGGCGCCAGCGTGCCGAACGTGCCGTTGGCCATGCCTACCGAGAACGCCGCGATCGCCGCCACCGGCGAGGTGTTGTATAGCAGTTTCAGGTCGAGCTTGGCCGACTGAAGCGGCCGCGGCTGCGGCTTGGTGGTGAGCGCCGTCGGCAGCAGCGCGCAGATGAAGCTGATGGCGCCGACGACGAACGGCATGTAGCCGACAACGCCGGTCACCGACATCGCGAGCTGGCCCACCGTCGAGGCGGCCATGTTGATCGCCGAGTAGAGCGAAAAGATCGTGCCGCGGCTCTTGTTGTCGGTCACCTCGTTGAGCCAGCTCTCGACGATCATCGCGGCGCCCGCGAAGCAATAGCCCGAGAGGGCGCGCAGCAGGATCCAGGCGACGTCGTTGATGATCAAGAGGTTGAAGAGGATGGTGATCGTGCCGATCGCCGCCATCACCGAATAAGCGCGGATGTGGCCGACCCGCTTGACCATCATCGGCACGGTCACCGAGCCGGCGACGAACCCGACCGACCAGCCGGTGCCGATGAGGCCGAGCGCCAGCAGCGAAAAATGCTCCTCGGCACCGCGAACGCTGAGCACCAGCCCCTGCAGGCCACCGCCGAACATCAGCAACGCCGAGCCGATCAGCAGCGAATAAATCTTGATGAAATGCGACATGACGCTTTTTTCTAGGCGGGATCAGCAGATGAGGAAACCGGTTTGCACGCGCAAGCCGGAGAATTCCACTGTCGCTGAAATGCTTTGGCAAAGAAAGAATTGACCCGCGCCGAGCCGTGCCAAGCAACTCCGACGAAATTCGGGCGGACCAGCTCGAGTTTGGACGATCCCGCTTCATCATGGTGAGGTGCGAGCCGACAGGCGAGCCTCGAACCACGCGCGTGTATCGCCGAGGGTCCTTCGAGGCTCGGGCTTTGCCCTCGCACCTCAGGATGAGGTCTTTGCGAGAGGACGTTCGGCGGCCTCCGCGATTCCCAACCGCCGGGTCATTCCCGCGAAAGCGGGAATCTCGGTTCCGGCGAGCTGGGTGCTTGGGATCAAACGGAGATCCCCGCTTTCGCGAGGATGACGCCGTGGTGGTGTGAGTCAGCGGCCCAGCAACAAACATCCTCATGGTGAGGTGCGAGCCGTTAGGCGAGCCTCGAACCACGGGCGCCGTATCGCCGAGGGTCCTTCGAGGCTCGCTTTGCTCGCACCTCAGGATGAGGCCGTGGCGGTTGGCGGCCCTTATGAGTAGTTTGCACAGCGCTACCCAAACTCTCCCGCATCGGCTATCAGGCAGACCAGCCGGGGGGCCTGCGACCAGGGAGCAGGCATGGCAGCGCAGGATTTGGCTTGGCCGGCATTTCGGGTGGCGTTGAGCTTCACCGATGCCGAACTCGACACCTACCAGAAGGTGGTGAGCCAGCCCCGATGCAAAGCAAGCGCTTGGTATTGGTGGCTCGCGTGCGTGGCGGTTGGCGTCGTGCCGGGCCTCCTGACCGTCTGGCTCCTCATCTCGGTCGGCGCCGTGACCACCGACAACGCGGGCTATGCCGGCTTGCTGGTCACGGGTATTTTCTTTCTCGGCCTCTACGCACCGCGCCTGCTGGCCGGCCAAAGTCGGCGCCGGCGCTATTACGACAGCTTCCGCTCCCGTTGGGAGGGCGCCATCATGCTGGTGACGCCCCGCGGTCTCACCTTCCGCATTCCCTTCGCCCGCGCCGCCTACGCCCGCGGCGCCATCAAGCGGGCGACGCTCGAGCAGGGGCTAGTGCTGCTCTGGGTCTCGACCACGGCGCCGCTTGCGATCCCGGCGCGACTCCTCTCGGATGAGCAGCGCCGGCGAATGCTGTCGCTACCACCTGAGCCCGATGCGGCCGCCCAGCCTGGCTAGCCGATCCCCAGCCGCCGCATCGTTACCTTGAGCGCCAGCATGTCGCGCCAGGCTTGGGCCTTGGCGGCCGGCTGCCGCAGCAGGTAGGCCGGGTGCAGCGTCGGCATCGCGTCCATGGCGTGCCCGTTGACCTCGATCGTCCGCCATTGCCCGCGCATGCGGGTGATGCCGGATTTCGTGCCAAACAGCGCTTGGGTCGGCACATTGCCGAGCGTCACCAGGATTTTGGGCGCGACGAGCTCGATCTGGCGGTGGAGGAACGGCGTGCAGAGCGCCAGCTCTTCGGGCGTCGGCTCCCGGTTCCCCGGCGGTCGCCAGGGCACCATGTTGGCAATGAACACCTTGGTGCGGTCGAGCCCGATCGCCGCCAGCATCTTGTCGAGCAGTTGCCCGGCGCGGCCGACGAACGGCTTGCCGATGCGGTCCTCGTCGGCGCCGGGACCTTCGCCGACGAGCATGATCTCCGCCTCGCCATTGCCGTCGGCGAAGCAGAGCTGCGTCGCGCGCTTCTTGAGCACGCAGCCGTCATAGGCATCCATCACCGCCCGTAGCTCATCGAGCGTCTTCGCGCCGGCGGCCAGCGCCCTTGTCTCGCTCGGATCGGCATTGGCGACGAGGTCCGGCGTGTCGCGGATGGGTAGGGGGGCCGATGCGGCGCGCTCGAGAATGGCCGCCGCCACCCCGCCGGCGGGGCTGGCGGCCGGTCGCCGCAGCGGCGCCTGCGACTGAGCGAACCGGTCGATCGGCTCTTCCCCCACGGCGGCATCGACGCCGACGGCGCGGTACCACTCGAGCGCAGCCAGCGCTTCGGCATCATTTAGCGGTCGATTTGCAGTCATCGTGTCTGTTATGTCACGGCCCGCCGCCGAACCCAACCGCTGAACCAGACCTCATGGCCGCTGCCGAAGACCGCGAAACGCTGCCCACCGACGTCGTCATCGTCGGCGCGGGGCCGGCCGGCCTCGCCGCGGCCATCCGCCTCAAGCAGCGCAATCCCGCGCTCGGCGTCACCGTGCTCGAAAAGGCGGCGGAGGTAGGCGGCCATATTCTATCGGGCGCCGTGATGAATCCGGCCGGGCTCGACGCGCTGCTGCCCGATTGGCGGCAGAAGGGGGCGCCGGTCGGCCCCGCCGTCACGGCGGACAATTTCCATTTCCTCACGCGCGACAAGGACATCGTTGTCCCCGGCGCCCTGCTGCCCCCGCCGATGAAGACCAGGAACGCCGTGGTTGTCAGCCTCGGCGACCTCTGCAAATGGCTCGCCAGTCAGGCCGAAGCGCTGGGCGTCGAGATCTACCCGGCGACCGCGGCCGTCGATCTCCTGACCCGCGAAGATGGCTCGGTCGCAGGCGTCATCACCGGCGACCTTGGACGAGACCGGAACGGACAGCCGAAGCCGGGTTTTGCCCGCGGCATCGCGCTCGAAGCCAAGTACACGCTCATCGCCGAGGGCGCCCGTGGCTCGCTGGCGAAGCGCCTGATCGCTGATTTTGGCCTTGATGCCGGCAAGAGTCCGCAGAAATTCGGCATTGGGCTCAAGGAAGTATGGGAGATTCCGGAATCTCTCCATCAGCCGGGCCGCGTCGACCATTTCATGGGGTGGCCGCTCGACTGGCGGACCAGGGGTGGCGGCTTCGCGTACCACGCGCAGAACCGGCGGCTCTATCTCGGCCTCGTCGTCCACCTCGACTACCGGAATCCCACCCTCTCGCCCTTCGACGAATTCCAGCGCTTCAAGCAGCACCCGGCGATCGCCCCGCTCCTCGAGGGCAGCCGCCGGCTGTCCTACGGCGCCCGCAGCATGACCTCGGGCGGCTGGCAGTCGATCCCGGAGCTCACCTTTCCGGGCGGCGCGCTGGTCGGCTGCGCGGCGGGCTTCATGAACCTGCCGGCGCTCAAGGGCATCCACAACGCCATCCGCTCCGGCATGGCCGCCGGCGACGCCGTTGCTACGGCCATCGCAGCGGGCCGGGTAGGGGACCGGCTTAGCACGCTCCGTGACGAGGTTTTGGCCACCGGCATCGGCCGCGAGCTCTTCCGCGTCCGTAACGCAAAGCCGCTCTGGTCGCGCTTCGGGCTCGTTGGCGCGGGCCTCGCCGGGCTCGACCTCTGGCTCAACGCGCTGTTCCGCCTCTCGCCCTTCGGCACGCTACCGCACCTCAAAGCCGATCACGCCGCGCTTCGGCCGCTCGTCCAGGTCAGCCGCAAGAAATACGAGCGTCCGGACGGCATGACCGGCTTCGACCGGCCGGCCTCGGTGTTCCTCGCCAATATCGCGCACGATGAGGACCAGCCGGTCCACCTCCGGCTCGCCGATGCCAGGATTCCGACCGGCCAAAATCTCAATACCTATGGCGAGCCGGCGCCGCTCTACTGCCCGGCGGGCGTCTATGAGCTGGCGCGCGAAGGAGAGGCCCCGGTCTTTCGCATCCACGCCGCCAACTGCGTTCACTGCAAGACCTGCGACATCAAGGATCCGGCCCAGAACATCACCTGGGTGCCCCCCGAGGGCGGCAGCGGGCCCAACTACTCCGGCATGTGACCGCGGTCGCTCACTAGCCGGTCCCTGCGCTGCCCGCCGAATAGCCGCAATGCCATCATCTGCGACGCCGTTCCAAAACCTCGAATTTGCATGGCTCTCGGCGAAAATCCGAAGGCGGAATGAACCTTAATTTTACCATTCACCGCCACTTTGGCCGGTGAGTATTTTTCGGCGGCGTCAGCCCAGGTTTGTTCATGTGTGTGCGTGTTGAAGGCCTGTCGACGTCGCGCCGCGTCCCGCCTTCAGCCGGGCTGATCGGCGGCCCATCGCCATCCCCTATTTTTTCATTTGATATTTCATCGGGTTATTCGTGCGGCTGATCGTCGGCATCGTGATTCTGTTTGCCGCGGTGCTGGGGGGCTATATCGCCCAGGGCGGCCATCTGCAGGTGCTCATGCAGCCGTTCGAGGCGCTGATCATTCTCGGCGCCGCAATGGGCGCCTTCATCATCGGCAACACCGGGCCGGTACTCAAGCAGTCGCTGAAGGTGTTCGGCGTGCTCTTCAAGGGACCGCGCTACAACAAGGCGGCCTATCTCGAACTGCTCGGCGTGCAGTTCACGCTATTCAAGCTCGTGCAGTCGAAGGGCGTGCTGGCACTCGAGCCGCACATCGAGGACCCTGAAAACTCGACGATCTTCCAGAAATTCCCGAGCTTCGCCAAGAACCACCACGCGGTGGTGTTCATGTGCGACTACCTCCGCATGGTGACCCTCGGCACGCGCGTCGCCCACGAGATGGAAGCGCTCATGGACGAGGAGCTCGAGACCCACCATCAGGAGAATGAGCGCCTGATCAACGCCATCCAGGCCCTCGCCGATGGCACCCCAGCGCTCGGCATCGTCGCCGCCGTGCTGGGCGTCATCCACACCATGGGCGCCATTTCCCAGCCGCCCGAGGTGCTGGGCGAGATGATCGGCGGCGCCCTTGTCGGCACGTTCCTCGGCGTGTTCTGCGCCTATGGCTTCTTCGGCCCGATGGCGCAGTCGCTCAAGAACATCTTCGACGCCGAAAACAAGTACATGCTGGCCATGAAGGTCGGCCTCCTCGCCCACATCTCCGGCCATCCGCCGGTGATGGCGATCGAATTCGCCCGCAAGACCCTGATGTCGGAAGTGCGCCCGACCTTCAGCGAGGTCGACGAAGCGACGGCGAACCTGCCGGCGCTGACGTAAGCGAGGGGACCGCGTCATGGCCGACACCGACCAGCCGTTCATCATCAAGAAGATCAAGAAGGCCGGGCACGCCCACCATGGCGGCGCCTGGAAGATCGCCTATGCCGACTTCGTGACGGCGATGATGGCCTTCTTCCTGCTGCTCTGG
>Ga0207639_10003076_pt1 | contig 11213 bp, 6 predicted proteins | sample KBSCornC32_FD_184299 | JGI IMG/M metagenome (GOLD analysis project Ga0207639, IMG submission 184299) | Corn rhizosphere microbial communities from Kellogg Biological Station, Michigan, USA - KBS Corn C3-2 (SPAdes) (version 2) | ecosystem: Host-associated > Plants > Roots > Rhizosphere > Soil ...
GGAAGGCGGCACCCCCGATGTCCCTGAGGCGACCGAAGGCGTGACCGCCATTCCAGAGGACAATCTGGCCGCCCTGCTCACCGAGGCCCAGGCCCAGATCGCGGATTATCACGACCAGTTGATGCGAGCGCGCGCAGAGGTCGAGAACGTCCGGCGCAGGGCGCAGGAGGACGTCTCCAAGGCCCGCAAGTTCGGCACGGAATCATTTGCCGAGAGCCTGATTCCCGTGCGCGACAGCCTCGAGGCGGCGCTGGCCCACGAAGACCAGAGCGTCGAGGACTGGCGAAAGGGCGTCGAATCGACACTGCGCCAGATCAATAATGCTTTCGAGCGCAATCAGATGCACGAAATCGCGCCGGTACCCGGCGACGTGTTCGACCCCCACCGCCACCAGGCGATTTCCACGGTGCCGTCGGAACATGCGCAAGGAACCGTCGCGCAGACACTGCAAAAGGGCTATCTGATCGCGGACCGGGTATTGCGCCCCGCGTTGGTCATGGTTTCGGCCGGCCAGGGCTGATCCGGCCGCGCGGCGGACTTGAAAAAGCACCGGCCGCCTCCACTTAAGAAACAACGGCAGGATCAGCCTGCCCCTCTCTTCAAATATCGACAGGATTCACTAACATGAGCAAGATCATCGGGATCGACCTGGGCACGACCAATAGCTGCGTGGCGGTGCTGGACGGGTCCAAGGTCCGCATCATCGAAAACTCCGAAGGCGCGCGCACCACGCCGTCCATCGTGGCCTACATGCAGGATGGCGAGATCCTGGTGGGTGCTCCGGCCAAGCGTCAGGCCGTCACGAATCCCAAGAGCACGATATACGCGGCCAAGCGCCTGATCGGGCGCAAATACGACGAAAAATACGTGCAGAAGGACATCAGCCTGATGCCGTTCAAGATCATCAAGGCAGACAATGGCGACGCCTGGGTCGAAGCCCAGGACAAGAAGCTGGCGCCCCCCCAGGTGTCGGCCGAAGTCCTGCGCAAGATGAAGAAGACCGCCGAAGACTATCTGGGCGAGGAAGTGACCGAGGCCGTGATCACGGTGCCGGCCTACTTCAATGACAGCCAGCGCCAGGCGACCAAGGACGCGGGCCGCATCGCCGGCCTGGAAGTCAAGCGCATCATCAACGAGCCCACGGCGGCCGCGTTGGCGTTTGGCCTGGACAAGTCCGAGAAGGGCGACCGGAAGATTGCCGTCTATGACCTGGGCGGTGGCACCTTCGACGTATCCATCATCGAAATTGCCGACGTGGATGGCGACAAGCAGTTCGAAGTGCTGTCGACCAACGGGGATACCTTCCTGGGTGGCGAAGACTTCGACCGCCGCATCATCGACTACATCATCTCCGAGTTCAAGAAGGAATCCGGAGCCGACCTGTCAAAGGACGTGCTGGCGCTGCAACGCCTGAAGGAAGCCGCTGAAAAGGCGAAGATCGAGCTGTCCTCGACGCAACAGACCGAGATCAACCTGCCGTACATCACGGCCGACGCCTCGGGCCCCAAGCACCTGAACCTGAAGATCACCCGCTCCAAGCTTGAGGCTCTGGTCGAGGACCTGATCGATCGCACGATCGACCCTTGCCGCGTGGCCATCAAGGACGCCGGCGTGAAGGTGTCCGACATCGATGACGTGATTCTGGTGGGCGGCATGACCCGCATGCCCAAGGTCCAGGACAAGGTGAAGGAATTCTTTGGCCGGGATCCGCGCAAGGACGTGAACCCGGACGAAGCCGTGGCCGCTGGCGCCGCGATCCAGGGTTCCGTGCTCTCGGGCGACCGCAAGGATGTGCTGCTGCTGGACGTCACCCCGTTGTCGCTGGGGATCGAAACCCTGGGCGGCGTGATGACCAAGATGATCAAGAAGAACACCACGATTCCGACGCGGTTCTCGCAGGTGTTCTCCACGGCGGACGACAATCAGCCGGCCGTGACCATCAAGGTCTACCAGGGTGAGCGCGAAGTGGCGGCCGGCAACAAGGCGTTGGGCGAGTTCAACCTGGAAGGCATCCCGCCGGCGGCGCGCGGCCTGCCGCAAATCGAGGTCACCTTCGACATCGACGCGAATGGCATTCTGCACGTGTCGGCCAAGGACAAGGGCACCGGCAAGGAAAACAAGATCACGATCAAGGCCAGCTCCGGCCTGAGCGAGGATGAAATCCAGCGCATGGTGCAGGACGCCGAGGCCAATGCCGAGGAAGACCACCGCGTGGCCGAGCTTGCGCTGGCGCGCAACCAGGCCGATGGACTGGTGCATGCCACCCGCAAGTCGTTGACCGAGTATGGCGACAAGCTCGATGCATCCGAGAAGGAAGGCATCGAGGCGGCGATCAAGGATCTGGAAGACGCGGCGCGCGGCGACGACAAGGCCGCCATCGATGCCAAGGTCGAGGCGCTGTCCTCGGCGTCCCAGAAGCTGGGCGAAAAGATGTACGCCGACATGCAGGCAAAGTCGGCTGCGGATGGCGCGGCAGCGGCTGCGGCGGATGACGCCAAGCCGGCCCAGGACGACGTCGTGGATGCCGACTTCAAGGAAGTCAAGCGCGACTAAACCCCTTCAGGGTGAAATGCGTGTGCCCGGCGATGGCTTCGTGCCTCGCCGGGCATGATTTCTGAAACGAGCAGCCTTTTGCAAGCAAACGACATCCATGTCAAAAAGAGATTTTTACGAGGTCCTGGGCGTTGCCAAGAACACCTCGGACGATGAGATCCGCAAGTCCTACCGAAAGCTGGCGATGAAATACCACCCGGACCGCAATCCGGGCAGCAAGGAGGCTGAAGACAAATTCAAAGAGGTCAAGGAGGCCTACGAGGTCTTGTCGGATGCGGAGAAGCGTGCGGCCTATGACCGTTTCGGCCACGCGGGCGTGGATCCGAACGCTGCGGGTGCCGGCATGGCGGGGGCAGGTGGCTTCGCCGATGCCTTCGGCGACATTTTCGGCGAGATCTTTGGTGGCGCGGCGGGGCGCCGGGGCGGCGGCGGGCCGCAGGTATACCGGGGGGCCGACCTGAAGTACTCCCTGGAGATCAGCCTGGAGCAGGCGGCCAACGGCTTCGACACGGAAATCCGTATCCCGAGCTGGGATCCTTGCGAGACTTGCCACGGTTCCGGCGCCAAGCCCGGGACCAAGCCGCGCACTTGCCACACGTGCGGCGGCAGCGGCGCCGTCCGCATGCAGCAAGGCTTCTTCAGCGTTCAGCAGACGTGTCCGACCTGTCATGGAACCGGCAAGGAAATTACCGACCCGTGTCCCGAGTGCGACGGGGTGGGACGCATCCGCAAGAACAAGACGCTGCAGGTGAAGATTCCCTCGGGGATCGACGATGGCATGCGCATCCGGTCATCCGGCAATGGCGAGCCCGGCGTCAATGGGGGGCCGGCGGGCGACCTGTATGTGGAGATCCGCATCAAGCCGCACGGCATCTTCCAGCGCGACGGCGAGGACCTGCACTGCGAACTGACCATCCCGTTCACGACAGCGGCGCTGGGCGGCACGCTGGAGGTGCCCACGCTGGCCGGGCGCGGGGAGATCACCATTCCGGAAGGCACCCAGGCCGGCAAGACGTTCCGGCTGCGTGGCAAGGGCATCAAGGGTATCCGTTCCAGCTACCCGGGCGACTTGTACTGCCACGTGACGGTGGAGACGCCTGTGCGCCTGAATGATGAGCAGAAGGCGCTGTTGCGCCAGTTCGAGACCTCGCTCAGAAGCGGCGGCGACCGCCATTCTCCCAAAAGCGAATCGTGGACCGACAAGGTGAAGAACTTTTTCTCGTGACGGCCTATGTACCGCCCTGTGGATGTCTTTGAGAAAGCCCCCGGAAAGTACTATCCGGGGGCTTTTGCATGCCGGGTCAGTGCTCGGTGGCAATGCCGGGGGCTGCGGCAATGGCAATGCTCAGGGCGTCGGGCTTCAGGATGTCGCGCATCGCGGCGTTGACCTGATCGGCTGTCAATGCCTGCAGTTTTTCCTGGATATGCTGCTGCCAGGCAAAGCTTCGACCGGTTTCGAGGTAGTCGCTCCAACGGCTGCTCAGGTATCCGTCGCTGGAGCGTCCAAGCTGCAGATAGTTGAGCAGCGACTTGACGCCCTGATCCACCTGGGCTTGCGTGAAGCCGGTCTGGAGTGCCGCATCCAGCGTATCCCGTACGGCCCGTTTCAGAGAGTCGGCATTCTGCGGAGCCATGCTGGCAAAGAAGGTCCAGTCGCCCGACGGTTCCCACGAAGAGACGCTCAGATTGCTCCCGACGCTGTAAGACAGGCCGTCCTTGACCCGTACGCGTTGCCAGAGCAATGAGTCCTCCGACCCGCCCAACAGATAGTTGGCAAGCAAGAGGGCCGGCCATCGGGGATCGGTGTCCTGCAGTTTCACGGGCAATGTGGCCCGGTAGTCGGCGTTCGCCTTGCCGGGCGTGGGGATGCGGAAAACGTCCGGCTTCATGGCATACCAGGGGTCGGGGATCCGCTGATAGGGCGGTGCGGCTCTCCATCCGCTCAGGCCGGCCTTCAGATGTTGCGTGACGGTGGCCGGGTCGAAGTCGCCCACCGCAGCCATGGTGATGTCGCCCGCACCGTAGAATTCGTCGTGGAAGTGTTGGAGGTCTTGCGAGGTCAGTTTTTTGGACCACTCGAGCGTCTGCTGCGGTGTGGCTTCGTAGCGGATGTCATCCGGTTTCCACGGCTGGTCGTGCCGGTCCAGCGCGTTGCGCACCAGGAAGCTCGGGCTGGACGACTGGTTCTCGACGTTCACCGCCAGGCTGCGCTGGATCTTGGCCAGTTCCGGTGCCGGGAAGGACGCATCGCGCAGCAGACGAAAAGTCAGATCCAGCAGGTCCGGAAACTGCGCGCGTCCGCTGGACAGGCGTGCCGTCAGCACGTTGCCGTCGGCGCGGAAGGACAACTCCGCGTCCAGCGTATTGAGCCGGTCTTCGATCTGCTGGCGGCTCATGTCCCGCGTTCCGCGCGTCAGCATGGCCGCCGTGACTTCGGGGACCAGATTCAGTCCACGCAACTGCTCCGCGGTGCCCCATCGAAGCTGCAATACCGCCTGTACCCGCTCGCCGGCTGACGGTTTGGGCAGAAGTGCAAGCTTGACAGCGCCGTTGGCGAGCTTCAGCGTGCTGCGTTGCGTGGCGGCATCGACGGCTTCTGGACTGGTGTCGAAGGCGGCGACCGCGGTCCGCGTCGTCCCGGTCCCGAGCTTGCTGATCCAGGGGGCAAGGGCTGCTGCCGGTGCGGTAGGCGCGTCCTTGGGTGCGGCGGTAGGCAGATAGAGGCCGCTGGTGCGGTTGGCCGGCAGCAGCCATGTCCTCAGTTGAGTGCGGACAGCGTCCAGAGTCAAAGCTTGTACACGCAACTTCTCGATGAAAAAGAGCCGCCAGTCGCCCTCTGCGACGGCGTCCGAGAGCGCGTCGGCGAGGCTGGCCGGCTGGTTGTAAGTCTGCTTCCATTGATTCAGCCACGCTGTTCGCGCCCGCGTGAGCGAGGCTTCATCCAGCCGGGCGATGCCGTCCGACTCCAGCGTGGTCTCCAACGTGTGAAGTGCCGCCTGGGCATCGGTGCCGGGTTGGAGCTGAGCGCCGAAGATCATGTAGCCGGGCTGCTTCATGGCCCGGGCAAAGCCGAATACGGTGCTCGCTTCGCCGCTTTGGACCAACGCCTGGTACAAGGGCCCCGAGGGACTGTCGGCCAGCATGTCGCTGCCAATCGACAGCGCCGTGAACGCGTCGCTGGCGGCCTCCGGGATATGGTATTGGGCAATCGCGATGGGACTGCCGCCGATGCGGCGCAGCGTCACCGCGCGCGCGCCCTGTTGCACGGGTTCAATGGTGTATTCCCGGGGCAGCGTGCGTGTGGGCCGGGCCATGGACCCGAAGTCCTGCGCAATCCACTGCAAGGCCTGATGGGGGTCGAAGCGTCCGGCGACGATGAGTACGGCGTTGTCGGGTTGGTAGTACCGGTGGTAGAAGGCGCGCAACTGCGTGACGTCCACATGTTCCACGTCCGAGCGTGCCCCCACGACGGCGCGCCCATAGGGGTGCCAGACGTACGCCGCCGCGTTCGTCTGTTGCAGCAGAGAGCTGAAGGCGCTGTTTTCATCGCGCTCCATTTCGTTGCGCACCACCGTCATCTCCGCATCCAGGTCCGCCTTGGTGATTGGAGCATTGAGCATGGCGTCGGCCTGCCAGCTCAGGAACCAGCGCAGCGTCCGGGCGTCGCTGGCGAATGTGGCGTAGAAGTTGGTCAGATCCACGGTCGTGGAGCCGTTGGCCGCCAAGCCTTTACGCGAGAATTCAGCCAGCGCATCGGGATGGGTCGGTGTGACCCGGAACAGGAGGTGCTCCAGCAGATGGGCCATGCCCGTCTCCCCGGGCCCCTCGTTGCGCGAACCCACGCGATAGCTCATGTTGACCGTGGTCTGCGCCCGCGAATCATCGGGTGCGAGCAGGACCGTCAGGCCATTGTCCAATGTGTATTCGGTGACGCCCTGAATGAGGACGACTTCATGGATCCCTTCTGGAAGCGGTATCGCGGCGGCTGGCGACGGGGTACCGGCGGGTTGCGGCGGCGCGGCGCGGCCGAGGCCGGGCAGCAGCAGCAGGGCAGTCAACAGGAAGATCGCTTTGAGAGATGTCATGAGAGGCCGTGTAGGGAAGGTCGGCACGCCGGAAAGTGCGCGATGGAGACACTGTAGCCGTCCGGCACTATTTGTGCTGCGCCGTCGCGTCCGGTGGGACTGTTTGACGGCCGGGAGACCGGATTGGTTCCGAAAGCGTGGCGCGGACCGGTTCGGCGATCCGGCCCGCCGGCTTGCTGCCGGCCGGGTGGACGCGGCCCGCGCTTCCCCGATAAGATCGGGCGATGGAAATTCGTCAACTGCGTTATTTCGTCTGTGTCGTCGAGCGCGGCAGTCTGGGCAAGGCCGCCCGGGAGCTTGGGGTGGTGACTTCGGCGCTCAGCCAGCAGATCAGCCGGCTCGAATCGGAACTGTCCACCCGGCTGCTGCAGCGCACTCATCTGGGGGCCATTCCCACCGATGCGGGGATCGCTTTTTTCCGCCAGGCCCAGCTTGCCTTGCGCAACATCGACGAAGCGGCGCGCGCGGCGCGGCAGGCGCGCCTGTCGGGCTACGTCAGTGTCGGCTTGGCCCCCACCACGGCATCGGTCATGGGGCTGCCGCTCATCCGTGCCATGCGTCATCGCTATCCGGACGTTCGTTTTCATCTGGTGGAATCGTTGTCGGGGCATCTGGCGGCCATGCTCAACGCACGGCAACTGGATCTGGCCATCCTGTTCAACGACGAGGCCGGTCATCGCTGGAACGTGACCCCGCTGCTGGAAGAAAATCTCTATCTCATCGCCGCGCGCGGATTCGAGCATTTTCCGCCCGGCGACGAGGTGGCTCTGGCCGATCTTGCGGATCTTCCGCTGGCGATGCCCACACACCTGCATGGGCTGCGCAGCGTGCTGACGTCGGTGGCCGACCGCCAGTTCCTTGGCTTGAAGATCGCCCTGGAGATCGATTCGCTGGCCATGCTGATGGATGTGGTCGGTGCGGGGCTGTTGGCTACGATCCAGCCCGGGGTCGCCATCCGGAGGGTGGCGCACGCGGACCTGTGCATGGCCCGGGTTTCCGATCCCGGCTTGATGCGCCGCAACTTGCTGGTCAGTCTGTCGGATGACGAGTTGTCGCCGGCCGCGCTGGCGGCCCGTGTCGTGATGCGTGACGTGGCACGCGAGCTCATGCAGCGGCAGGAGTGGGTGGGCGCGCGCGACATTCACGATTCGTGAATACCCGTTGTTCGGTGACCGACTAGGCGCCACCCGACTGGGTGTCTATCCTGATAGCCGTTCCAACGATGGGGGCGCCCCATGCTCGATGTATTGGTGATTGGTGGTGGCAATGCCGCCTTGTGCGCAGCGCTGATGGCTCGCGAGGCGGGCGCCAGCGTGTTGCTTCTGGAATCTTCCCCCAAGGTCTGGCGCGGCGGCAACTCCCAGCACACGCGCAATCTGCGCTGCATGCACGACGCGCCGCAGGACGTGCTGGTTGACGCCTACCCCGAAGAGGAATTCTGGCAGGACCTGCTGAAGGTCACGGGCGGGCGCACCAATGAGACGCTCGCGCGGATCGCCATCCGGGCGTCATCGACCTGTCGACCCTGGATGCACAAGCACGGGGTGCACTTCCAGCCGCCGCTGTCGGGGGCGTTGCATGTGGCACGCACCAATGCGTTTTTCCTGGGTGGCGGCAAGGCGCTGGTGAATGCCTACTATCGCAGCGCCGAGGCCCTGGGTGTCCAGGTTCGCTACGAGGCGCCGGTGGACAGGCTGGAACTCGACGACGGTCATTTCCGTGCCGCGTGGGTGGGTCGGGAACGCATCGAGGCCCGGGCCTGTGTCGTGGCAGCGGGCGGTTTCGAATCCAATCGGGAATGGCTGCGCGAAGCCTGGGGGCGGAACGCCGCTGGCGAGTGGCCGGCCGACAACTTTCTCATCCGGGGCACGCGGTTCAACCAGGGCGTACTGCTCCGCGATCTGCTGGATCAGGGTGCCGACCGGATCGGTGATCCGACGCAATGCCACTCCGTCGCCATCGACGCCCGTGCGCCTTTGTATGACGGCGGCATCTGCACACGCATCGATTGCGTGTCCTTGGGAATCGTGGTGAACCGCGAAGCACGCCGCTTCTACGACGAGGGCGAGGATTTCTGGCCCAAGCGTTATGCCATCTGGGGGCGGCTGGTCGCCGGGCAGCCCGGGCAGATCGCGTACTCGATCATCGACCGCAAGGCCATCGGGCGCTTCATGCCGCCGGTCTTCAAAGGCGATCAGGCCGATACGTTCGAAGATCTGGCCACCCGGATCGGGCTGGACCCCCAGGTTTTCGCCGCGACGGTGGGGGAATACAACCAAGCGTGCCGGGTCGGCGATTTCAATCACCAGGTCCTGGACGACTGCCACACCGAGGGCCTGGCGCCGCCCAAGACGCACTGGGCGCTACCGTTGGATACGCCGCCTTTTTATGCTTATGCCCTGCGACCGGGCATTACCTTCACCTATCTTGGCGTGCGTGTGGACGAGCGTGCCACCGTGCACTTTGGGGGCCAGCCCAGCGACAACCTGTACGCGGCGGGCGAGGTCATGGCCGGCAACGTCCTGGGCCAGGGCTATACCGCGGGCGTGGGCATGAGCATCGGGACCGCCTTTGGCCGCATCGCCGGCACGCAGGCCGCAGCGGCGGCGCTCAGGCAGGCGGCCCCGGTCGCCGCGTAGGAGAATTTCATGGATACTTTGCAAGATCTTCAGCTTCTGACGCATGACGCCGTCTCCACCCTGATGCTGTCGCCCGAGGAAGAGGAAGTCCGGCGGGTCATGACCATCTGCAATGCCTGCCGCTATTGCGAGGGCTATTGCGCGGTCTTTCCGGCGATGACCCGGCTGCTGGAATTCGGCAAGGCGGACATTCATTATCTGGCCAATGTCTGCTTCAACTGCGGCGCCTGTCTGCATTCCTGTCAGTACGCGCCGCCGCACGAATTCGGCGTCAACGTCCCGCAGGCCATGGCCGCGGTCCGGCCCAAGACCTACTCCGAATTCGCCTGGCCGCGTGCCCTGGGGCGCCTGTATGATCGGGCCGGCTTGACCATGGCACTGGCCACGGCCGGCGGCCTGGCGTTATTCCTCGTGCTCGTGCTGCTCGTCAATCAAGGATCGTGGCTGCACCCGCCGCTCGCGGGCAATTTCTATGCGATCTTTCCGCACAACATGCTGGTGGCGATGTTTGGCATCGTCTTCCTGTATGCCATCGTCGCCCTGGGAATGGGCGTCACGTCGTTCTGGCGCATGATTTCACCGGCCGCGGTCCCGCACGAGACGATGGCCATTGCGGGGCTTCAGGCGACCGGCAACGTGGTGACGCTGAAGTACCTGGATGGCGGCCACGGGCTGGGGTGCAATGACGAGGACGATCGCTTCACGCTGCGCCGGCGGGTGTTCCACCACTTCACCTTCTACGGCTTCTTGTGCTGCTTCATAGCGACCTCGCTGGGAACGATCTATCACTACCTGGGTGATCCGGCGCCGTATCCTTTCTTCAGCGCACCGGTGCTGTTTGGCACGGTGGGCGGCATCGGTCTGCTGGTCGGCCCGGCGGGTCTGTTGTGGCTCAACCAGCACCGTAATCCACAGCATCTGGTCAAGGCGCAGCAGCCCATGGACCTGGGGTTCATCGCGCTTCTGATGCTGGTCAGCGTCACCGGTCTGGCCCTGCTGATCGGGCGGGATACGGGCGCCATGGGATTGCTGCTGGCGGTCCACCTCGGGACGGTCATGGCCTTCTTCCTCACCATGCCGTATGGCAAGTTCGCGCATGGCGTCTTCCGCTCGGCCTCGCTGCTCAAGAATGCCGTGGACAAGCGGATGGACGCGGCGGCGACGGCCGCATCAGCGGCACACTGAGCGGCGGGCGGGCGGGCGGGCGGGCCGGGCCCGGCCCGGCCCGGTTCTCCCGAAATCTCGGGTCCGAGGTCCGACGTTCGAGGTTCCAGGTTCCAGATTCCAGGTTTGAGGCCCGAGGGCCGCGAGCCGCGCACAAGGGCGGGACCCTGGCCCCTTGTCAGGCTTGGCCCGGGCGCGCGCCCGCCATTCCCATGTAAGCCTCGACCATACGCGCGTCGGCCAGCAGCTCCTTCGAGGTGCCGGTGGCTGCGATTCGTCCTTGTTCGAACACCAGTGCGCGACTGGCAAAGCGCAGCGCGGCGCGGGCGTTCTGCTCCACGACCATGATGGTGAGCCCCGATTTCAGCAGGCTCGAAAGCGTCGCATACAGCTCCGAGATGATTTTCGGCGCGAGCCCGGTGGACGGTTCGTCCAGCAGGAGCAGCCGAGGCTTCCCCATGAGGGCCCGGGCGATCGCGACCATCTGCTGTTCTCCGCCCGACAGCAGTCCGCAGCGTCCACGGATCAGCGGCTGGAGCTTCGGAAAGACCTGCAGGGTCTCGGCTATCCTGCGGTTTCTTTCAGTCCCCGTCTCGCGGGCCGCGCCCAGTTCCAGGTTTTCACGGACCGACATGTCGGGGAACAACTGGCGCCCTTCGGGGACGTAGCCTATTCCCATCTTGCAGCGCCGATAGGTCGGCAGATCCGCCAGGGGCTGACCGTCGAAGACCACGGTTCCCTGGGAGGTGGAAACCTCGCCCATGATGGTGCG
>Ga0207639_10003078_pt1 | contig 11209 bp, 11 predicted proteins | sample KBSCornC32_FD_184299 | JGI IMG/M metagenome (GOLD analysis project Ga0207639, IMG submission 184299) | Corn rhizosphere microbial communities from Kellogg Biological Station, Michigan, USA - KBS Corn C3-2 (SPAdes) (version 2) | ecosystem: Host-associated > Plants > Roots > Rhizosphere > Soil ...
GGCCATGCGCGCGCTGCAGGGCCTTGGCGGCGCCATGATGACGCCGGTCGGGAGGCTCATCCTTCTACGCAGCTTTCCGCGCAGCGGGCTGATCACCGCCATGACCTACATGACATTGCCCGCCATCGTCGGGCCCGTCATCGGACCGCTGCTTGGTGGCCTCCTGACCACCTATGCCTCCTGGCGCTGGATCTTCTATGTCAACGTGCCGTTCGGCTTGCTCGGCATTTTTGCCGCCTTGCGCTTCGTCGACGATTTCCACGGCGAGGAAGCCCAGCCTTTCGACTTCGCCGGCTTCCTGATGGTGGGAGCCGGCGCGGCACTCCTCCAGTTCGGCCTGGAAAATGTCGGCCGGCCGACCATTTCATCGCTGGCGACCGTGCTGGTGCTGGCCGCATCGGTCCTGCTGCTGCTCGCCTTCGGCCGCTATGCGCGCCGCGTCGCGGCGCCCGCGGTGGATCTGACGCTGTTTCGCTTTCGCTCCTTCTGGGTCGGCACGCTGGCCGGCGGCCTGTGCCGCATCGGCCTCAACGGCGCGCCGTTCCTTTTGCCGCTGATGCTGCAGGTCGGCTTCGGCATGAGCCCGGTCACCTCCGGATCGCTGACCTTCGTCGGCAGCTTCGGCGCCTTGCTGATGCGGCCGCTGCTGTCGCCGCTGTTGCGGCGCTACGGCTTCAAGGCCGTGCTGAGCGGCAGCGCGGTGGTCGGTTCGATGGCGGTGGCGGGCTTTGCCCTGCTCGATGCCGACACCCCGCATTGGGCGATCGGCCTCTACGTCTTCTTCTTCGGCATCGTCCGTTCGGCGCAGTTCATGTCCTCCAACACGCTGTCCTATGCCGACCTGCCGGCGGAGAAGCTCAGCCGCGCCACCAGCCTCGGCGGCGTCCTGCAGCAGCTCAGCGTTTCGCTCGGCGTCTCGATCGCCGCCATGGTGCTCGGCCTCGTCTCCGGCCAGGTGCATGCGCCGACCGCGGACCAATTCCATTGGGCGTTCCTGCTGACGGCGGTCATCCCGCTGCTTCCCATTCCGGGGTTCTTCTTCCTGCATCCGGAAGATGGCGCTCAGGTCAGCGGCCATCGCCGTAAGGCGGATGCCGCCGCCAACGCCACGCCTTGACCCTGCGGGGTGCATGACTCCGCCGCCGAGCTGTGCTATGCGCCGCGCTTCCTTATCCGGCGGATGCTGAAATCGGCCGCAAATCGCTTATATTGGCGCCACCATGACCGTTTCGCTTGATCTTACCGCCGAAGGCGCCCGTGACGCCCTGCGCGCCCGCACAACCGAAAAGCCGTCGCTGATCGGCCTGACCCGCGCCGAGCTCGGTGAAGCGCTCGTCGGTGCCGGCATCGTGCCCGAGCGCCAGGCAAAAATGCGTGCCCAGCAGCTCTGGCACTGGATATATGTGCGCGGCGTCTCCGACTTCGCGCATATGTTCAACATCTCCAAGGATTTGCGCGCCGAGCTCGACAAGCATTTCACGGTCGCGCGGCCCGAGATCGTCGAGGAGCAGATTTCCTCCGACGGCACGCGCAAATGGCTGTTTCGCTTTCCGCCACGCGGCGCCGGCCGTCCCGTCGAGATCGAAACGGTCTACATTCCCGAGGAAGGCCGCGGCACGCTCTGCATCTCCTCGCAGGTCGGCTGCACCCTGACCTGCTCGTTCTGCCACACCGGCACGCAGAAGCTGGTGCGCAACCTCACTGCCGAGGAAATCCTGGCGCAGTTGCTCACCGCTCGCGACCGTCTCGGTGACTTCCCCGATCGCGACACGCCGGACGGCGCCATCGTGCCGGCCGAGGGGCGCAAGGTTTCCAACATTGTCATGATGGGCATGGGCGAGCCGCTCTACAATTTCGAGGCGGTGAAGAAGGCGCTTTTGATCGCGTCCGACGGCGACGGCCTGTCCCTGTCGAAGCGCCGCATCACGCTGTCGACCTCGGGCGTCGTGCCGGAGATCTTCCGCACCGGCGAGGAGATCGGCGTCATGCTGGCGATCTCGCTGCACGCCACCAACGACGATCTGCGCGACCTTCTGGTGCCGATCAACAAGAAGTTCCCGCTGAAGGACCTGATCGCGGCCTGCAAGGCCTATCCGGGTCTCTCCAACGCCAAGCGCATCACCTTCGAATATGTGATGCTGAAGGACGTCAACGATTCCCTCGACGATGCCAAGGCGCTGGTGAAGCTCCTGAAGGGCATTCCGGCCAAGATCAACCTGATCCCGTTCAACCCCTGGCCCGGCACCAACTACCAGTGCTCGGACTGGGAGACGATCGAGAAGTTTGCCGACTACATAAACAACGCCGGCTACGCCTCACCGATCCGCACGCCGCGCGGCCGCGACATCCTCGCCGCCTGCGGCCAGCTCAAGTCGGAATCGGAGCGCATGCGCAAGGTCGACCGCCTGGCGCTGGAGGCCATGATGATCGCGGGACACGGCGAGGCGTGAGGCGTATCATCGCCTATCTCGCCCGCTTCGCCGTCATCCTGATCGGCTATGTCGTCGCCTCGCTGGCGGCGAGCGCTTTCCTCAACATCCTGTTCCTGGCGCTTCTGGGCTACACGCCGGCCGACCCTGAGCCGACGGCGACCGCTTCGCTCTATTTCTCGGTGCCCTTCGTGGCACTGTTCGTGGCCTATTTTGCCTTCATGCCGGCGGCTGTCGTGATCCTGATTGCAGAAGTGCTCGGCCGGCGCGACTGGCTGTTCTACGCGCTGGCCGGCGCCGTCGTGGCCGGCATCTTCCTCGGTTTCGTCCACCGGAGCGCCGATATCAATTTCGATGTCACCGAGACCAACGCCAGACTGGCCGTGATCGGCTCCGGCATGGTCGGCGGCATCTTCTATTGGCTCTCCGCCGGCCGTTGGGCCGGAAGCTGGCGCCGGGAGCCTTTGCCCGATCCGGACCTTTAAGCCTGATGCCGAAAAGTTGCACACTTTTCGGCGCCGGATCATGCCAAGGAACAAGGACCTGGATTGCCTCGCTCGAATCCGTTCGATCGCGATGCGGTCAGCGGCATTTGCGGAGTACGCAACCGGACAGCAAGGGGCATGACGGGTGGCGAAGGGCGAGATGGACAGCGGCTCAGACGGGTCTGGCGCCGCTTCGGTGGCGGCGTTGCGTGCGGGCGTGCCCGCCGACCGGAGCCGGTCGGGCTTGGGCGCCGGTCTGCTGCTCATCCTTTCCGTTGCCTGTGGCGTAAGCGTCGCCACCATCTATTTTCCCCAAGCCATAACGCTGCTCATCGCATCGGACCTTCATGTCTCCGCCGAGACGGCGGCGCTGGTGGTCACCACAGCGCAGCTTGGCTACGCAATGGGCCTTCTCCTGCTGGTTCCGCTGGGTGACCGGCTTTCCCATCGACTCCTCGTCACCGCGTTGCTGGCGCTGACGGCGGTCGCTCTCCTGATCGCCAGCCAGGCCCCGACACTGCCGGTGCTGGCGGTCGCAAGCATGGTGACGGGCTTCACCACGGTGGTACCGCAAATCCTGTTGCCGATGGCGGCGGGGCTGGCACCGCCCGAGCGGCGCGGCGCGGTCACCGGCACGCTGCTGAGCGGGCTGCTTGGCGGCATTCTGCTGGCCCGGACTTTCGGCGGGTTCCTCGGCGAGCACCTGGGCTGGCGCGGACCCTATGTCGTCGCCGCGCTGATGTTGCTGGCATTGGCCGGGCTGCTGGGTCTGGCGCTGCCGAAGACAGCACCGACGTCGTCGCAGCGCTACCCTTCCCTGGTCGCCGCGGCCTTCATCCTCTTCCGCCAGGAACCGGAATTGCGCCGGTCCTGCCTCTATCAGGCTCTCATGTTTGGCGGCTTCACCGCCGCCTGGACAAGCCTTGCCCTCCTGCTCGGCGGACCACTCTACGGCCTTGGCGGCCAGGCGGTCGGACTGATCGCCCTGGTCGGCGCCGCCAGCGTGCTGTGCACGCCGGCCGCCGGTCGGCTGATCGACCGCAAGGGTTCCGATTTCGTGAGCCCGCTTGCCTTCGTGACCGCCATTCTGGCGGCGGTGGTACTGCTTGGCGGCCGGCTTGGGGGAGCGGCGGGACTGGTGGCGCTTACGGCGGGGATGCTTCTTCTCGATATTGGCGTGCAATGCGGTCAAACCGCCAATCAGGCGCGCGTCTTCGCGGTCAGGCCTGACGCGCGCAGCAGGCTCAATACAGCCTATATGACCTGCGTGTTTCTTGGCGGCAGCGCCGGCTCGTGGATCGGCGTCAAGATCTATGGCCTGTGGGGATGGCCGGGCGTCTGCGGCCTCATCGGCTGCGGGGCAGCACTTGCCCTGGCCCGGCATGCGCTGAAGGGCCCTCGATAGCCGCCAGGCGCGGTCACCTCGCCTGCGCGGTCAGGATCTTCAGCGCGAAGGCCGAGAACACCCCGCCGAACACGTAATCGACCACGCGCGTGACGCGCGGGCTTGCCTTCATCGCCGCCGAAAACTTCTCCGCCGCCAGCACCATCGGCGCTGTTACGGGGATCGACAGCACGACGAACATCATGCCTAGGAAGAACAGTTTTCCGGACGCGTTCGGATCGTGAGCGGAGACGAATTGCGGCAGGAAGGTCATGAAGAACAGGATGATCTTGGGGTTGAGCAGGTTGACGCCGAGCCCGGCCGCCCAGCTGCGGAACAGCGAGACTTGCGACCCCGTCCTCTTTTCCGGCGAGAAGGCCGAACCTTTCGTCACCGCCTGCCAGGCCAGGAACACCAGATAGCCGGCGCCGAAGATCTTCAGGACGAAGAAGGCCATCGGCGAGGCGACGATCAGCGCCGAGATGCCGACCACCACCAGCGTGGTGTGGATCAGCGTGCCGCACAACGCGCCGGCCATCGAGGCAAAGCCGGTTGCGCGGCCCTGGCTCAGCGTGCGCGAGACGAACAGCGTCATATCCGGCCCTGGCGTGATCGCCAGGATGACGGTGGCAATGGCGAACTGGATAAGGGTCGAAGTGTCGGGAATGAAGGACATTGGTCGCCTCGGAATGGATCGCGCAGCCTATAACGCAGGCGTCATGTCCGTTCCAGCCGCAGCATCTGGTCCAGTGGGTTTCCCAGGCGATCCTTATAAAGGTCGGCGCTGCCCCTCATTGCCCTGCCGAGCCTTTCTCCCCGTATAGTGACGGGGAGAAAGGGGCTGGCCGCGACCTCGGCATCCTTCTTGCGACGCTTGTGGTTGGCGAAACCGGCGATGAGAGTGTCCTTCTCCCCGTCACTATACGGGGAGAAGATGCCGGTAGGCAGATGAGGGGCAGCACGAGCGCCTGAAATAAATTTCGATTCTGCCCATATGGCCGGCTGTGTCAGCGTTCGTCCCTTGCGCGGTCCGGAAACGGCATGATACCTCGCCCAAGAACCCCACTGCGGAACCGCCAAAATGTCCAAGACCAAAAACGTGAAAAAGGTCGTGCTCGCCTATTCCGGCGGCCTCGACACCTCCATCATCCTGAAATGGCTGCAGACCGAACTCGGCGCCGAGGTCGTCACCTTCACCGCCGATCTCGGCCAGGGTGGCGAACTCGAGCCGGCGCGCCGCAAGGCCGAGATGATGGGCATCAAGGATATCCGCATCGTCGACGTGCGCGAGGAATTCGTCGCCGACTTCGTCTTCCCGATGTTCCGCGCCAATGCCGTCTATGAAGGCACCTATCTGCTCGGCACCTCGATTGCGCGGCCGTTGATCTCCAAGCACCTGGTCGAGATCGCCAAGGAAACCGGCGCCGACGCGATCGCGCATGGCGCCACCGGCAAGGGCAACGACCAGGTCCGCTTCGAGCTTTCGGCCTATGCCCTCAACCCCGACGTCAAGGTCATCGCGCCGTGGCGCGACTGGTCGTTCAAGTCGCGCACCGACCTTCTCAACTTCGCCGAACAGCACCAGATCCCGGTGCCGAAGGACAAGCGCGGCGACGCGCCCTTCTCGGTCGACGCCAACCTTCTGCACTCCTCCTCCGAGGGCAAGGTGCTGGAGGATCCGTGGAGCGAGCCGCCGGAATTCGTGCATCAGCGCACCGTTTCGCCGATGGACGCGCCCGATGTCGTCACCGAGATCGAGATCGAATTCCTGAAGGGCGATCCGATCGCGCTCAACGGCAAGAAACTGTCGCCGGCCACCATGCTGGCGGCGCTCAACGACCTCGGCCGCGACAACGGCATCGGCCGCCTCGACCTTGTCGAGAACCGCTTCGTCGGCATGAAGTCGCGCGGCGTCTATGAGACGCCCGGCGGCACGATCCTGATCGCCGCTCACCGGGCGATCGAATCGATAACGCTCGACCGCGGTGCGGCTCATCTCAAGGACGAGTTCATGCCGCGCTACGCCGAGCTCATCTACAACGGCTTCTGGTTCTCGCCCGAGCGCGTCATGCTGCAGGCGATGATCGACAAGAGCCAGGAAGACGTCGAAGGCACGGTGCGGCTGAAGCTTTACAAGGGCAATGTCATCGTCACCGGCCGCAAGTCGAAGAAGACGCTTTATTCCGACGCGCTCGTCACCTTCGAGGACGATCGCGGCGCCTACGACCAGAAGGACGCCGAGGGCTTTATCCGGCTCAACGGACTGCGGCTGCGGACGCTGGCGGCGAGGAATCGCAAGGGCTGATCGCCTGCAATGATAACATCCATCAAATAACCCGGTGGAAACGCCGGGTTTTTTATTTTTACCCTCTAATATAATAAGATTGACCCGACGACGGTTTCTGTTGACCTGTGTGTAACAACATCTACTCTGTTTCGGAAACGGAGGACTTGGATTTGGGGACCAGAATTTTCTTATTGTTGACAGCCGCAGTGGTCGCACTCGGATGCCACGCGGCGACGGCGGCCACGAAGCAGCCGAAAACAGACCTGGATGAATGCGTTGCGTCTGCCCGCGTGTGGGACATCACGGTCAAGAACCAGCTCGCCTCCTTCATGGGCGTGTCGCTGGACCGCATGCCGGCTCTCTTTTGCCAGCGCATTGCCGAAGGCGTGCGCCAGGGGCGTATCAGCTACTCGGACTTGGACCGGCTGCAATTCGACCGACCGACCGAAATCTGGCTGGTGCTCAAGGGCAAGTCAAAGGCAACTGCGGCTGCGCAAGTTCCTGCGCGGCGCCAATCGAAGTACCGCATCTGCAATGGTACGGGCGGCACCTTCCAGGTCCCTGCTTCCGAGCAATGTCCGTTGAGCGGCTATGCCGCTCGTTGACCGGCCACGCTTATGATGATGGCCTATCCATAGACAAAAAAGCCCGGCGCGTGGCCGGGCTGTTCTGCTCAACAGAGATTCACGTTCAGTCTGCGTCGATCGCCTCGGCGATTTGGGCGATGGCCTGCTGGTAGACGCTTGCCGAGTTCCAGCCGGCGATTGCGCCCATATTGGCCTCGTAGCTCGCGCCGGCGTGCCAGCCATGGCCCTTGAGGAAGTTGGCGGTCGACTCCAGCGCCGTGTTGCGGTCGCGCAGGTTTCCGCTGCCGACGCCATATTTGAGCACGTTTCCGGGCAGGAACTGGGTGTGGCCGATCTCGCCATGCATGGCGCCGACCGATGAGGCGCTCAGCGCGCCGCGATCGACCAGCTTGAGCGCGGCGATGGCATGCGGGGTGAAATAGTCCGGGCGGCGGCAGTCATAGGCCAGCGTCAGGATGGCGGAGACCGTGTTCTGATTGCCCATGGAGGCGCCGAAGCCGGTTTCCATGCCCCAGATGGCGAGCAGCACGCCAGGCGGCACGCCATAGGTCCGCTCGATATTGGCGAACATCGCCGCGTTGGCCTTTTTCAGCGCACGGCCCCTCGAGATGATGGCGGACGCGCCGCGACGCTTCATGAACGCCTCGACCGAACCGCTGAAAGCCTTGTGGATAGCGCGGTCGGCGGAGATCGTCCTGGTCGCGTAGGTTGCCCCTGCCAGTGCCGACAGGCCCCTTTGGCCGACGCCGTTGGCCTTGGCCTCGGCGGCAAAGTCCTGCTTCCAGGCGTCGAAGCCGGCGCCGTTCTTGCCACAGCTGGCCGCGGCTTCAGCTCCCGTCGCCAGCCCGAGCATCGCCACCACCGCTGCGGCGGCCGCAAAAATCCTTCTCTTGGCAAAAAATGCCATGTCCTTCTCCTGGTTGCCTGAATCACGTCCCGGTTGTGAATTTGCCAGCGAAACGCCCGGTTGTCACCGCCCTCACGGGGGACGTGACACCTGACACTGGCGAAAGAAGGGCAAACTGCCTACGATCAGGCATCAGGTGTGGCGGGCTTGCCTCATGAAAGACGTGGATGTCGTGATCATTGGCGCCGGTTCCGCGGGGCCTGCCGCAGTCAGACTCGCCGTCCAGCCTGGAGCTTCGCTAGAGCAATTCCAGGAAAAGTGTGATCGATTTTCCGTCCGGAATTGCGTTAAATCAAAGAGATAGGGCGGTTCGCCGTTTCCGTGAAACGGTGAAACGCACTAGACGAAACTGATCGGATCGATCTCGCCCGATTTGCGACAAAATAGCTTCGGAACGCTGGAAGACCGTCCGCGTTGGCACGAAGCCTATTCACTGCCCGCCTGTATGTGAGATCGAGATGAAGCTGTTCGACTGTCCAAACTGCGGCCACCGCCTTTATTTCGAAAACGCCCAGTGCCTGAGTTGTTCCAGCCTGGTGCTTTACGATCCGGACGAAGCGCGTTTCCTGCTTGCGGGCGCCGGCGGCGTTTTCCAATGCGGCAATGCCGACGAATGTGCCTGCAACTGGCGTGCCGAGCCGGATCACGTCTTCTGCCGCGCCTGCGCGCTCAACCAGCTGATCCCCGACCTGTCAGTCGACGGCAACCGGCAGCGCTGGATCCGTGTCGAGGCGGCCAAGAAGCGCGCTATCTATTCGTTGCTCGCTTTCGGCCTTGCAGTCACGCCCAAAACCGGTCCCGACGACGAGACCGGGCTTGCCTTCGACTTCCTCGCCGACCCGATCGGCTCCGGTCCGGGCGGTGAACGCATCCTGACCGGACACGACAACGGCCTGATCACGCTCAACGTCGCCGAGGCCGATTCCGCCGAACGCGAACGGCGGCGCGTCGAGATGGGCGAGAACTACCGCACCTTGCTCGGCCATTTCCGCCACGAGCTCGGTCACTATTACTGGGATCGGCTTATCCGTGACGATGCTGGGCGCCTCTCGGCCTTCCGTGCGCTGTTCGGCGACGAGCGGGCCGATTACGAGCAGGCGCTGAAGACTTATTATGCCAATGGCGCGCCGCCGGACTGGCAGCAGCACCACATCTCGGCCTACGCCACCTCCCATCCGTGGGAAGACTGGGCCGAGACCTGGGCGCATCATCTCCACATCACCGACACGCTGGAGATGGTGCACGCGCTGAATTTCCCGCTCGGCCGGCTGGAGACCGTGGATGCGCAAGCTCTGCCGCGCGGAGACACCGGCGGAGATTTCCAGCCGGCCCCTGCCGATCCCGATCCGGTGCCCGAACCATTCGCAAAAATCCTCGCGCGCTGGCTGGTGCTGTCGGAGGCCTCCAATTCGATCAACCGCTGCATGGGCCTGCCGGACCTCTATCCCTTCGTGATCTCCGATGTGACGGCGCGAAAACTGACCTTCGTGCACGATCTTTTGACCGGCACGCAGAAAGAGCGTGGAACAATTCGTGAGCAGGCGAAGGCAATTTAGCCGGAACGCATAAGCCTCTGTTTCGTTTCCGAGCCCTAGAGCATGATCCCGAAAAGTGGGAACCGGTTTTCGCAAAGATCATGCTCAACAAAGAGCTGCATCAGGATGACGGTTCAACGAAACGTCATCCTGATGCAGGGAGCGTTGAAAACGGAGAGAAAAATTATGAAACGCCTGTTGTTTCCGGCGCTTGCCGGTGCGTTGCTCACTATCTCGGGCGCCGCTTTCGCCGATACCCCCGTCTCGGCTGTGACCGACTTGAATGTCCGCGCCGGCCCTGGTCCGCAATATCCGGTCATCGGTGTGCTGGCGGCCGGCCAGTCGGCCACGCTCAATGGCTGCATCGAAGGCAGCAAATGGTGCACGATCGCCGAGGCCGGCGGCAGGGGCTGGGTCTATTCCGACTATGTGACGGGCGATTTCGGCGGCAGCCGCGTTGTCGTGACGCGCCGGCCGGCCGATGCCGGCATTGCCGTCGTGGCACCGCCGACCGACGACGTCTACACCACGGACACCTACACCGGCGCCATCGTTTCCGGCGACGACGCCATCGAGCCGATCGCCAGGCCGCCGGCCGAAGTCGGCACCTATGTCACCACGCACCGGGTCGATCCGGTCTATCTCGACGGCGAGGTGGTGACGGGCGCCACGCTGCCCGACACGGTCGAGCTGCGCGAAATCCCGGACTACAACTACCGCTATGTCTATGTGAACAACCAGCCGGCGCTGGTCGATCCAGGCACAAGGCGCATCGTCTACGTGGTGCGCTAACCGAGCTAGGTTGCTGCGAAAAGAGCGGCCGCCAGCAATGGCGGCCGTTTCTGCTCCACTGATCGAAACTCAGGCAGCTTGCATCTGTTCAATCGAGGCGATTTCGGCCTTCTTTGCCTCGCCTTCCACGGCAAGGTCGTAACTGGCCTGCATGTTCATCCAGAACCGTGGTGTGGTGCCGAAGAACTTGGCAAGGCGGAGCGCTGTATCTGGTGTTACGGGCGTGGTTTCGCCCACCAGGCGCTCGATGCGCGTGCGGGGAACATGCAGCTTCTTGGCAAGCGTATATGGTTTCAGACCAAGTGGGACCAGATACTCCTCGCGAAGGATTTCACCCGGATGGATCGGCGGGAAGATGCTGGCAGCCATCTTCATTTCCTTTCTGGTTGCGGGCACAAGCCCTAATGGTAATCGGCGATCTCTACATCTTCGGCAGCGCCTTCCACCCATCTGAAGCAGATACTGAATTGGTCGTTGATGCGAATAGAGTGCTGTCCGGCACGATCGCCCTTCAGCGCCTCCAACCGGTTACCGGGCGGCGTCCTTAGGTCGGTGAGTTCATCAGCGTTGTCTAACATGAACAGCTTGCGTTGAGCCAGGCGAACGAGATCCGCGGGAAAGCCCTTCGGAGATCGTCCCTGCGAAACCGACTCGGTTGTTTTGTTCTTGAACGAGCGTATCAACGGTGCCTCCGCATATCGTATCATAACGCGATACGCAGCTATTGCCGATAGAGACGTATCGTCCTATGATACGATTTCTAACCGATTTCCCAGCGATCTCCAGGAAGACGATTGCGTGGA
>Ga0207639_10003080_pt1 | contig 11202 bp, 5 predicted proteins | sample KBSCornC32_FD_184299 | JGI IMG/M metagenome (GOLD analysis project Ga0207639, IMG submission 184299) | Corn rhizosphere microbial communities from Kellogg Biological Station, Michigan, USA - KBS Corn C3-2 (SPAdes) (version 2) | ecosystem: Host-associated > Plants > Roots > Rhizosphere > Soil ...
ATTGCTTTCACTGGTGACGATTGCCGCAAACTGTTCCGTAGCGGAGGGCTGAACGCATGGCGCCGATGGTGTTACTGCAACCGAGGGCCCCGGCGTGCCGGAGATTCCCGTTCCTTGAAGAGGAATCAGGATTGCGCTGGCATCGGCGCTTTCAGAAATTGCGAGATTGGCAGTGCGTTTGCCAATCGCCTGGGGATCAAACTCTACTTGGATGGTGCAGCTTACGCCCGCGGCGAGCGTGCCTCCACCTGCGCCATTGCCGCAGTTTGTAGTGTAGGGATAGTCGGGCGATGACGTGATCGAATTAAACGTCAGTGTGGTTGACCCGATGTTCTTGACCGTTACCGGTTGCGGCGTGCTGGGCGTGAAGACGATTTGGTTATAGAAATAGAGTCCACCGGTGGGCGGTGTATAGCTGACCGTTGACTTCACTCCATTTCCCGTCAAGGAGATCACCTGCGGAGAGTTTCCTGCACTGTCTGTGATCGTCAGGCTTGAAGAGTAATACTTCACAGCCGTCGGGCTGAAAGTGACCGAGACCGTGCAACTCGCATTGGGCGCTACCGTCGAACCGCAGTTATTTGTTTGCGCGTATGGAGCGGACAACTGCATTCCGGATATAGTCAACGTTCCGGTTTGATTGTTGTTGATGGTTACCGTCAGCGGTGCGCTTGTCGTTCCAATTGTCGTATTAGGAAATGAAAGAAGGCGGGGAGAAACATTGATATTCTGAGCTTTCATTGTGAGACTGAGCCAACAAAGAAGCGTGAAACACAGCCAGAAACGATAGCAGCGCTTATTTCGCATGAGGCACTCCATGGTCAATTTTTTTAACAATCTCAAATCGTGGGAACTAGATGGAATAAAAGTTCGATAAGCAACGGTCGCTGTCAACGTTTTTCCAGCTCATGGCGATTGGATGCTTCTACTTCGATGCCCACCCCGTCTAATCAAGTTGGCTAGGCTTGCGCAGGTGTCACATCCCCAAATGGTTGTAGGGCTCCGGGCCTGAACCTTAGCTATCTTTTTCATGTTTTCTAGCATCTGAATGTAAGAATTCCCGGTTTTTCACGTTTAAATCCTTATCTTTACAACAGAGGCATTTCGGAAAGGCCGATTTACGAACATGAAAGTCCATCGGATCGTTTCACTGTCAGTTTTAGTGGTTCTCTCAGCGGTGTTTACCGGGTGCGGAGGTTTCAAGGGTGTCGTCACACCGACCCTCACTTCCATCAATCCGGCGACTGTGGCTGCAGGCAGCCAGGGTTTCACGCTTACCGCAAGCGGGACCAATTTTGTCAGTGGAACTCAGATCCTATGGAATGGTGTGGCCCAGCCAACCAAAGTCGTCTCCAACACACAACTCACCATCGCCGTTACTGCAGATCAAATCGCGTCGGCGGGGAGCGTCACGATTCGAGTGATTAAGCCGGACACGACCACGTCCGGAGCGATGACGCTGACCATCACCGGCGGCTCCTCGCAGACATTCAGTCTTACCTCGATCGATCCATATACGGTGGCCGCGGGGAGCGCGGATTTCACATTGACGGCGACTGGTGTAGGTTTCATAAATGGCGACTCCATTACGTGGAACGGGACGGCTGTCGCGACAACGTTTGATTCGGCAACCCAGTTGCACGCCACGATTCCTGCGGCAAATGTTGCCACGGCCGGTACAGTCCAGATCGCCGTGCAGGATTCCAGTAACAACAAGACGAATCAACTCCCATTTATCATCACGTCGGTCGGAACTGCGGGAACGCCCCCCACATTGACGTCTCTGAATCCGAATACTTCGATCAACAACATTCCATCTCTAGCACTCACCGCGAACGGGACAGGATTTGTCAGTACCAGCGTGATCGTATGGAATGGCACTGCGATGCCGACAACATTTGTGTCGGCTACACAACTGACCACAACCATTCCCGGAACCTTCCTGACAACCGTCGGCACCGCCAATGTGTTTGTGCTGAATCCCGACAGCACCGTTTCAAATACGCTTCCGTTCACCATCACCGTGAACCCCGCTACAGCCCCGACCTTGACCAGCATTAGTCCTACAAAGAGTGCTGTCGGCGATCCCGGCTTCACCCTGACGCTCAATGGAACAAACTTCGCCCCGGGCTGTGTCGCGTATTTCGGTGCCACTGCTCTGCCCACAACGGTGGTGAGTGATACGCAACTCACGGCACAGGTACCGGCCTCCGCTCTGACAGCTGTGGCTGAGATTCCGGTTACGGCAAAGAATACACAGTCGAATCATTCCAACCCAATTCCGTATCTCGTGGGAATGAATATCTTCTTCGGCGAAGTGAACGATCTCTTATGGGATTCGGCGCGGAACATTATGTACATTTCGCAGCCGAGCACTTCAAGCAAGAACCCCAATACGGTGGTTGCGATTGATCCAGTGTCGCTCGCAATCCAGTGGACCTATTCGCCCGGAAGCGGAAGTGAACCGGATCGTCTTGCCCTTTCCGCCGACAAGAAATATCTCTATGTGGGACTTGACGGAAAAGGAACCGTGGAGCGTCTCATCCTCGGGAACCAGCAGGGAGTTCCGGACATCAGCATTCCGCTGGGATCTGATCCGAACCTGGGTTCGTATTACGCGATGGACATTGAGGTCGATCCGGTGCGGTCGTCCACCATTGCGGTTGCACGTGGAGTGCTGCCGAGCATTTCGATCGTACAAGCGTCGGGCGGCTTGGCCATCTACGACGATGCAACGCAGCGTCCGTCGGTGGTCAGCCCTACGACGCAGGCAGGCAATGTGCTGATAGATACCATTCAGTGGAGCAATGACGGCACTGCCATATACGCAGCCAACAACGAAAATTTTGAAGCCGACTTCTATCAGCTGTCTGTGTCTGCAACTGGTGTTGCTCTCGTCAGTGATCACCCGAACTTCTTCCCGGTTCCAAACCTGCGCGTTCATCTCGACTCAACCACGCAGCTTTTGTATGGCGATGACGGGCTGGTAGTTAACCCTTCCACAGCCGCGCAATCAGGTAACTTTGTGTCATCTGGGGTAATGGTCACGGATGCGACCTTGAATAGAGCATATTTCGTTGGCCAATCCGCAGCGGATATTCAAACCGTCGCGTACGAGGTGGAGTCGTTCAATCTCACCAACTTCAGCGCCGTCGCCCAGCTTTCTCTCTACCAGGTAAATGGACTCCCACAGCACATCGTACGCTGGGGCGCCAATGGATTAGCGTTTGTGACCAAGAAAGTTACGAATTGCGTGGTATCACCATGCACGATCCAGTCGGGCAGGATGTACGTGATCTACGGGCCGTTTGTTACACAGTAGCTTTCCGAGGCGGCCCAAGCCATGAGGGGATGCGAATCGGATTCGGCTTCGGCTTCGTTCGCAGGACATTTAAAGAAATTCTCAGGAGTAAGGCGTGATTCAGAAATTTCTTGTCCTCGGTTTTTTATTACTTCCGGGAGTTTGTTGTTTTGGGCAGGTCGAGGACAGTGCGACGGCTGGCTCTGTACCGCTTTCGGTTGGCGGCTCGTTCAGCTATTTTGACGCGAGCTACGGGTCAAACAAGACAGCGGGGCTCACCACGTTCATCGACTACTCTCCGCTGCTGGCCGGCAATCTTGGAGTGGAAGGCGAAGGTCGATGGATGATGTTCGGAGGTTCGCACGGCTTCAGCGAATACAACTATCTCGTCGGACCTCGTTACCGCTTCTCGTATAAGAACCAGAAGTATCAACCTTATGCCAAGTTTTTGGTAGGCGCTGGGGAGATTAACTTTCCGTACGACCTGGCGCATGGGGGATTCTTCGCGATGGCTCCCGGCGGAGGAATCGACGTCTCACTGAAGGAACATTGGAAGGTGCGGGCAGATTATGAATTTCAGTTCTGGCCAGGCGCTCCCGGAATTCCAGGTATTAAGAGTTCCTCATTTCACCCCAATGGTGTAAGCGTAGGATTTGTTTACAGACTCTTCCGGTCCCGATATCAATTTCAACCGCAGTGAGCCTGATCATTTCTGATTTCACCTGGGGAACGACAATCTTGCACTCGCAAACCACCATTGGTCCAGCCAACGAAAGCTCCAGCCCTGATACGGTGAAGGCCAACGTTGCTCGCTCGTTGCTTGGGGCCCTGGAGACAGAGTGCAAGGCTTACTGCGTTCTATCCGGCTATGATCGTTTGCCGGAATCATTCGATACCGACATCGATTTCATGGTATGCGCGGATGACTTCGCGCGCATGCCACGCGTCATCGAGAATGTCGCGCGTGACACGCGCACGCGACTCTTTCACGCCGTGGCTCACGAGCTCAATGCCAGGTCGTACACTCTCGCTGCTCAGGCGGGAGACAGGCTTACTATTGTTCAGCCCGATTCGACTGCTGACTATCGGCACTTTGGTCTTCTCTGGCTGCGGGCTGCCGAGGTGTTGGCTGCTCGTCGTATGCATCCACGCGGATTTTGGATCCCTGCGCCGGCGCATGAGTTCGCTTATTACCTGATCAAGAAGCTGAATAAACGCTCTCTTAACGACGAGCAAGGGCTGAAATTGCACAGGCTCTACCTCGAAGATCCAACTGGCTGCGACGCGATGATTGCACGTTTCTGGAAAGAGCCAAACCGAAGCGAGTTGAGCAGCATGGCAGCCACGAATAGCTGGTTGAACATGCAGACGAGAATTCACCAGTTCCGCGCAGAACTGCGGAGGAATTCCGAAGAGTCTTTTTTGCAGAGAATTGTGTCGAGTCCTGCCCACCTTCTTCATCATTTTGAGCGCATCGTGATGCCAACCGGTGGATGCATCGCAATCATGGGACCAGACGGAGCAGGGAAGTCTGCGGTGATCGACGCAATCCGCCATCAATTCGATTCTGCCTATAACAAGATCAGGTTATTCCACCTTCGACCAAAGACTCTCTGGGCAGGGAAGGCGGCTAATCAGGCCGTAACAGATCCGCATGGAAAGCCTCCGCGTGGAGCGATCGTCTCAGTCCTCAAAGTCTTCTCATTAATCGCTGATTACTGGCTGGGATATGCGCTGAAGATTGCACCTGCAGTCAGGCGTTCACAACTGGTCATCTTCGATCGATACATTTACGATCTGCTGGTGGATAGCAAGCGCATTCGATATGGCGGCCCGTCATGGCTGCTGAAGATGGCTGCCCGTGTGGTGCCTCGTCCCGACCTCGTGATTCTGCTGGATGCTCCAGCCGATGTGCTGTGGTCACGCAAGCAGGAAGTACCATTCGAGGAAGTTTTGCGTCAGCGCGATGGTTATTGCAAGGTCGCCGGCAAGCTCCCATTTTCAGCTACGGTTAACGCTGCGCAGCCGCTCGCCGATGTCATACGCGACGTAGAATCCACCATCATTGAGCATTACGCGCGACGCACTGCCGAGCGGCTCCGCTTGACATTGCCGCCCGTGAAACCAGACCACATTTCCGTTGAGCCTTCGCGACCGCAATGCTAACCGCAACCTCATCGCTCACTACTGAGAGAGTCGTTGCCGAAGTTTTCCGCGAGAGCCGGTCAAGCGGTGTCCCAGCCGCAAGCGAGGATTGCAGCATCCATGTCATCCGCCAGGGAGCGGAACCTCGTTGGATCATTGTGGGCTCAACCAGCAATGCATTGCCGGTGCTGAGCAGCTGGGCTCCGTGGAAGACAAGCTCGCGTATTCGCTGGGGCGGCGTGCGAATGGCGGCGGCAACAAACCTCCTCTCCAAAATACCCGGCGTTGAAAAATGCGTCATGCAGATCGACACTTCCTATTGGCGCGCAAATCTACCGTACTTTCCTGAACGATGGAGCGCCGTCATCCACGTTGGCAATGCCTCCCACTCGCGGAAAGCAATTCTATTTTTGATCGACAGCGGGGAACGCGTAGTTAGCGCATCGAAGGTTCCGCTCGTGTCTGGGGCTGTGGCGGCCATTTTCAATGAAGCGGACATGCTGGACCTGCTGATCGGGTTCAACTATCTTCCGCGCATGCTGTTCAGAGATCGCGACCGCGGGGTAGCAGCGCAATCGTGGCTTGTGGGCAAGCCGGTCTCGCGAGGTTTTTCGCAACCGCATCTTGCCCTGTTGACATCGCTGGCCAGAAGCGATGGCTTCAAGAGAGTTTCTGATTATCGTGAAGGATTGGATAGAGGTCTGCAGGCATCCGATCTCCCGTTTGATCGCTCAGTGTTGGCACGCGCTATTGAAATGCTGGACTGCGATATGCCTCTGCAGAGTTTTGTTGAGCACCGCGATTTCGCTCCATGGAATCTCAAGTGGATAGGCAAGGATGTTCTCGGATTGCTCGATTGGGAGTGGGGCGAGCCCGAGGGATTGCCATGGCAGGATGCTTGCCGCCACTTTTATATCGACGATGTGCACTTCGGCGGATCAGGCCAAGTCTGGGAACATCTGCTTGCAAATGAGGTGCTGTTGCGCTATCGCCAACAGTTCGACATTCCCACCGCAGCCCTCCCGGCTCTCACGATGCGGTATCTCGTTCGCGAGCTTTTGATGGAGTGGGAAGGCGATAACGAGCACCTTGCGAGATATGCTTACAGTCAAATTGTTGCACTGACGCGCGCTCTCACTCCGCATAAAGGTTGAATTGATGAGCGCACTGTCGTGTGTCTCACTGTCGAAAATACAAGAACGAGCAGAGATATACGCGCAAAGAATATCCTTCTAAGGCCAAGCTAATGAATAGGTTGTAGACTCGCGCGCCAGCGTGCCGAAGCTGTGCTTCTTTCGGAAGAAATCATCCGTATGCTTGATCACAGATTTGTACCCTTAGCTTTGGTACACCAAAGACCGTGGAACGATGCTGGCTTCGCAGGGCCACGCGAGTCCATTGGACGGTATTCGTGCGTGCTCCAAATTTGGCAAATCCACGGAAAAAATCTACGCGTTTTCGGCAATTTGTTGTTGCAGGTGCGCGACATGGTTTGTATCATTCTGAAAAGGCTTCACAACGGGTCCCTAGGCAAGAACCGATCGCAATTACGCGTGCGATCTTTCTGGTTGCAATGACAGGAGGGGTAGTGTGGTACCTCCTGTGGAAGCTAGCAACTAGCGTTTTGGGTAAGCTGTGAGTGATCAAAGCCAGCAAGAACTGCACGGCGGAACGAATCAAGCACCAGGAGCTCATAGCCTCGGAGTTAAGAGCCATGTGATTCGTTCTTGAACTGTACCACTTCGAAATCGGCAACATGCCGCTTTCGGTTTTAGTTGCTGAAATCCGCTGCAAATGAGGAATCGTCGCTGGCAGAGGAGATGGACAGGTCCTTGTAATATCCGTCCATCTTACCTTCACCTGAAAAACGAGATTCCTTAGCCTTGCAGACGGAATTGGTTTACTTCAAGCACCGTCAGAGGCTTTTGTTGAGCTTTATCACGCCTTACTCGTCTCAGGAATTCGCTTCACTGGGATTCTCCAGTAAGCGATCACACACTGATCTTGCAGAGTTCTTTTCGTCTCGTCCGCATATAGATAGATGCAAGAATTTGGCGGCCGGAACGAAAAGAAGCGAAATTTCTTTCCTTTTAATGTTTTCCTGTGTAACCCGCATAGAACGCTCGCGATTCGGTCATGCCGCACTCGCAGAAGTGTCAGGCAACCGGTTTGGCTATCGGCTGCGGCACGTTTCCTCAACGAAGCAGACTTGCTTTGCTGAAGCGTGCACCGCCGCAGGGAAGTTAACCCGACCGACCAAATCGCAGCGCCTTCGCATCACTTTTACTAAAACCTCTCCACAACAAACTGATCCGCCCACCAGGTAACACCCTATTTGCCCGCGATGGGGCTGTTTCACTGATTTGCACCCTCGCTGCCCTGGTTGAAGCCGCCTTGTGAACGAACAGGTATGCTTCGCGATCATTGCCGGACTGTTGTGGCCCGGAATCTTAATCACGCTGTTTAACGACAGTTGAGTTATATACCCGCAGAGGCTTTCAAATGGGCTTTTCAAAATCGCTGCATATTCTCTCCATTGCGGCTCTGGCCATCGCCGGATCCCGTGCGCATTCTCAAGTGATTTCAAACCAGATTCCATCAGGCACGATCTATGTTGACAGCCAGAATGGATCCGACGTCGTAGCGAACGTTACGACGGCCGGCACCGCCACCGCTCCACTGCAGACCATTCAGTCTGCCATTAGCTTGGCGAACCTCAGAAATCAACAGCAGCTGGGCACGACGATCGTGGTCAATCCCGGTGTTTATCGTGAATCAATCAATATTGGTTCTGTTTCCGGGCAAACCGCAGCGCCTTTGGTTATTCAAGCCTCGACTACTGGATCAACTGTGATATCGGGCTCCAACGTTCTAACTGGCTGGCAGCCTGTCAGTGGGCACGCCGGCACATACTGGCATTCATGGTCTTATAACTTCGGGCAGTGTGCAATTCCTTCCGGCTGGCCTGGCCCTGTACAAACGATCGTAAGGCGAACGGAGATGGTGTTTGTAAACGGCACTCCGTTGACCCAGGTACTTGCAGAATCACAATTGCGTCCCGGCACTTTTTATGTAGACGAGGGAGCCAATCAACTGCTCATCAGGCCCGCAAGTGGTGTAAGCGTATCCAGCGCAACCATCGAAGCTGCAGTGCGACCGACGATCTTCTCGATTTCCGGTCGCAGCAACGTGACTGTAAAGGGAATGATTTTCAAGCACGCAAACTCCTGCATCAACAAGCCTGCTGCAGTTATTACGGGAAGTTCCAACGTTGTTGTAAGTGGGGTTCAGGCAGTCTGGAATAACTGGGGAGGGCTTGGACTCTTCGGTAATTCTGGACTTACGGTCCAGAATTCGATCGCAAGTCATAACGGTGGCGTGGGCTTCATGATCGTTAAGGGAGTGAACACCACTTTCAGTTATAACGAGAGCGATTTTAATAACTGGCGTGGTGCGATGGGAGCCCTCTACGATTGGGGTATGGGCGGTGCGAAGTTTTTCCAGATGCATACCGCGACAGTCCAATATCACTACTCGTATGGGAACCAGGCACAAGGCCTTTGGTTCGACACCGACAATAAAAACATTACGGTGAACCATGCAACCGTCGCCGGTAGTACCTTGGCAGGGTTGCAGCTTGAGGCTAATGAAGGTCCGATCACAGTTGAGAATAGCCACCTGTGCTCGAGCCGTTCCGGCGTGACCACGTTGAACCAGTCGAAACTTACGATGAAATACAACACCTTCTACAACAATGGTGGATTTGGCCAGTATCCAGGCCAGATTTTCATCGCGGGACGTGCTGGCGGGCACGTCATTTACGATTGGCAAACCGGCGCGTACTACAACACAAAAACTACAGACACCGTGTTAACCTCCAATAATTTTCAGGCCACAGCGTCTGGGCAGCACGTTTTCGGCACCTATCTAGGAGGATCTGACTGGTCTGGCTTTGCCTACTCCCTCGTAGCGAGCGGAAACCATTGGTATGACCCGACCAGTTCCTACTCATTCATGCTTCCTGCCGGACATATGGTGAATTTCTCAGGGTGGAAGAGTGCAGTTGGCACGGACTATAGCTCCTATTGGAGCAGTGCAGCGGCCGCCTCGGCATGCTCAATTCCGTCGCAGTCCTACACTGATTTCACCGTGAACTTGGATCGACAAACGTATTCCATGTCGACCGGCCATGGATCCGTCGGAATCAAGGTGGCGAACTATGGCTACGGAACCGTGTATCTTTCGGTCAGCGGATTGCCGTCCAATGTAAGCGCATCGTTCTCACGGACGAGTCTCTCGAGCGGTGTGGCGACCATGTCGCTCTATGCCACAAAATATGCCGTGAATAAAACGGTGCCGATCACCATTTGGGCCGTTAGCGGAAGCCGCGTTCATCCCGTAACCTTCAACGTACATATCGTGCCGGCATGATACAACCGTCAAGCGTGATCAGTAGCATCACCAAACTCCCAGGGATTTCCCTGGGAGTTTGTGTCTATTCGCCAGTTTGGGACCAAATAGGAAACCAAAAAAGTAGCCGACAATCATTGACCATCGTTCCCGCAGAAACCGAAAAGACACTTTAGTACTCTCCAATCTGTGACATGTATCACTGCTTTTGCGATAAACTCAATTCAACATATCAACCAGTCCTAAGGCCAACCGGTAGTTGCTGCTTGTCTTTCTGTTTCACCCATTCAAGGGTGCTGTTTCAATTGTGTGCCAATTGCCATGGTTTGTAGCTGCGCCTGCAGGTAAGGTGCATTGCGCCGCTTTCTGAGCCAGCTATTGGGCAAACGATTCCGATCTCTGATGCCGGAAGAGTTAGCCGAAAATTGAGGGCCATTCGCACTTTTGACTTTGAGGTTTTTCATGAGACTGACGGCAAGCCGTTTTTCTTTCTCTCTCATTTTCCTGACACTCGCCGGAACTTTCGCACATAGCCAGGCAAGCGTGGTCGAGAATCAGACCACGCTGCTGTATGTGGATGCGGTGAAGGGCTTAGATTCAAACATTGGTTCAAGCACGGCGCCCTTGAAGACGATTCAGGCAGCTGTGAACAAGGCCAATGCAAATAATCAGAAACAGGTTGGGACAAAGATTATCGTAAACGCCGGAATCTACCGCGAAACGGTAAGCATCAATCCCGTGTCGAACCAGACCACTGTTCCGCTGACCATTCAAGCTGCTGTAACTGGCACGGCCGTTGTCTCCGGTGCGAACGTGTTAAGCAATTGGAGTACTGATCCTACGTACTCATCGGCCTACACTACGACATGGCATCCAACGATGGGAACATGTGCGCTTCCCACAGGCTGGCCCTCCGCATTCTCATCCATCGCTTTGCATACCGAAATGATCTTCGTGAACGGGGTTGCTCTCACCCAGGTTCTTTCGTATTCGCAAATGCGCGCCGGAACGTTCTACATCAGCGAGAGCACTGGATCACTGCACGTATGGCCCGCTGCAGGGACCAACATGTCTACGGCAGTGGTTGAAGCTGCAACGCGCCAAAAGACCGTTAGCATCGTCGGCAGGACCAATATCGTTCTGCGTGGCCTGGCATTGACCCGCGCTGCGAACTGCATCAATACGGCCGGCGCCACAATCACCACCTCATCAAATGTGCTGATCGATTCGGTTCAGGCAAATTGGAATAACTGGGGCGGTATCGGAATTTCTTCAAGCAGCGGCGTGACCATTAAGAACTCCATTGCGAGTCATAACGGTGGAGTTGGCTTTATGGGGACGAAAGG
>Ga0207639_10003081_pt1 | contig 11201 bp, 7 predicted proteins | sample KBSCornC32_FD_184299 | JGI IMG/M metagenome (GOLD analysis project Ga0207639, IMG submission 184299) | Corn rhizosphere microbial communities from Kellogg Biological Station, Michigan, USA - KBS Corn C3-2 (SPAdes) (version 2) | ecosystem: Host-associated > Plants > Roots > Rhizosphere > Soil ...
ATGAAGCCGCGCATGCCGAGGAGCAGCGGAATGCCGACGATATAGGCCGAGGTCAGTGACACGCGCGAGAGCTTGCCGGCGACACCCGCGAGGAACGCGGTGAGAAGGATCAGGGCGATCGCCGCCGTCCAGCCGTAAAAGCTGTCGGGAAGGCTCGCGAGGCGCAACTGGCCGCCATCGAGCAGGCGCGCGCAGGAAACCGCGGCAAAACTGCCGAAGGCGACGCCGGTCAGCAGCCCGCAGCCGACATAGAGGTGCCAGGGAAATTCTTCGAGCGTCTGCCCGAGCCAGAACAGGTGATAGACGAACGACGTGGCAATCAGAATGGCGGCCGCCAGACCGCCCTCGACCAGGCCGTCCCCGAAGCAGATCACCTGCCGGCTGAGCGAGCGGGGCTGGCGCGGCGCGTAGCCGGCCCGGGCTGCGCTCGCTGATGTTTTGACGTCGATGGTGGACATTGGTGCTTTGGCAAAGAGTATTGCCGGTAAACCTAAGACCTCGCTCGCGAACAATGAAGATGAGCGTTAAGAATTGGTTAAATGGAAGATTTGAACTAAATTGTCTAAGCTGCAGGGGCCCCGCGCAATAGTAGATGGCCCGGCAATATCGACCCGCGGTCCGTCAGGCGCGCTTCGGCCCTGAGCTTTGCCGCACCACGAGGCGCGGTGTGATCACGAGGCTTTCCGGCGTCTCCCGGCCCTTGATGCGCTCGATCAGCAGCCGCGCCGCCTGGAGGCCCAATACTTGCCCCGACTGGTCGATGGAGGTCAGCGAATTCTGGGCGAGGTCGCAGTAGCTGGTGTTGTCGTAGCCGACCACGGCCACGTCCTGCGGCACCTTGAGGCCGAGCTCGTGGATCATGCTCAGCACCTCGAGGGCGATGAAGTCGGTCCAGCAGAAGATTGCCTCGGGTGGATTGCGCGATTGCAGCGCACGCCGCACCGCCGCCTGCGTCTCGCGCGGCGTCTGCAGCGAGCGCAGGACTTGCGCTTGGCGCGCGATGCCGATCTCCTTGACGGCCGCGAGGAAGCCGATCTCGCGCTTGGTGGTAACGAGCGCGTTCTCCTCGTCGACGAGGATCTGGTTGAGATAGGCGATACGCCGGTAGCCCATCTCGTAAAGGTGTTTGACGACGATATGCGCGCCGAGCTCGTCGTCGTTGTTGACCGTGTCGACGTTAAGCCCAGGCGGCGGATAGTGGCCGATGAGCACGGTCGGAATGCGATCGGCAATGCCCACGAGGTCACGGGTGGTCAGCCGTGGCCCGACGAGGATCAGCCCATCCATCTGCCGGTCGATCATCGCTTCGGCGAGGGCGATCTCGATCACCGTCTGCGACTCGCTGATTCCAAGCATCGGCTGGTACTGCGTGCGTTCGAGGGCCGAGTTCACGCCCGCCATGATGTCGCCGAAGAACGGGTTCCGGAGGTCCGGGAACAGCACCCCGAGCGTATAGGTCTGCCCGCGCATGCCCCGCGCCGCCGCGTGCGGCCGGTAGGAGAGCTTGAGCATCGAGGCCTGCACCTTCGAGCGAAGCTCGTCGCTCACCCCATAGGCGTCGCGCAGGACTTTCGAGACGGCCGCGACTGAGACGCCGGCGTCCTCCGCCACCGTCTTGATCGTCACGCGGTCGCCCTTCTTGCGCGGTGCCAACCTCGCCTCCCTGGTGGCCGATTGCCTAGCAAATCGGCGTCGGCCCGTCGATGGCGCGGCACCGGCGATGTCGCTGTGCCAACGGCCGGAATCGATCTTGCGGCGGTGAGGCGCACATGGTTAGAGTGCCGTAGAACGATCTACATCAAAACGATCTTGAGGCCGGCCGGACTTTTCGCTCCGGTGCAACCGGCCGTCGGAGGACATCAGCCATGAACGACGTCTCGCTGCTCGACGCCGAGCGGACGGCCGCTCGCCGTCACACCTGGACCGCCCGGATGATCCGTCCGCTCGCCGATCAAGGCGTCGACACGCGGGCCTCCTTCGTCCGCAAGTCGTTCACGCTCGCGGAAGGGGCTGCCGACGGCGCGACGCTGCGCATCAGCGCCTTCGGCCTCTACCGCGCCTTCATCAACGGTGTCCGTGTCGGCCACGATGAGCTGACGCCCGGCTGGACCAGCTACGACAAGCGCCTCTCCTTCCAGACCTACGATGTTTCAAAGCTGCTCAAGGCCGGCGAGAACACCATCGACATCTGGCTCGGCGACGGCTGGTACCGCTCGCAGCTGATGTGGGCCAAGAACCCGCTGATCAACACCTATGGTCCCCATATCGGCGCCATCACCGAACTGACCGGCCGCGATGGAGCGGCGTTGCTCAGGACCGACGAGAGCTGGAAGAGCGGGCTCCTCCCGATCCTGAGGAGCGGCATCTACTACGGCGAATCCTACGACGCCCGGCTCGAAGCACTAAAGGCCGACCAGGGCGTAGCCTCGCTGAGCTTCGATGCGTCCGTACTGGTCCCGCACGAGACAACGCCGGTGCGCGAGCTCGAGCCGCTCGTGGTCAAGGACTCTTGGACCGACAGCGAGGGCCGCGCGATCTACGATTTCGGCCAGAACTCGGGCGGTTATCTCGCCTTCACCGTCGAAGGCGAGGCCGGGGCGAAACTGCACATCGAGCACGCCGAGATTCTCGACCGCGACCGCAACATCGACAACGCCAACTATCGCTCCGCCCCGGCGCGGCTCGAATATGTGCTCAAGGGCGGTGGCGCTGAAAGCTACCGGCCGTATTTCACCTTCTTCGGCTTCCGCTACGCCCGCATCGCCATCGAGGGAAAGGCAAAGGTCACGTCGATCGTCTCGGTGCCGATCAGCTCGGCCCAGCGGGTCGCCGGCGGCTTCACCTCGGGGAATCCGCTGGTCAACCGGCTGGTCGCAAACACCATATGGTCGCAGCGCGGCAATTTCATCGAAGTGCCCACAGATTGCCCGCAGCGCGATGAGCGGCTGGGCTGGACCGGCGACGCGCAGGTGTTTTCGCCCACGGCCTGCTACCTCAACGACAGCGAGAATTTCCTCACCAAGTGGCTGCGCGACGTCATGGCCGACCAGCGGCCCGGCGGCGAGATCGCTCACGTCTCGCCCGACCCGACGCGCCTCCATGAGGATAAGGTCCCGGGCTTCTTCGGTTCGACCGGCTGGGGCGATGCCATCTGCGTGGTGCCGTGGGTGCTCTACCAGCACTATGGCGATGCCGGCATCCTGCGCGAGACGCTGCCGGCGATGGTCAAGTGGAACGACTTCGTCTGGTCGATCTCGAATGGCCCGATCGTCAATCCGCCGCGCGGCTGGGACGGCCGGGGCTTTACCTTTGGCGACTGGTTGCAGCCCAAGGGCCCGAGCGAAAAGCCGCTGCCGACCATCGGCGACGATGCCGCCGCGACCATCTATCTCTACATCTCCTCGGTGCTCACCGCGCAAGCTGCGCGGACCATCGGCGACGCCGCCACGGCGCAGCGGATGGAAAAGCGTGCCGCCGAGGTCAAGGCCGCCTTCCAGCGCGAGTTCATCGCCCCCTCGGGCCGCCTCGTCTATGACGACCAAACCTCCTACGCGCTCGCCATCCTCCACGACCTCATCCCCGAAAATCTGCTGCCGGCCGCGGCGCGCTACTTCAAGTCGACCATCGCGCGCGCCGAAGGCCGCATCGGCACCGGCTTCATCGGAACGCCCGCTTTGCTGCCGGCATTGCTGAAGATCGGCGAGCCCGAGCTCGCCGCTGCAGTGTTCCTGCAGGAGGAAGTCCCCGGCTGGCTCTACCAGGTGAAGACCGGCGCGACGACCATCTGGGAGCGCTGGGATGCCATCAAGGCCGATGGCTTGCCGTTCGATCCGGCGATGAACTCCTACAACCACTACGCCTATGGCGCCGTCTGTCAGTGGCTGCTCGAGGCGGTGGCCGGCTTCCGGCCCGATGCCGAAAAGCCCGGCTTCCAGCACATCGTCTTCGAGCCCGCGATCCTGCCGGCGCTGTCGCCCGTCAAGGCGCATCACGACTCGCGCGCCGGCCGTATCGAAGCGGGCTGGACAGTCGAGGGCGACAAGGTGCGCTACGAGGTGACGGTCCCTGAGGGCGCAACCGGCACGATCGTCCTCGCGGCGCGCTATGCCGATGCGGCGCTCGACGGCAAGCCGCTGGCGACCGACGGCAAAGCCAAGACCACGGCAGCCCTGTCCGCCGGCAAGCACACGGTGACGTTCAGGCTGGCCAAGGCGGCCTGAGCCGCGCCGCTAGTCGGCGATCATCTCGCGCCAGCGCGTCGCATACCAGTGCATCGCGTCGGCGAGCGCGGCGCGCGGGCGGATGACGCTGCCCGCATCGGGCCGCGGCTCCGGCTTGTCGAGGACCAGCAGGGCCGCGCCGATCGAGGTGCCGGTGGCGCTCGTTCGCATCGCGATGACGTCGCGGCCCGTCGCGGCGCTCAGCATCTCGAGGTAGAGCCCGTTGGTGGCGAACGGCCCCTCGACCACGATCTCGCCCTCGGCATCGGCGAGCTTGAGGCATTCGGCCGTCATCAGCGCCAGGTAGAACGAGACCACCGTATACTGCGCTTCGCGATCGAGGCCGTCGCGCGGCAGCGTCCAGTGGGCGTGCTGGCGCGGGAAGGGACCCGATCCCTCGACCACCGACGGCAGCAGCATGGCGCCGCGGGACAGCACCGAGGCGATCGTCGCGCCGCGCGGCTCCTCGATGTCGCCCTCGACCAGCAAAGAGAACTCGCGCCCGCCCATGAAGCGCGACGAGGCAACCGGCCGGCCGAAAGCATCGATGTTGGCGAGACAGTCACGTCGCGGATCGAGGCCCGAAAGCTCGGCGCCCGGCGCGCAGATGATCACCCACGTGCCCGTTGACACCACCGCGAAGGGCGGCTCGCGCTCGATGAGGTGCGGCAGCAGCGAGGCGTTGGAATCGTGGATGCCGCAGTGCACCGGTACCGGCCGCCGCAGCCCGAGCCGCCGCGCCAGCGCCGGCGTCACCGGGCCGAGCACGTCGCTGGCGCGCCGCACCTCCGGCATCTTCTCCATCCATCCGGCACGCTCGACCAGCGAGGAATAAAGGTCGGTCTGGAAGTTCCAAAGGTCGGTGTGGCAGCCGAGCGAAGTCACCTCCGACGCCACGACGCCGGTGAGCCGAAAGCTCCAGTATTGCGGGTAGGTGACGATCGCCGTCGCCGCCGCGAACTCGTTGGGGAAGCGCCGGCTCTGCCAGAAGAGCTGCGCCCCGAGGTTGAGTCCGGCCGGCAGGCGCGGCGTAAAACTCTCGGCGAAGCCCGGCCGGATGGCGTCGTATTCCTTCGCCAACTCGTCGGGGCCGCTGAACTCGTAGTCGAGCGCCGGCAGGGCAAGGCCGCCGTCCCGGTCGAGCAGCGCTGCGGAAGCCCCGTGCGTCGTCACGCTCAGCGCGTCGATCGGCGTCTCCGCGTTGAGCTCGGCGATGGCGCTGCTGAGGAAATCCCAGAGCCGCTCGACGTCGTAGTGGGGGTAGGGGCCGTCGTTCACCACGGTGTTGGGGGCCTTGCGCACCGCGATTTCGCTGCGGCTCTGAAGGTCGACCAGGGCGAACTTGGCGTTGGTCTTGCCGATGTCGATGACACCGGCAACGCGCGGTGCCGTCATGCGCGGCGCCTCTGCCGGATCATGCGGTAGAGGATGGGAAGTGCGATGACCACGATGAGCAACAGACCCGTGAAAATGGACATGACGATGCCCGGCACATTAAGCAGCCCGAGGCCGAACGTCACGAGCCCGATAATGAAGGCTGCGATCACCACGCCGACGATCGAGCCCGAGCCGCCGAGGATGTTGACGCCGCCCAGCACCACCATGGTGATCGCCTCGAGCTCGTAGCCCTGCGCAATCGACGGCCGGGTCGAGGCGAGGCGCGAGGTGATGCAGATTGAGGCGATGCCGCTCATGAGCCCGGTGAGACAGAACAGGATGAACTTGATGCGTCCAACGCGTACCCCGGAAAACTGCGCCGCGACCGGGTTGTTCCCGATGGCGAAGACCCGGCGGCCGAAATTGGTCTTGTGCAGCAGCACCCAGTAGACGATCGCCGCAACGAAGAAGAGCGCGAACTCGAACGAGAACACCCACCAGACATAGCCCTGACCGAAGAAGGCGAAGTCGTCGGGGTAGCTGTTGTAGGCTTGGTCGCCGAGGATGATGAAGGCGATGCCGCGGAAGAGGCTCATCGTGCCGATCGTCACAACGATCGACGGCAGCTTGAGCCCCGTCACCAGCCAGCCGTTGAACGCACCGCAAACGATGCCGGTGACGACGCCGATCCCAACGAGCCCCGGCGTGCCGACGCCGTACTGCGCGGCGTAGCCCATCAGCGTCGAGGAAAGCGCAATGATGGCCGCGACCGAAAGATCGATCTCGCCGGCGATGATGAGGAGCGCCATCGCGAAGGCGATGAGCGCCTTCTCGGTGAAGTTGAACGTCGCGTCGGAGAGCGAATAGGGGTCGAGGAAGTAGGGCGAGGCAATGGTGTTAGCGATAAAGATCGCCACCGCCACGAGGAAGAGCAGCATTTCCCACGAGAAGACGGCGCTCTTGACTGGGTGGTCGAGCCGGTCGGGGATCTGGCGGTGCTGGGGCGTGGAGTCGTTCATGCGGAAACCCTTTCCCCACCACGGCCGTCATCCCCGCGAAGGCGGGGATCCAGTTTGGCCACGACCCCAGCGCCAGCGAGCAACTGGATTCCCGCCTTCGCGGGAATGACGCCGGTGATGCAAAACGCGCGGAGAACCATCACGCCCTCTCCGCGCGCTTGAGGATCAGCCGGCCCTGCTGCCGTTCGCCGCGGGCGTTGAAGATCACCGCAAGGATGATGGCCGCGCCCGAAATTGCCATCTGCCAGAACGGCGAGACGTTGATCACCGGCAGCGCGTTGTTGACGAGGCCGAGGAACAGCGCGCCGAGCACCGCGCCACCGACCGAGCCGATGCCGCCCGCGATCGAGATACCGCCGATGACGCAGGCGGCGATGACGCTGAGCTCATAGCCATTGGCGATCTCGACCGAGGCGATGACGTAGCGCGATACCCAGAGATAGCCTGCGAGCCCGCCGATGGCGCCCGAGATACAGAAGGCGATGAATTTCGACCGCCCCACGTCGATGCCGGCGTAGACCGACGCGGTCGGGTTGACGCCGACGGCGTAGAGCGCGCGGCCGAGCGGCGTGCGCGTCAGCACGATGTAGAAGATGATGATTGTCGCGATAGCGATCCAGCTCAGCGCCGGCAGGCCGAGCACGACCGTACGCGTGAAGCCGATGAAGTCGGGGCTCATCTGGTCGGCGTTGACCCACTTGCCGCCCGAGACCACGAACGCCATGCCCCGATAGATGGTAAGCGTGCCGAGGGTCACGACGATCGGCGGAATGTCGAGCTTCCAGACCAGGATGCCGTTGAAGGCGCCGAGCACCAGCCCCGCGAACATGCCGATGAGGATCAGCGCCACGACCGGGATTTCCGGATGGAAGGCGTTGAGCATGCCGACAATCATGCCGGTGAGCGTCAGGTTCGCGGCAATCGACAGATCGATCGAGCGCGTCAGGATGACGACCATCTGACCGAGGGCGAGGACGATGAGGATCGAGGTGTCGTTGAAGATCGAGAGCAAATTGCCCGGCTCGACGAAGCTCGGCGAGCGGATGGCGATGCCCGCCGTCAAAACGACAATGGCGAGGACCAGGAGCAGCTCGCGGTATTTGAGGAGTAGCTTCACGCCGCCGCCTCCTCGGCAATGCCGGCCGCCGTCCTGACCAGCGTTTCGGCGGTGAGGCCCTCGTTGTCGTAGATGCCGATGAGGCGGCCCTCGCGCATCACCGCGACGCGGTCGGACATGCCGAGGATTTCCGGCAGTTCCGAGGAGACCATGATCACCGCGAGGCCTTGCGCCACGAGCTCGGCCATGAAGGCATGCACGGCGGCTTTCGAGCCGATGTCGATGCCCTTTGTCGGCTCGTCGAGGATGATGACTTTTGGCGCCGTGGCGAGCCACTTTGCGATGACGATCTTCTGTTGGTTGCCGCCCGACAGCGTCCCGACATCCTGGCTGAGCGAGGAGGCCCGGAGGTCGAGCCGTTCGGTGAACTGCCGCGCCAGCGCAAACTCCTCGGCGAGCTTGAGGAAGCCCTGCCGGCTGGTGCGCTTGAGCGAGGGCAGAGAGACGTTCTGGAAGATCGGGAGGCCAATGACCACGCCCTGCCGGCCGCGCTCCTCGGGCACATAAACGATGCCGGCGCCAACGGCGTCGGCCGGCGTCTTCGGGGCGATCGGTCGGTCTTCAATCGCGATGGCGCCGGCTGAGATTTTGGTCAGGCCGAAGATGGCCTGCATCACCTCGCTGCGGCCGGCGCCGACGAGGCCGTAGAAGCCGAGGATTTCGCCCTGGCGCAGCTCGAACGAGATGTTGTCGAATTCGGTGGGGTGGCTGAGGCCGTCGACCTTGAGCACGGGCGCGCCGATGGTCGCCTCGCGCTCAGGGAAAATGTGGTCGACGGAGCGCCCCACCATCATGCGCACCACGTCGCCCTGGCTCGCCTCGCGGATGAACCCCTTGCCGACCATCTCGCCGTCGCGGAACACGGTGTAGCGGTCGGCGATGCGATAGATCTCGTCGAACTTGTGCGAGATGAAGAGCACCGCCTTGCCGTCCTTCTTGAGGAGCTCGATGAGGACGTAGAGTTCCTCGATCTCCTTCTGCGACAGCGCGGCGGTGGGCTCGTCCATAATGACGATGCGCGCTTCGATAGACATGGCGCGCGCCACCGCGACGAGGTGGCGGTTGGCGATACCGAGGTCCTTTAGCCGCGCGTCGGCCGAGATCTTGGCGCCCATCGAGTCGAGCACGCTTTGCGCCTCGCGGCGCATGCCGGCCCAGTCGATGGTGTTGAAACGCGTCCGCGGCGCGTGGCCGAGATAGATGTTCTCGGCGACGGTCAGCTCGTCGAAAAGCACCGTCTCCTGATGGATCGCCGTGATGCCCGCCTCGAACGCCGCGTGGGCGGAGGCGAGGGTCACCGGCTGCCCGGCAATACAGATTTCGCCGGCATCCGGCTGGTAGATGCCGGTGAGAATCTTCACTAGCGTGGACTTGCCGGCGCCGTTCTCGCCGATCAGCGCCGTGACCTCGCCCGGGTAGAGCTCGAGCGACACCTCGTGCAGGGCGCGAACCCCCGGGAAGGATTTGCTGATGCCGGAAAGGGTGAGGAGGGGGTCGGTCATGACTGCTTGGGTCTTGTTGGATGCGCGTGGAAGTCCACCACGTCATTCCCGCGAAGGCGGGAATCCAGTTTCTCGCGAGCACCGCGCTTCCGGCCAAACTGGATTCCCGCCTTCGCGGGAATGACGCCAGGGACAGGACAACAGCCCCATCGGCGTAGGGGCCCGGCAGCAGCGCCGCCGGGCCGGGGTCAGATCAATAGATCTTGGCGTATTCGGCGATGTTCGACTTGTCGAAGATGAAGGGGTTGGCCATCGCGCCTTCGAGGTTGTCGTCGAGGGTGAGCGTGCCGACGCGGCCCATCGAGAGCTTGGCGCCGGGGGTGGCCTTTTCCTTCTTCACCGCGAGGTCATAGGCGAGGTAGATCGCCGAGTAGCCGAGGTCGATCGGGTTCCACAGCGCCACGCCCTGCGACGCGCCGTTGTCGATAAACTTCTTGAACTCGCTCGGCAGCGCAAGGCCGGTCACGTTGACCTTGCCGATGAGGTTCTCGTCGGTCACGACCTGCGCGGCGGCAACAACGCCGACGGTGGTCGGGGCGATGATCGCCTTGAGGTTCGGGTAGCTCTTGAGGAGGCCCTTGGCCTGGTCGGTCGACTTCGCCGAGTCGTCATCGCCATAGACGACGGCGTCGAGCTTGATCTTGGGATACTTGGTCGGCAGCACCTTCTTGGCCGCGTCGATCCAGGCGTTCTGGTTCGTCGCGGTCGAGGCGGCCGAGAGGATCGCCACTTCGCCGCCATCCGGCAGGTGGTCGGCGGCGAGCTTGATGATGGTGTCGCCGATGAGGTCGACGCCCGAGGCGTTGAGGTTGAGCTCACGGCCTTCCTTGGCGACGCCCGAGTCGAACGAGATCACCGTGATGCCGCGCTGCATCGCCTTCTTGAGAACGGGCACCAGCGCGTCCTTGTCGTTGGCGGAGATGGCGATGGCGTTGACCTTCTGGGCGATCAGCGAATTGATCACCTCGATCTGCGCCTCGGCGGTCGCCTTGGTCGGGCCGGTGTAGATCACCTGCACGTCGCCCAGCGCCTTGGCGGCTTCTTCGGCACCCTTATTGGCGGCGTCGAAGAAGCCGTTGCCCAGCGATTTCACCACGAGCGCGATCTTGACTGGCGCGGCGTAGGCCGTGCTTGCCAAGAGCACCGCGGCGACAGCGGCCGCTGCCCCGATAGTCTTCAGAAAGCTCATGTTTTTCCCTCCCGGTTTGAGCTTGGTCACATCGCTTAGGCGACGGATTGGGTGATGTCGCGGCCGGCATCGGCCACGATCAGGCTAACGCCCATTTCTTCCAGCATCTGCCGGTCCTCGTCTCGCACGCCGCTGTCGGTGATGACGGCGGTGACGCGATCGAGGCCACAGAGGATGAGACTGGAGCGCCGTTCGAATTTCGATGAATCGGCGAGGACGATGAGCTCGTCCGCCTGGCCGATGAGCGCGAGCTCGGACTGGACCACCATCGGGTCGGCCTCCATCACGCCGTGCCGCGCCAGCCCCTGGCAGCCCATGAACATTTTGCGCGCGTAAAAATGGCTCGCCACCACGCCGCCGAACGGCGAGAGGATGACGTTCTGCTCGCGATAGATCGTGCCGCCCGGGATCACCACGCTGTTGCGCGAATGGCGGATCAGGTGCTCGGCGATGGGAAAGCTGTTGGTGAACACCGAAAGTCGCCGCCCCACGAGGTGGTCGACCATCTGGTAGGTGGTCGTTCCGCCATTGATGATGATCGGCTCGCCGTCCTTGCACATCTCGGCGGCGGCGCGCGCAATCGCCCGCTTCTGAGCGATGTTGAGCGTTTCGTTGACGACGAACGGGCGACCGACAAGGCCGCCCTGCTCGGGCGGGTTGACTGCCTCGGCGCCGCCCCGGAGGCGCCGCAGCTTCCCCTCGATATGCAGCGCCGCGATGTCGCGCCGGATCGTCGCCTCGGACGAGCCGGTCACCTCGCAAAGCTCCGCCACGGTC
>Ga0207639_10003087_pt1 | contig 11195 bp, 6 predicted proteins | sample KBSCornC32_FD_184299 | JGI IMG/M metagenome (GOLD analysis project Ga0207639, IMG submission 184299) | Corn rhizosphere microbial communities from Kellogg Biological Station, Michigan, USA - KBS Corn C3-2 (SPAdes) (version 2) | ecosystem: Host-associated > Plants > Roots > Rhizosphere > Soil ...
ACCTTATGGTCGGGCGCGCGCGCCCGACCATGAGGTGGGTCACCGCGTCGAAATCGATCGCGTCGGTCGGATACAGGTTGCGCTCGTATCCGACGTAGTAGCCCATGACCCAGCGCGCCGGCTCGAAGCCGTTGGCGAAGATCGCGTCGGCGGCGCGGGTTTCGACGCAGGCACACAGTGCGGTCGCCGCGAGGCTGGTCGTGATGAAGCGGAGCATGCGATGACTCCCTGGTGTGCGGTCGCAGCAGGCCGTGCGTTGCCGGATGGTCGCACGCGGGATTAGGCAGAACCGCGGCGGCCCGACTAAACTGGCGATTCTTTCGGCCTTGTTCCCCGACATCGTCGCATTCCCGCGTTGCGGCATCCGTGACGCCATCGAGATCAGCCATGAACCAGCTCAACGACATCCTCGACCAGGACCTCGACCCGCGCGAGACGCGCGAATGGACCGAGGCGCTGACCGGCGTGATCCGGGCCGACGGCACCGATCGCGCGCACTACCTGCTCGAGCGCATGGTCGAGGAGACGCGCCGCGCCGGCGCCCACCTGCCGTTCGCGCCGACCACCGAGTACGTCAATTCGATCCCGCCCGAGCGCGAGGCGAAGATGCCCGGCGACGGCAACATGGAATGGCGCATCCGCTCGCTGATCCGCTGGAACGCGATGGCGATGGTCGTGCGCGCGAACAGGAAGCCCGGCGAGCTCGGCGGACACATCGCAAGCTTCGCCTCGTCGGCGACGCTCTACGACGTCGGCTTCAACCATTTCTGGCGCGCGCCGAGCGCCGAGCATCCGGGCGACCTCGTGTTCCACCAGGGCCACTCGAGTCCGGGCGTCTATGCGCGCTCGTTCCTCGAAGGCCGCATCGGCGAAGACCGGCTCGACCTGTTCCGCATGGAAGTCGAAGGACGCGGCAACGGCCTGTCGTCGTATCCGCATCCGTGGCTGATGCCCGAGTACTGGCAGGTGCCGACCGTGTCGATGGGCCTGGGTCCGCTGCAGGCGATCTACCAGGCGCACTTCATGAAGTACCTCGAACACCGCGGCCTGATCGCGCCGAGCGATCGCAAGGTGTGGTGCTTCATCGGCGACGGCGAGTCGGACGAGCCGGAAACGCTCGGCGCGATCTCGCTGGCCGGGCGCGAGAAGCTCGACAACCTCATCTTCGTGGTCAACTGCAACCTGCAACGCCTCGACGGGCCGGTGCGCGGCAACGGCAAGATCATCCAGGAACTCGAAGGCGTGTTCCGCGGCGCCGGCTGGAACGTGATCAAGACGATCTGGGGCAGCTACTGGGATCCACTGCTCGCGCGCGACACCTCGGGCAAGCTGCGCCAGCTCATGATGGAAACGATCGACGGCGAATACCAGAACTGCAAGGCGTTCGGCGGCGCGTACACGCGCGAGCATTTCTTCGGCAAGTATCCGGAGACGGCCGCGATGGTCGCGAACCTGTCCGACGACGACATCTGGCGCCTCAATCGCGGTGGCCACGATCCGCACAAGGTCTACGCGGCGTACCACGAAGCGACGACGACGAAGGACATGCCGAGCGTGATCCTGGCCAAGACGGTCAAGGGCTACGGCATGGGCGCGGCCGGCGAATCGCAGAACCCGACCCACCAGCAGAAGAAGCTCGACGACGAGGCGGTGCGCCATTTCCGCGACCGCTTCCAGATCCCGATCGCCGACGACAAGCTCAAGGACGTGCCGTACTACCACCCGGGCAAGGACTCGCCCGAAGTGCAGTACATGCTCGAGCGGCGCAAGGCGCTCGGCGGCTTCCTGCCGCAGCGGCGCACGAAGAGTTCCTCCATCGCGGTGCCCGACCTCGGCGCATTCGAGCAGATCACCAAGGGCAGTGGCGAGCGCGAGATCTCGACCACGATGGCGTTCGTGCGCGGCATGAACCTGCTGCTGCGCGACAAGGCGCTCGCGCCGCACCTGGTGCCGATCGTCGCCGACGAGGCGCGCACGTTCGGCATGGAGGGCATGTTCCGCCAGATCGGCATCTACGCGCCGTTCGGCCAGAAGTACAAGCCGGTCGACGCCGACCAGCTCATGTACTACCGCGAGGACCAGAAGGGCCAGGTGCTGCAGGAAGGCATCAGCGAACCGGGCGCGATGAGCGCGTGGATGGCCGCCGGCACGAGCTATTCGAACAGCAACGTGCCGATGCTGCCGTTCTACATCTACTACTCGATGTTCGGTTTCCAGCGGATCGGCGACCTGGCCTGGGCCGCCGGCGACATGCGCACGCGCGGCTTCCTGGTCGGCGGCACCGCCGGGCGCACAACGCTCAACGGCGAAGGCCTGCAGCACGAGGACGGCCATTCGCACCTGCTCGCGGGCGCGATCCCGAACTGTCGTGCCTACGACCCGACGTTCTCGTACGAAGTCGCGGTGATCCTGCAGGACGGTTCGCGCCGCATGCTGCAGGAACAGGAAGACGTCTACTACTACGTCACCGTGATGAACGAGAACTACGCGCACCCGGACATGCCGGCCGGCGCGGAGGCCGACATCATCAAGGGCATGTACCTGTTCAAGGACGGCGGCAAGCCGAAGAAGAACGAGCCGCGCGTGCAGCTGCTCGGCTCCGGCACGATCCTGCGCGAGGTGATCGCCGCGGCGGAACTGCTCGAGAAGGACTTCGGCGTCGCCAGCGACATCTGGTCCTGCCCGAGCTTCTCGGAATTGCGCAAGGACGGCTTCGACGTCGAGCGCTGGAACCGCCTGCACCCGATGGACAAGAAGCCGCGCCAGGCGCACGTGACGGCGTGCCTCGAATCGCGCGGCGGCCCGGTCGTCGCGGCGACCGACTACGTGCGCGAATACGCCGACCAGATCCGCGCGTTCGTGCCGCACGGGCGCCGCTACAGCGTGCTCGGCACCGACGGTTTCGGGCGCAGCGACACGCGCGCGAACCTGCGCGCGTTCTTCGAGGTCGACCGCTGGTGGATCGCGCACGCGGCGATCGCCGCGCTCGCCGCCGACGGCCAGATGAATCCAGAGGACGTCGCACGCGCGATCAAGCAGTACAAGCTCGATCCGGACAAGCCGAATCCGCTGACGGTCTAAGATGAGCATCCCGTCGTTTCAGAAATGGATGGCGCCACTGCTGCGTCGATTGAGCGACAACGAAGGCCACCGCATCGCGGACTTGTATGACGAGCTTGCCGACGATCTGCAGTTGTCCGATGCAGATCGCGGTGAACTGTTGCCGAGCGGTGCTTCGCCAACCTGGAAGAGTCGAATCGGTTGGGCTCGTACTTACCTGAAAAAGGCGGGCTTGCTAGAACAGCCGGCGCGTGGATTGCTGCGTTTGACCGCAGAGGGCGCCAAGGTGCTCAGCGAGCGGGGCGATGCGATCGACGTGGCGTTTCTGCGCACCATTCCGATGTTTCTGACATGGCATGAGGCCGGTAGACGGGGCAATTCAAGCGAGTCGGACGTGGACGATCGGATCGAAAGCGCCGAATCACCTGAGGACACCTTGGAGCGGGTTTCCCGTCGACTGAACGCCGATCTTGCGCAGGAGTTGTTGGAGCGTATCAAGTCGGCGCCACCAAGCTTTTTCGAAAAGCTGGTGGTCGATCTGATGCTGAAGATGGGGTACGGCGGATCACGCGCCGACGCTGGTCGCACGCTCGGCAAGACGGGTGATGGTGGCGTGGATGGCGTGATCGACGAGGACCGCCTCGGCCTTGACGTGATTTACCTCCAAGCCAAACGTTGGGAAGGCGTTGTCGGCCGACCGGTCGTGCAGACTTTCGTCGGCAGTCTTGCCGGCATGCGCGCCAACAAAGGCGTTCTGATCACCACGTCAGCGTTCACCGCCGAAGCACGTGCCTATGTGCAGCAGATCGGCGCCAAAGTCGTGCTGATCGACGGGGAAATGCTTGGCAAGCTGATGATCCAGTACGGACTCGCGGTGACGACAGTGGCGACGTACGAAGTGAAACGTGTCGATTCTGATTATTTTGACGAGTAGCGTCGAGATCTCGCTGAACGCGTCGATGGCGGTCGCGCACAGGGTGCGCTCCCAAAGGCCATCGAAGCAATAACGCGACGACGACGCCAGCCGTTGTAGGAGCCCACCCTGTGGGCGACCGGCGAGCCTCGCGCCGGGCAGTATCGGTCGCGCACAGGGTGCGCTCCTACCGGAGAATCCCGTGGGAGATGCGCAAACCGCGATGCGTCGTGCCAGGCGGCGCGCCCGTGGTAGCCGGCGTGGACCGTGAAGCGCAGCCGAACCGGAATCGCGCATGCATTGACTCGCTGCGGCGCGTGCTTCGATCATGCGCCGATGATGCATTGCCTTCTCCGCTTCCTGCTCACCTTCGCATTCGCTCTCGCTCCGCTCGTCGGTGCCGCCCAGGCGCCGGACGCCGGCAAGATGCTCGACGACTCGCGCCAGCAGATCGCCGATGCGCGCAAGGCGCTCGACGCCGGCAGTGTCGACGATGCCGCGCTGACCGAGCTGCGCGAAGGCATGGGCGCGATCGATACCCATGCGAACACCCTGCTCGGCGACCTCGCGCCACGCTTCGACGCGGTCAACGCGCGCCTCGCGGAACTCGGCGAAGCGCCGCCGAAGGGCCGCGAGGCGAGCGACATCGCCGCGCAGCGCGCCGATCTCGAGAAGCAGCGCGGCGCACTCGATGCGGACATCAAGCGCGCCAAGCTGCTGATCGTCGACAGTGGCCAGGTCGTCGGCACGATCGCCGAAGCGCGCCGCGCGAATTTCCAGGCACGCCTGTCGCAGCGCACGCCGTCGCCGCTGACGCCGACGTTCTGGCGCGGCCTCGAAGCCAATCTCGATCGCGATCGCGGCGGTGTCGCGGCAGTCCTCGCATCCGCACTCGGCGGGCTCGCAGGCGCATTCGCGCCGGGCAACTGGACATCGACCTTCATCGGCGTCGCGCTTGGCGTAGTGCTCATCCTGCTCGGCCGCTGGTGGGTCGAGCGCGCGCTGATGCGCTGGACCGCCGATCGCATGCCACACGGCCGCCTGCGCCGTTCCGCCCTCGCCGCGGCGCTGGTCGTCTCCACCACGGTGCTGACCGGACTCGGCGCGCAGGTCATCGTCACCGGCATCGACTGGCACGGCGTGCTCGATGCGGATGCACGCGCGCTCGCGCACGCAGTCGTCAACGCGGTGATCTTCGGCAGCTACATCACCGGCCTCGGGCGCGCGTTGCTGGCGCCCGCGCGGCCGTCGTGGCGCCTGCCCGAGATCTCCGATGCGGTGGCGCGCCGCCTGCGCCGCTGGCCGTTGCTGCTCGGCGTGGTGGCATCCTTCAGCGTCCTGCTCAAGCACTTCAACGAGATCGCCACCGCGAGCGTGTCGGCGACGATCGCGGCGAGCCTGGTCGTCGCGATCCTGTATGCCGCGCTGATCGGCTGGGGCCTCGCACGCGCGGTCCGCACGCCGGTGGAGGCGGGCAAGGACGACCGACCGCCGCGACCCGCGTTGATCGGCCTCGGCATAACCCTGCTCTGGATCGGCGTCGTCGTGACGTTCGTCGCCGCGCTCACCGGCTACGTCGCGCTGGCCCACCAGGTCGCGCGACAGATGGTCGGACTCGGCATCGTCGCGGCGACGTTCTACCTCATCGTGCACGTCGTCGAGGACGCATTCGCCGCCGCGCTGTCGTCGCAGGCGGGCTGGGCGCAGCGTACGCTCGGCCTCGACCAGCGCGTGCTCGACCAGATCGCGGTGGTTTCATCGGGCCTGTTCCGCGTCGTCGCATTCGTGGTCGCAGCGCTTGCGGCGCTGGCGCCGTTCGGCACCGAGCCGTCCGACCTCGTCGCGCAACTCGGGCGCGGTGCCGCGGGCAGCCTGCCGATCATCGACATCGCGCCGATCAAGGTCGCCGGCGCGGTGCTCGTGCTCATGCTCGGCATCGCCGCGATCCGCGCACTGCAGCGCTGGCTGCTCGAGAGCTTCCTGCCGACGACGAAACTCGATCCCGGCATGCGTACGTCGGTGACGAGCCTGCTCGGTGCCGCCGGCGTGGTGGTGGTGGTCGCGTTCGCGCTGTCCGCGCTCGGCTTCGGCCTCGACCGCATCGCCTGGGTCGCGAGCGCGCTGTCGGTCGGCATCGGCTTCGGCCTGCAGGCGATCGTGCAGAACTTCGTGTCCGGCCTGATCCTGCTGATCGAGCGGCCGGTCAAGGTCGGCGACTGGGTCGTACTCGGCGATGCCGAGGGCGACATCCGGCGCATCAACGTGCGCGCGACCGAGATCCAGATGGGCGATCGCTCGACCGTGATCGTGCCGAACTCCGAACTGATCACCAAGAGCGTGCGCAACGTGACGCTCGCGAACGCGGAGGGACGCGTGCGCCTGCGCCTGCCGTTGCCGCTCGAGAGCGATGCGACGCGCGTGCGCGAGATCATGCGCGAGGCCCTCGCGGCGAACCCCGACGTGTTGAAGACGCCGACTCCGAGCGTCCTGCTCGATGGCATCGAGAACGGCGCGCTGCTGTTCGTCGCGGTCGCATTCATCGCCAATCCGCGCCAGTCGGGCAGCGTGCGCAGCGAGTTGCTGCTGGATGTGCTCGCGCGCCTGCGCGCGGAGCGCATCGCACTGTCGTCGCCGCAGCAGATCAAGCTGCGCCGTTCGGGACGACCGGCGGTGGCGGCGGAGTCGACGGGAGGCGAGAAGCCGGCTTGATCGCGGGGTCGCGGACGCGACGGGCCGGAAGGGCGGGATCGAGCAGGTGGCGCACCGCCGGCGAGGCCGGCGGTGCGGCCAGGACTTACTGTGCAGCGTCCTTGAGCTTCTTCAGCGCGCGGACCTTGACCTTGACGCTCGCCGGCTTCGCGGCGAACCAGCGCTCTTCCTTGGTGAAAGGATCGATGCCCTTGCGCTTCGGCTTGGCCGCAACGGCGACCGAGGAGATCTTCAGCAGGCCCGGCAGCGTGAACGTGCCGGCACCCTTCTTGTGGACCGAGTTCGCAACCGCCTGTTCCAGCGCTGCGAGGACGGCACGGACGCCCTTCGACTCGACGCCGCTCTGCTCGGCGAGGTGCGCGACGAGGCCGGACTTGCTCAGTGCTTCGGTGATCGGCTTCGAGGCGGACTTCTTGCCGGCAGCGGGCTTCTTGGATGTAGCCATGGTTTTCGTTTCTCCGTGGGGGTAGCGCGGCGCAGGTCGTGCACCGCTGCGCCTAGCGTATCCGTTTTTTTGCGCGTGCGCGCAAGAGGGAGCGCAAAAACAGGGGTTTGTGCGCTGCGACGTGCATGTTCGGTGCCGACGTGCGGGGTTGCGCCCGCTGTTTCGACCGCTCCGCGTGCCGAAACGACGGAAATTTCCCACCGTGGGCAGGCGGGTTCGCGCAGCGGGCGTCGGCGCGGCTGCCGTGCGCCAAATTGCGTGCCAGCGACACCCGGCGTCACGGATGTCGCGATTCCGGCAGCGATCGATGTAATCGGTGCGCGCGAACGTCGTACGTCACCTGTAGGCGATTTCGTACACGTGCCGGAACCCGGCTGTCACGGATGCGCGCGACAATGCCTTTCACGCGAATCTGCAATGCGAAGTGTGGATCGGGAGCTCGCCACGATCCGCAGGACCGGGACGATCGCGGCGACGTCAGGAGTCGGGCGGTGGAAGCTCGTCGGAACGTCAGACGCCAGGAGCGCAGCCGGTGCGGTGCGTGGCGTGCGCTGCCATGATCGGGCGCTCGCCCGCGTTCAGCGCGATGCGCGCGCAACTGCACCGGTTCGCGGCATGCAGCGCGCCCGTGCTGCTCGAGGGCGAGACCGGTACCGGCAAGGAACTCGCTGCACGCGAGATCCACTATGCCGGGGTGCGGCGCGACAAGCCGTTCGTGCCGGTCAACTGCGGCGCGATTCCCGATTCGCTCGCCGAAAGCGAGTTGTTCGGCCACCAGCGCGGCGCATTCACCGACGCGAAGAGCGCGCAAGCGGGCCTGATCGAGCACGCGCGTGGCGGAACCTTGTTCCTCGACGAGGTCGACAGCCTGTCGCCGAAGGCGCAGGTGACCCTGCTGCGCTTCCTGCAGGACAGCGAATACCGTCCGGTCGGCGGCGGCGCGATGCGGACCGCCGACGTGCGCATCATCGCGGCGACGAATGCATCGCTGCAGGCATTGCTGGTGCTCGAACGCTTTCGCCGCGACCTCTTCTATCGCCTGAATCCGCTCTATGTGCGCTTGCCGGCGCTTCGTGAACGCAGTGGCGACGTCGCGCTGCTGGCAGTGCATTTCCTCGAGCAGGCGGTGAAGCGCCTCGAGGTCGGCCCGCGGCACTGGTCATCCGAAGCGCTGCGCGCCCTCGAGGCGCATGCCTGGCCGGGCAACGTACGCGAACTCGAGAACATCGCCTTGCGCGCCTGCCTGTGCGCCGAGGATGGCGAGGTGGGCGTGCGCGAACTCGCCGCGGCGGAGCCGGCGATGTTCGATCGCGCCGCGCCGATCATGACCACGTTGCCGAGCGGCGCGTCGCCCGCGCGCAGCGAATCCGCGCCGATGTTCGAAGCGGTTGCGGTCGGCGATACGTGCGCGCGCTACCAGGTGGACAGCTTCGGCGCCGCCAAGGCCTCGGCGATCGAATCGTTCGAGCGTGGCTACCTGACCGAGTTGATGCGGCGCACGGCCGGCAACGTCAGCGCGGCCGCACGCCTGTCCAGCGTCGAACGCCGCCAGCTCGGCAAGATGCTGAAGAAGCGCGGCATCGAGAAGAGCCACTTCCGCGACGACGGCTGAGCCGTCGACCGTTTGCACGACGTTTTTCACGGCCCCGTCACGGCGCCGTCGCGCGGTCGTGCGCGCGCAGTCCCGGGTCGGCGATGACCCGGTCCGACGACGACGGGTCGCGAGCGACCCGGGTCAAATTAAGAAACAAGTATAAATATTCTTTGCGTACACGAGGTTGCGTTTGCGTGCCGGGTGGCACGCGCCTTGCGTTGCATCGGCGCATGTGTCTGCGGGGGAACCGGCGTGAGCGATCACAGCGATGGCGGTTCCGCAGGCGATCCGGAGATCGAGGAGGCCGTCGTGAGCTATCTGCGTAACCACCCGGAGGCAGCCGACACGCTCGACGGGATCGTGTCGTGGTGGTTGCCGCTGCAACGCTACGAGACGAGCAAGGCGCGAATCGAAGCCGCACTCACGCATCTGGTCGAGGTCGGCGTGCTGCAACGCGACCGCTTGCCGGACGGCGAGAAGCTGTATTCGTGCGTGGCCGGGTGGCCGCGCGCACCAGGCCAGCAATGACGGCGGCACGTGCCGCAACGACGGAGGAGAGGACTATGCCAGCTGCGCTCACTTACCCGGGCGTGTACGTCGAGGAAATCCCGAGCGGCGTGCGCACGATCACCGGCGTCGCAACCTCGATCACCGCGTTCATCGGTCGCGCCTTGCGCGGCGTGGTCAATGAGGCGACCGTGATCAACAGCTTCGCCGACTACGAACGCGAGTTCGGCGGTCTCTGGCTGGACAGCAGCATGAGCTACGCGGCGCGCGACTTCTTTGCCAATGGCGGACAGAAGGGCGTGATCGTGCGGCTGTTCCATGCGTCCTATGCGGACGCCGACATCCCGGCGACCAAGGCCGCGGCGAAGAGCGTCGCCGATGCGGCCAAGGGTGCCGCGAACGGCGCCGCGGCGAAAGCCGCGGCGAAGACCGCGTCCGATGCGATCACCAACGACGCGGCGAAGTCCGCCGCCGAGAAGGCCGCCGCCAAGGCGGTCCTCGACGCTGTCACCGCGCTGGCGGACGCTGCCACGCCCGCCGACGTCGCCGCCGCCGCGGATGCCGCGGCGGCTCCCGCCGGCATGTATTCCAGCGCGCACGTCGTCGACGAGTCCGGCACCTTCAGGTTCATCGCCGCCAGCCCGGGCAAGTGGGGCGCCGGCCTGCGCATCGAGATCGACGGCAATACCTCGAAGGATGTCGCCGTCGCGATGGGCCTGGTCGAGGCGGACCTTTTCAATCTCAGTGTCTTCGACAGCACGGGCGGACGTTCGGAGCGCTTCCTCAACCTCAGCGTGAAGGCGAGCGCACGCCGCGTCGACAAGGTATTGCTCGACGAATCGGATCTGCTGCGCTGGGACGAAGCGGTCGACCTCGACGCCGCGCCGCCGGCCCTGCCGGCGACGCTGCACACGAAGAACGCCGACGGCAGCTGGCCGATGTGGCGCGATGCGCTGCGCAAACTCGAGTGGGAACTCGCCGTGCTGAAGGCGAAGGTGGTGCCGGACACCGCGGCGATCGCGGCCAAGCAGACCGCGTTGTCCGGTGCCCTGCAAGCGGCGCTCGACGCGATCACCGACGGCGGCCAGATCGACATCAACGATTTCCTGCCGGACCAGGGCGAGGCGAACAAGCTCGGCTTGTACGCGCTGGAGCAGTTGTACGCGCGCGACCAGTTGTTCAACCTGCTGTGCCTGCCGCCGTACACGCCGACCTCCGCTGCGGGCGCCGACTCCGACGTCGACGCGAACCTGGTCGCGCGCGCGGCCGCGTACTGCGAAAAGCGCCGTGCGATGCTGATCGTCGATCCGCGCTCGAACTGGAACAGCAAGTCGGCCGCGATCGACGAATTCAGCGACGCCACCACCGAGAAGGTCGGCACGCGCAGTCGCAACGCGGCACTGTTCTTCCCGCGCGTGGTGATGGCCAATCCGCTGCGCGGCAACCAGCTCGAGACGTTCGCGCCGTGCGGCATCGTCTCCGGCATCTTCGCGCGCACGGACGCGCAGCGCGGCGTCTGGAAGGCGCCGGCCGGCATCGACGCGGCGCTCGCCGGCGTCGCCATGATGGACGTCGCGCTCACCGACGACGAGAACGGCGACCTCAATCCGCTCGGCATCAACTGCCTGCGCAGCTTCCCGGTCTATGGCCGCGTGCTGTGGGGTTCGCGCACCCTGCGCGGCGCCGATGCGTTCGCCGACGAATACAAGTACATCCCAGTACGGCGCACCGCGTTGTACATCGAGGAGAGCCTGTACCGGGGACTCAAGTGGGTCGTGTTCGAACCGAACGACGAGCCGTTGTGGGCGCAGATCCGCCTCAACGTCGGTGCGTTCATGCATAACCTGTTCCGCCAGGGCGCGTTCCAGGGCCGCTCGCCGCGCGAGGCGTACTTCGTCAAGTGCGACTCCGAGAGCACCACCCAGAACGACATCAACCTCGGCATCGTCAACATCGTCGTCGGCTTC